>Ga0209483_1001117_pt1 | contig 20980 bp, 19 predicted proteins | sample NGEPerA_FD_184508 | JGI IMG/M metagenome (GOLD analysis project Ga0209483, IMG submission 184508) | Arctic peat soil microbial communities from the Barrow Environmental Observatory site, Barrow, Alaska, USA - NGEE PermafrostL2-A... | ecosystem: Environmental > Terrestrial > Soil > Wetlands >... | reverse complement strand
GGTCACTTAGCGCTGCCGTCCATGGCTCTGCGAACTTGCTCACCCATCGGTCGTGGACGAGGCGGATCGGAACGGGATTCAAAAAATGAGGCTTCTCCCGACCTCGCCGCACACTCACGACAAGTCCGGCGTCTTCTAGGAGCTTGAGATGCTTCATGACCCCGAATCGAGTCATCGAGAACCGCTCCTCAAGTGCGCGAAGCGTCTGACCGTCCTTGCGGAAGAGCTCGTCCAAGAGCTCACGCCGAGTCGGATCAGCCAACGCCTTGAACACCTCGTCCACGGCAGTGACATTATGTGACTATATGGGGCAACTATCCCTTGACTGTATAGGTCCAGCGTGTATAATGGTTCTATGGCACCAGGTAACCGCAAGGACCCCCAGCGCTCCGTAGCGTCGGAATCGCAATACACCCTCCTCGAATTCATGCGTGACTTCCCCGATGACGAAACCTGCCTGGTTTGGCTTTGGAACACACGTTGCGCCACGTCAAATCCCTCCGAGGCGCATTGCCCGCGGTGCGAGCAGATTCGCGAATTCAAGCGCTATGGAACGAAGCAACAGCGCCAGTCGTGGACGTGCACCGCGTGTGGACTCCACATTCACCCGACCGCGGGCACGATCTTTCACAAGTCGTCTACCGGCTTGCACCTTTGGTTCTATGCGATGTACCTGATGACCAGCACTCGTTGTGGCATTTCCGCCAAACAACTTGAGCGCGAGCTGGGCGTCACCTACAAAACAGCGTGGCGAATGTTCACGTTGATTCGTAACGAATTGATGGGGCCTGATGAAGTTCGCCTGTCGGGTGCTGTCGAAATGGATGAGACCTACGTGGGCGGCAAGCCGCGGCTTGAGGACAAGCGCCAGTGGGCCAATGCGCCATCGCGAGCCGTTGCCGCGCAGAACTGGTCGCACGAAAACAAGGTCGGCGTGTTCGGCATGGTCGAGCGGAACAAGACCGAGACTGTCGATGAGGTCGAAACCAAGACCGCTGGCAAAATCGCGGCCTACGTCATTCCGCAGAAGCCTCAGGCCGTAATCGTCCAGCACATGGCTAACCACGTCGAGGGCGACACGATCATCTACACCGACGATGCACGGCTCTACACGCGGCTTGCAAAGGATGGATGGGACCACAGGACCATCAATCACTCTGCGGGCGTCTACGTAAGCGGAGACATCCACACACAGACCATCGAGGGCTTCTGGTCCTTGGTCAAGCGCATCTCGGGTACCCATCACGCGGTCTCCGCGAAGTGGTTGCAGGGGTACGTGAACGAGTACGTCTGGCGCTACAACCGCGACGACAGTCGTTCGATGTTCCTGTCGATCCTCCTCCGGGCTGCGCTGGACTGATCCAATGCGGTGGAGCGAATACCGGGTGATTGCGAAGCAACAACCGCCCCTAAAGCGTCTGCGCGGGTGGCTCTCCGCCCTTGTCGAGTTCATCCTCGATTGCTTCTGATGGCTTCTTTCGTGGCTTGGCAACCTTACCGAGGTCACGAAAGAAGTCCCCGTGTGTCGGGATCGGGATTGTCGCTCCCTGTTCGGTTTCCTGCGTTGGTTCGTCCTTCGGTTCCTCCGGCATCTCCCTCCAAGAGTAGGCCATGACGGATCAGCTCGAACCTTGCCGTCTCAGGCTTGATCGGGCGAAGTTCATAATTGATGCCCTCAATCGAGAGTCCTTGGATTTCTTCGCGCATGTCCACCCTCACCGAGTGTTCCTTGAGCCTGATCCAGAACGGATTGAGGACCGAATCATCCAGATGGAGCCACCGGATGACTTGCCCCATCACTGGTCTCTCATGGTCGGGGAGATGCTGCACGAAATCCGCTCGTCGCTCGACAACCTGGTGTGGTTTCTCGCTGAGGCCAAGAGCGGAACGGCTCCATGGCCTATCCCAAGCGGCAACCCTTGGCGTAGTGTCCAATTCCCTGTCTATGAGACGCCCCAGAGGTTCGCCGACGGCATCCAACGTTGGCGCGACCTGGTTCATGACGATGACTGGACAATCCTTGAGCAGCCCCAGCCTTACCATGGATTGGACCCGTACCACTTGGTCCAAATCACTGAACTCTCCAATGCCGACAAACACAGAGCGATGCACTTGTTGACGACATACCACAGCGACCTGGTCAATCCCACCGTCCGAATCGGTGAGTGCATCGACGCCGAAGTCGTCGCTATGGAGATAACGCAGAACGCCGGGGTGTGCCGCGGTAAAACAGAATTGGGTCGAATTAGTCTCAGAATCACCGGACCTCAGCCATACGTGCAGGTGCAAGAACAGTTCGGCTTTGAGGTAGCGATCGACCATCCCGCCATCATCGAGATGCCCGTTGTTGACATGGGCGTCTGGATGTCCCTGAAAGCGCGAGCCATCATCGACCTCTTTGCCAGTCGGTATCCCTGAGGCGCTTACCACCGCGCGCCCTCATCACCTTGCCAAGGAAGGCCAAGCTTATACAGAGATGGGATAGTTGCCCTATATATGGTCACATGTCAAGGGTGGAGACGGCCACCCCCTAAAAACCAGTTGGCTTGCGTTCCTCGACCGCGTCGGGAATCGATCTTTGGGAATCAACGAGGGCCGTCAAGGATCCAGGCCGAAAACGGTGTCAAACCACGCCCGAGCGCCGGGCGCTACGGACCTAGCCGACGCTTGCCACCAGCTGCGCGGAGCCGGTGGCCGCCGCGCCACTTGCGAGCTGAGCGAGCGCGGTCACGTCGATCGTGACCTTCCCTGCCTTCAGCGCCTTCGCGGAGAAGGTGAAGGTGAAGGCACGGGTCACGCCGCTCGACAGCACCGACGCGCCGGCGAACTGTGGCTTGGTCGTACCAACCACGCTGCTCGATGTAGGTGTCACGCCCGCTCTCACCGTCACCTGCGTCAACGAGCCACTCGTCGCCGTCACGGTGACCTTGATGTTCCCGGAGGTGCCAACGGCAAGCACATGACTCGAGATCGCCGGCGCCGAAAGCGTCACGGCCACCGGAGAGGTCTGCTTTTTCACCGCCGTCTTTCGAAGGGTTGAGTTCCGGGCCCTCGTCGATGCGAAGGGCTTTGTGCCCACCGAGGACTGCATACAAGCTTCGAACGCGTTCTGACTCGCTGCGAGCTGGCCACCAACGCACATGAGCACAGTTCCAAGTACCAGCGGAGAGGTCGCTGCGAGGTAGACCGGAAGGCTCGTATTGCTCTCCGCGATGCACGACTCGCCCTGAGGGTTAGCGCTAGTGGGGACGGTCACACACCAGTGCGCCGCCTGGTCCGAGCCGGGTAGCGCGAGTGGATTGTCGAGGACCGCAACAGCGCCATCGGCGTTCGTGCCGGCACTTGACTCATATCCGAAGTTCTCGACGCGTATGACCCCGATAGCTGGGGTGAGCGTGATCTTGGACAGCGCGAGCTGGAACGGCGCCGAGCACGCCTCACCTGACTTAGCTGCGGGGCTGCCGGCGGGACAAAACACCGGCGAGAGGTACAACTGCGCTGGCCCATTCAGTATCGCCGGCACGCCGAAGTAGCCGTCTTTGCCGTTATAGACCGCCGACCCGTAGCCCGGGACACACGTCCCGGAGCCGAGTGTCGCATTCGTACAAGGGATCCATGGAGTCGGCACCGTGGTCGCGCCAACCGCGACGTTTGCAAGCGGCGTGGCAAGCGCTGCGGACCCACAAAGTGCGAGCGCCGAGATGACGACATGCCACGCGCGTCGCGAGCGCCTGTCCGGGCGAACACGTCGTCTGGCCGCACGCGACAGCGGCTGGAGCTTCGTCTTTGTCATCACGCCAACGAAACCTCACGAAGAGCGCGACCGGCGGCACTTCGTCGATGACGAGCCACGCGACCTCCTCCTGCGACGCCCCAGCACCCATGGACAACCATCGATGCACGTCGCCGCAAGATACATGCACTTCGGGGACGCGGCAACGGGCAGGTTCCGCGGGCGGGCTTCCCGACGTTCCACCGGTCTATGTGGCGGCGGATTTGCGAGCTGCAGATCCGTCGAAGGGCAAACGGCGGATCCGGACGATGAGCCCACCCAAACGGTGTCACTACGCTGGCCTGGTGCCCAACCGCCTCGCCGAGTCGACCAGTCCCTACCTCCGCCAACACGCCGACAACCCAGTCGACTGGTATCCCTGGAGCGACGAGGCCTTCGAAGCAGCAGCCGCACTCGATCGGCCCGTCCTCGTCTCGATCGGCTACTCGGCGTGCCACTGGTGCCACGTAATGGCACACGAATCCTTCGAAGACGCGGCGACCGCCGCGCTTTTGAACTCGAGATTCATTTCCATCAAGGTCGATCGCGAGGAGCACCCGGACGTCGACGCGATCTATATGGAGGCTGTTCAGTCAATGACCGGCAGCGGTGGCTGGCCGATGACCGTGTTCTGTGATTCAAAACGACGGCCGTTCTTTGGCGGGACGTACTTTCCAAAGGTTGCCAACCACGGCATGCCGGCATTTACCTCGCTGCTCGAGGCGGTGGCAACCGCGTGGAGCGACCGTCGCGACGAGCTCGTCCGTCAGTCTGACGAGCTGATCGCCGAGATCGAGACCAGGTTGGCACCACCGGCTGGGACCGCGAAGCTGCCGAGCGCGGTGACCCTCGTCGGCGCAGCGGTCGATCGCTTCAGCGAGATCTTCGATCGGGAGCACGGCGGTGTTGGGAGGGCTCCGAAGTTCCCGCAAGCGCCGATGCTCGAGCTCATGCTGCGCGCCGACCAGATGGGATTCGCCGGTGCGCGTGCGATGGCCGAGACGACGCTCGCTGCTATGGCCTCGGGAGGGATCTACGACCATCTCGGCGGCGGCTTTGCGAGGTACTCCGTCGACCGCACCTGGACGATCCCGCACTTCGAGAAGATGCTCTACGACCAGGCCTCGCTCGCCCGCTTGTATCTCCACGCCTTCTTGGCCACCGGGGATCCGAGGTGGCGGCAGGTCGCGACCGAGACCATTCGGTACGTGCTCTCGGACCTCAGCGTGCCAGGAGGCGGCCTCGCCTCTGCAGAAGATGCCGACTCCGAAGGCGAAGAGGGCCGCTTCTACGTCTGGACCAAAGAGGCGATCATCCATGCGCTCGACGTCGCGGGCTACGACGGCGACGTCGAGGCGGTCTGTCGCTGGTACGGCATCCATAAGGAAGCAAACTTCGAGCACGGAACCTCAGCGCTCGTGCGCGAGATCCGGGGCGACCTGATCCGGCCGCCAGAGATCGAGGCCGCGCGGGCGATACTGCTCGCGGCCCGTGCGACGAGGGTGCGCCCCGCGCTCGACGACAAGGTGCTCACCGAGTGGAACGCGATGATGATCTCCGTTCTCGCCGAAGCAGGCGGCGCGCTCGGCGAAGACCACTTCATCGAGCAGGCAGTCGCCCTCGGCGAGTTCCTCCTTTCCTCGCTTCGCCGCGCAGACGGTCGGTGGCTCCGCTCCTACCAGGGAGGGCGCGCCGCGCACCTCGCGGTGGCTACTGACTACGCGTGGCTGACCGACTGCTTCACCCGACTGAATGAGGCGACGGGCGAGGCGCGCTGGCTTCGAGCAGCAAGCGAGTGCGCAGCGGGCCTGATCGCGAACTTCTCCGCGCCTGACGGGGGCTTCTTCTTGTCCGGAGCGGACGCCGTCGGCTTGCCGGTTCGGCCTCGGGACTCCTTCGACGGCGTCCTGCCTGGAGCGGTATCGATCGCCACGAGCTCACTCGCCCGACTCGGCGCGCTTCTGGCAGATCCGGCGTTGACCGCTCGCGCCGAGCTCGCCGTGCAAAGCAGCTCGACGGCGATCGATCGAGCACCACTGGCGCTTGCACATCTCATCGGAACTGCGGTGCAGCTCGAATTCGGCGCCCTCGAGCTCGTCATCGGGGCAGGACGCGCCGACCTGCTGCGAGACGTCCGGTCGCGATACCTGCCCGACGCCGTTGTGGCCGCCGGTGAGCGAACGGCCTCCGAGCTTTGGGAGGGCAAGGACGATGGCCTCGCTTACGTCTGTCGTGGCGGGGTCTGCCTCGCACCGGTAGCCGACGTCAGCGCACTCGACGCATGCATCAACCGAGCACTTTCAGGAATTCGTTGACCACAGCGCGACGCCGAGTTCGCATCCCCCGCTCGATTAAGCCGGGAACATCTCGGGCAAACCAGGAGGGCCAAAAGCTCGCCTGCTTGATGCTTGCTAGCGACGCCGAGGAGTGCATCGGGATCGACCTCGCCTCGGGTGCATTCGTCAGGATCGTCAACATCGGCTCGCACGCCGCGTCGAGGCCTGGCACGTACCGGGTCGCCGAAGTCACGATCGGACGAAGCGGCGACCCCTTCGATCCAACTCGACCCGAGCTTGTTGTGGCCTCCGGAGCCACAAAGATCATCGGCGAGGTCACTGGGCGACGGGTGCGGCATCTCTTCGCGGAGCTAGAAGCACGTGATCACCCCGGCGCCACCATCGTCTCGAGCCGGGGCCCTTCGATCGCCTACGTAGATCTCGACGGCAGCGCACCTTCGCTCTCGCTGATACCGGCCAAGACGTTGGCACTGGAGGTGACCGCAACGGGCGGCGCGACGATGCTCGGCATCACCTTCGGCGGAGTCCGACAGCGCCTCCCCGTGCTCGATCAACGCCTCGTTCAGGCCGCGTTGCGTGCAGCGCCACGGCCACTTACCGGAATCAACCTGGCGCGAGAGCTCGGCTATGAGCCGAGCCATGTTCTCGTCGGTTTAGACGACGTGCGCGACGGTCACGTGAGAAAGGTGGTCTTCGCACTTCTCGCTCGGGCGCGAAAGTGAGGGCAAGCTACTTCTGCAGCGTGCCCGCCGCGAGATCCTCCACCATCGCCCAACCACAGCAGACAAGCGTGTCGTGTCGAGCCTCGTCGATCGAGGCGAACAGCTCGGCTACGGCCTTCGCGCTGCTCGGGACCTTTCGCGGTGAATAGTCCATGAATCCGACCACCGTCTTGTCGCCGGTGATCACAAAGGTACGGTCATCGAGCTGACCCTTGGCGTTGGTCTCGAACTCGCTGAAGCGCTTCATCAGGCGCCGACCCCAGGCCCGCTCCTCACCAGAGGCCTTGTGACCAGGGAGGGGAACGATGTCGGTAAGACCCGTCAGTGCCCGATACGCAGAGGGGTCCATGACCCGAGCGCCAACCAGCACGTCTTCGTCAGGAAATGCCATCACCGCTCGCCGGTACAGGTCGCGCATCACAGCCTTCAACGCCGCTTCAGCCGAACCCATTCGCGTAAAGCACGCCTCGCCGATCAGGAGGCACGGCGTGCCGCCGATGCGCTCGAGCGAGGAGAATGCGAACCCTCGCAGCTTCCCGTCCTCGTGAGCCTGGGTGATAAGGACCCACTTCGGCTTCGACGGCTCGCTCTCTGGGACGGACCGGACCGTGCTCAGGTACTCAACGTCGAACCCGGAAGGTCCCTCAACGGCGAGGTCAGCCATCTCAGCCAGCTCAGTGTCGGTGAGCAGCCTGCAATCTTTCGTCGCTACTTCAAACACGAAGACCCCTTGCGTACTGAGCTAAATCACAGGGCCACTAACTCGCCAGCGCCAGAAAGTGGTCAGCCGGTCCTCGCCGCGCTCTGCATGCACCAACCTCGGTGACGCCCAACGCCGCGCTAATCGGCTCGGACCATTGTACGGGAGTTCTGAGGGGTGTGGAAAAGGGGGCTGCTAAGGACGTCAGGCGCTGATCGAATTCGCCCCGAGCAGCTCGCGAAGCGCGCCGACGAGCCCGCCGCGCGGGTCGACGTTGAACTCAGCCGGCAACCGGATCAGCTGCTGTCCCAGGCGTAAATGAACAGGAACGGGTCCCGGGTGGTCACAGACCAGGTCACGGAGCTGGTTGACCAGGGTTTCAGTGAGCGACGAGGTGGGAACCGCGACCTCGATCGGAGCATTTGAATCCTCCGCCCGCAACTCGGGGCGGATGACCTCGGTGGCGACGAGCTTGACCTCGTCGTCACGGTCGTCGAGGCGGCCACGAATGCAGACGATCGCGTCCTCTTCGATTCGCATCCCGTACTCGGCCATGGTCTTTGGAAACACGAAGACCTCGATCGCGGCCTCGAGATCGACGAGCGTCAAGGTCGCCATCAGCTCACCTTTGCGGGTGTAGCGGCGATTGAGGCCGGTCACGACGCCACCGACGGTGACGAAACCGGAGCCCTGACCGCTTCCCGGGCCGTCTCCTTGGCCCTGCTCGACGAGATCGGTGATCGAGGTGTCACAAAGGCGGCGAAGTGCGGACTCAAAGCCCAGGAGGGGATGGTCGCTCACGTAGAGGCCGAGCATCTCTTTCTCCAATGCCAAGCGCTCGGACTTGTCGAACTCGACGCTTGGAATCTCGCGGCGAGCCTCGGAGAAGCCGACTGAGCTCGACTCGGTGTCGGCCTCTTCGAGCAGGGAGAACAGCGTGGAGACGCCCTGCTCGGCGTCGCGCCGGAGCGCCAGGAGGTGATCGATGACGTCTTCGAAGACCTGCAGCAGGCCCTTTCTCGGGTGACCGAGGGAGTCAAAGGCACCAGCCTTGATCAGCGCTTCTATCGCCCGCTTGTTCAAGACCCGCGGGTCGACTCGACAGCAGAAGTCGTGGAAGTCGATGAAGTGGCCACCGGACTCGCGTTCTTCGACGATCAGCGCGACGAGCCCCTCACCTACGTTTCGCACCGCCGACAGACCAAAGACGATCGCCGGGTTCGAGGAGTCCCGATCGTGCGCGGCGCTAAAGAGCGACGACGACCTGTTCACGTCGGGCACGAAAACCTCGATACCGAGATTGCGGGCCTCAGCGAGATAGATGGCACTTCGGCTCTTGTCGTCTTTGACCGAGGAGAGAATCGCCGCGAAGTACTCGACCGGGTAGTTCGCCTTTAGCCAGGCGGTCTGATAGGCGACAAAGCCGTAGCCGTAGGAGTGCGACTTGTTAAAGGCGTAATCGGCAAACGGCTCGATGATGTCGAACAACGCGGTGCCGAGTGACTCCTCGTAACCGGTGTTGACACAGCCAACGACGAACTTCTCCCGCTCGGCCGCAATAAGCGCCCGGTCCTTTTTGCCGCAGGCTTTCCGGAGGTTGTCGGCCTCTTCGAGGCTGTAGCCGGCAAAGCGCTGCGCGACACGCATCACCGACTCCTGGTAGATCATCAGTCCGTAGGTGTCGGCGAGGATCGGCTCGAGATCGGGGTGGAGATAGGTGACGGGCTGGCGACCGTTCTTTCGGTCTGCGTAGTCGCGGTGCATGTTCGCCGCCATCGGGCCTGGTCGATACAGCGCCACAAGCGCTGCCACATCGTCAAAGCTCGTAGGTGCGAGCGAGCGCATCAACGAGCGCATCGGACCACCTTCGAGCTGGAAGACACCGATCGAATCCCCGCGGCGCAACAGCTCGAGGGTGCGCTCGTCATCGAGTGGAATCGAGTCGACGTCGATCCGCTCGCCGGTGGCCTCCTCGATGAGATCGAGTGCGGTCTCGATGACCGAGAGGTTCCGCAGCCCCAGAAAATCCATCTTCAACAGCCCGAGCGCCTCGACACCGTGCATCTCGTACTGCGTCACGATCGGGGCGTCTGAGGGATCCGCGCCGGGCTCGGGCTTGCGTTGGATCGGCAGATACTCCGTTAGCGGCTCATGGGTAATCACGACGGCCGCGGCGTGGATCCCGTCTTGTCGTCGCAGGCCCTCAAGGCCGCGTGCCACGTCGATGACCCGTTTGGCATCCGGATCGGCGGCGTACATGTCGCGCAGCGTGGCTGCGGCATAAAAGCCGTCCTCATACTTCTCGGACTTCTCGAGGCAGGCCCAAAGCGGCGTGTCCCTGCCCATTACGAGGGGCGGCATCGCCTTGGCGACGCGGTCACCGAGTGCGTAGGGGAGCCCGAGCACGCGCGCCGCGTCTCGAACCGCTGCCCGGGCCTTGATGGTCGAGAAGGTCACGATCTGGGCGACGTGATCCCAGCCGTAGCGCTCGGTCGCATAGTGGATCATCTCGGAGCGGTACCGCTCATCGAAGTCCATGTCGATGTCGGGCATCTGCTTTCGGCCGGGGTTCAAGAATCGCTCGAAGAGCAGGTCGTAGCGGATCGGGTCAAGGTCCACGATGCGAAGGCAGTATGCGACACAGCACCCCGCAGCGGACCCTCTGCCGGGACCAACCCTGATCTTGGACTCGCGCGCGTGGCGGATGAGGTCCCAGACCACGAGAAAGTAGGCAGGAAAGCCCATGTCGTTGATGACGCCTAGCTCGTAGTCGAGCCGCTCCATGACGACCTGAGGGAGCGGGTCGCCGTAACGCTCGCGCGCACCTTCCAAGGTGAGCTCACGAAGGTACGCCTCGGCTGAGGACGGGTAGTCGGCGAGGCGGAATCGCTCGGGAACTGCGAACTCGGGCAGCGTCGGTGTGCCGAGCTCGATCTCGACGCAGGCCCGCTCGGCGATCCAGAGCGTGTTGTCGCAGGCCTCCTCGACTTCGGAAAAGAGCTGGCGCATCTCTTTCGCACTCTTTAGATAGTGCTCGCTGCCGTTGAACTTGAAGCGCTTCGGGTCATCGATCGTCGCACCGGTCTGGACGCAAAGCAGTGCGTCATGTGAGACGGAGTCCTCGCGCCTGCAGTAGTGACTGTCGTTGGTGGCAAGGAGCGGAGCGCCGATGCGTTTCGCGATCTCGATCAGGCGCGGGTTTGTCTTGGCCTGCTCGACTAGTCCATGGTCTTGCAGCTCGATGAAGAGGCTCTCCCTCCCGAAGATGTCCTGGAGCCTCGCGGCCAGCCGGGTGGCCTCCTCGAAGTTGCCCTGCAGCAGTGCCTGCAAGACCACTCCGCCCAGGCAACCGGTGGTCGCGATGGTGCCCTTGTGGTAAGTCTCCAACAGCTCCCAGTCGAGCCTGGGCTTGTAGTAGTAGCCCTCGAGATAGGCCGCCGACGACAGCTTCATCAAGTTGGCGTAGCCCTCGCTCGTCTCGGCGAGCAGCGTCAAGTGGTAGTAGAGCTTCTCGCCTCGCTCCCCCTCGCCGCCGGTGTCGTCCAAGCGGCCACGCCGGACTGGCCGGTCGAAGCGGGAGTTCGCCGCCATGTACGCCTCGGTCCCGATGATGGGCGTGATCCCCTGCTCCTTGCAGGCGTTGTAGAAGTCGAGAACGCCGTACATGTTGCCGTGGTCGGTGATGGCGAGCGCCGGCTGGCCGTCCATGGCGGCTGCCGCGACTACGTCGGCCACTCGCGCAGCACCGTCGAGCATCGAATACTCGGTGTGCTGATGCAGGTGCGTGAAGGACTTCTCTCCCCGCGATCCGGCCAACGTCGTGCCTCCACAGCCCTTCCACACCCCTCATCCACCGGCTGTGGATGAGTTACAGGGCTGTTATTCCAACGGCTCCGAGACTACCTCGCGACGCTCGCGATGCAAGAGGAAAATCTCTACTGCTCGCCGGGTCTCGCCAAAACAGCCAACATCGGCCGCGCCGACCTACAGATAGGCGCCGGTTCCGGGCACGCGATCGGGCCCTGGCCCTCGTTCGCCGACCGGAAGGCTGTTTCTCCGCATCTGCTCGAGTGAGTTCTGCGCCGCCATCTGCTGGGCGAAAAGGGTCGCCTGGATCCCGTGAAAGAGCCCTTCGAGCCATCCGACCAACTGGGCCTGCGCGACTCTGAGCTCTGCCTCGCTCGGCTCATCAGAGCTGAACGGCAGCGAAAGCCTGCCAAGCTCGGCCCGTAGATCGGGTGAGAGTGTCTCTGCGAGCTCCCGCACGGAGATCTCGTAGACCTCTTTCATCCGCGCCCGGCTCGGCGGGTCGAGGTCGGCCTGGTGCACCTCGTCTAAGAGCTGCTTGATCATCGAGCCGATTCGCATCACCTTCGTCGGATGCTCAATCGACTCGGTCTGGACCGGCGACTCTACCGGAGCGGACTCGCCCGCCTCGACAATGGATGGGATCTCGAGCACCTGGTCGGTGGTCGGCTCTTCGGTCGGTTCGTTCGTCACGGCGCCATTCTTACGAGCCGAGGGGTCAAGAACAACGCAGGACCACCGAGCGTGGTCATTATCAGGCGCGCTCGTCTAGTTGCAGACTGACGGAGTTGATGCACCAGCGCTCGCCCGTCGGGTTCGGACCGTCGTTGAAAAGATGGCCGAGGTGTCCACCGCAGGCCTTACACGTCACCTCGACGCGACGCATGAAGTGGCTGCGATCAGAGGTAAGAACGACGGCATCGCTGCTCACCGGCCGCGTGAAGCTCGGCCACCCGGACCCTGAGTCAAACTGATCCTGAGAGGAGAACAGGACTGCACCACAAGCCGCACAGCGAAAGGTGCCGTCGAACTCCGGGTGGGTGTACTGGCCGGAGAAGGCACGCTCGGTCCCCTTCTCGCGAAGCACGTAGAACTGCTCGAGCGAGAGGCGGTCGCGCCACTCCTTTTCCGATAGCTCAGCTGGAATGGGTTCGTCGTTCGCGGCATCAGCCATAGTTGGAGGATAACGGGGACCGCATCGCTACACGAGAGGCCACGGGTAGGCGCGATGGTCGTCTCGGGGAGCCGGGAACGTCCCGATCCCGACAAGCCGCTCGGCACGTCGCAAGATGGCGTCGATCTCATCTGGATCGATCAGCCCGGCTAGATACCTTGCGCGGTCTTTCCGGAGTCGACCCAGCCACTCCGTCACGACGACGGGGATCGGCTCTGCAGCGAAATCCCACATCACCGTTCGGAGCTTTGTCTCTTGATGAAAGCACAGGCCGTGGTCGATCCCCCAGATATGCCCGTCGCCGTCTTTTAGGAGATGCCCGCCTTTTCGGTCCGCGTTGTTGGCAACGACGTCGAATGCGGCGATGACGCGAAGCGTCTCGGCGTTGGCGGGATCGTCGAGCATCGTGAAGTACTGCTCCTCGAAATCCGCGTCGATGTACCGCTGCAGGGAGCCCTCGCCATAGATAGCGGACTCGCGCACGATCGTCTCCGGGACGAGTTCGAGCCCTAGTGCGACCGCGAACTCATAGGCGGCAACTTCACGCCGGTAGATCGCCTCGGGAAAGTCCCAGAGCGGGCGCTCGCCTCGCCCCGGTTTGTAGATCCCCCGCGTCTCGACACCACTTGCCTCGACGTTTACCAAGAACGTGGCATTCGAGCTCCAGGGCATGCGCCCGAGCACCTCGAGCTCACCGTGCGCGAGGAGCTCGCGCCACTCGGCCGGCTCCATCAAAGGCTTGGAGTTCGATTCCCGTTCGTCCGCGGGCAGGCGTGGCCGCTCGGATCGAGCGGAAAGCCGCAGAGCGGGCAGGGGGGTCTGCCGGATTCGACGAGCTGGGTGCCCCGAATAGCTAGCGCTGCAGCCTGCTCACGCGAGAGCGAGATGCGTGCTTCACTCGGCTCCTCGTCTTCGACACGCTCTTCGACAATCACGATCACCTTGTCCGCGGCGGCGTCGTAGGCGACACCGATCGCCCCGGCTACGAATGCGGTCTCGATGAATGGGTCGAGCTCGAGCTCATCGCCCTCGGGGATGTGCCCTGGGCGACTCAGATCCTTCAGCAACTCACCGAGGTGCAGCGCGAGCGCTCCCACCTGCTGCTTTTCCACCTTGAGGGTGACGAGCTCGACTCCTTGGCGTGCCTGGAGATAGAAAACCCGCTGTCCCGGCTCACCGATCGTGCCGACGGTGACGAGCGTCGGGGAGCTGAGCTCGTAGAACTCGCTCACGTTGTGGCCTCCTTCCGAATCGTCCTTCGTCGCGCACGCGCTGGCGGAGGCGGAGCCGTAATGCCGAGCGGTGAGAGATCCCCCATCGAGTTCACGGTCAAGACGACCGGCGCGTTTCTTCCGTAGGCAACTGCGCTCACCGAGCACGGCGAGATCACCGTGCGCTGCACGAGGTCAAGCGGGACGCCGAGCGCGTCGCCGACTGCGATCTTGATCGGATCCGCGTGGCTTACCGCGACAACTACCTGACCTGGATGGCGCGCGACTAGCCGCTCGATGGTCACGGCCAGCCGAGCCTGAAGCTCAACGAAGGACTCGCCGCCCGGAAAGCGGAATCCGGACGGATGGCGCTGGACCGTCTGCCACTCGGGGAGCTTCGAGAGATCCTTCAGCTCTTTACCGGTCCACTCGCCGAAGTCGCACTCGAGAAGGCCGCGCTCGACCTTCACCTTCAGCCCGAGGCGAGCCGCGATCGGCTTCGCCGTCTCGCGAGCTCGTTCAAGCGGTGAGGCGTACACCGCAGCTACCGGACCTACGACGCCCATTCGCTCGGCGACCGCGGCGGCCTCCTGTTCGCCCTTCTCCGAGAGGTGGAGTCCAGCGGCACGACCCGGAAGTATCCGTCCAGTCGTCGGAGTCGTTCCGTGTCGGACAAAGCAGATCACCGTAGGTTGGAGCGGCGCGGGCCGTGGGGGCATCTCCAAAACGTAGCGTGAGAGCGGACACCCAATCGGAGGGCAATGTCACCTGCGGCGAAGGATCTCGGAGAGCTCGCTGAGGACATCTCTACGTGTCGCGCGTGCGCACGCCTTGTCGCCTGGCGTGAAGCTGCACCTGAGCACCCTCGAAGCATCGGCGATCCGACCCGGTACTGGGCACGTCCGGTGCCGGGCTTCGGCGACGTCAAAGCCGAGCTCCTCGTCGTTGGTCTCGCGCCTGCCGCACACGGCGCCAACCGGACGGGCCGGATGTTCACCGGTGACAGATCCGGGGACTTCCTCTTCGCGGCGATGCACCGCGCCGGCCTGGCGAATCAGGCGGAGAGCTCCTCGCTAGGTGACGGCCTGAAGCTCGAACGCACCTTCGTAACAGCAGCAGTGCGCTGTGCGCCGCCCGACAACCAGCCAACCAACGACGAGCGGGCGAGTTGCGCCCAATTCCTCGTCCGCGAGCTCGCCATCTTGGGCCACGTCCGAGTCGTGTTGGCGCTCGGCGCGTTCGCGTATGAGGCGCTGTTTCGAGACGGTCATCTCAGGCTCGCAGGCGGTACCCGGCGCCCCAAGTTCGCCCACGGGCTCGAACTCGCGGCGACCACCAGCGTTGGGGAGGTCACCCTCGTCACGTCCTACCACCCGAGCCAGCGGAACGTCTTTACGGGGCTACTGACACCAGCGATGTTCGACGAGGTTCTCGAGAGGGCGATCGCACACCTCGAGTCGGCAAAATCAAGCTGATGAGACGGCGATCCTTCTCGGTCCACCTTCGGCCCACTCGGGCCATCGCCGTCGGCTCACCCGCGACAGCCTGGCGAGCAGATCGAGCGCGCCTGGATCCTCGGCGGCGTCTTTCACCTCGATGACGCCGTCGGCGAGCATCGAGGCGATGAGCTCGCGGCCCTTCTCTGTCCGAACGAGCGTGAGGGTGTAGTCGGCGAATGCGCCGATGCCCCCCGTTGAGATGTCCGCGTGCTCGGCCGCGAAGTCGGGACAGGTCAAGCAACCCTCCCGCGTCCAGGCGTGTGCCTCCTTCAGCGGGACCTCGTGGTACGCGCCGTCGCGCATCCAGATCTGAAAGACGCCTTTGATGTTCATCTTCAAGATGTCCGCTCGCGCCAGGCCGTAGCGTTCGGCGAAGAGCTCGTCGAAGATCGCATCGTCGAAGGTCTTCGAGCAGAGCAAGCCGATGGTGAGAACGAAGCGCCTCGCCACCTTGCCGGCACGACGCGCCGACATCATCGCCGGCGCCGAGACCTGACAGCCCATCGAGACCAGTGCGAGGCGCTCCGCTCCGCCGTCGATCGCCTCGTTGTAGGCGAGCGTGTTCGCCGAGTACGTGTACCTCGACCCGGCGGCGGCGAGCACTTCGTCACGGTTTCGAGCGACGGCAGGCTTGGCCTTCCACGAGGATCCGTCGCCCTCGAGGCTCGAGACGAGCGCGGCGTCGATTTGATCGTGTTCGAGCGCGTAGACGAGCAGCGCCGAGACCAGGCCGCCATCTTGACCGGCCTCGAGAATCTCGGGGTCCGTCGCGCGGATCAAAACGACGTCGCCGGTGATACCGGCGAGCTCGTCGGAGCGCCGACTCCGCTGGAAGAGGAAGTTGTCCGCCTCTTCCTCCCAGGTCCGAAAGCGAGGGCAGGCGCGTGTGCAAAGCGTGCAGCCGCGCTGGCCGTGGGTGCAGTCCTCCGTACCCCCGTCCGCCTCGACGTGGAAGGGCTTGTAGCGACCTTCGGTGTCGTCGTAGCCAAGGACGTCGTAGGGACACACGACGACACAGGCCGCGCACCCGGTGCAAAGGCCGGAGGTGACGACCTCTTGGTACAACTCAGCCCACTGCGGCTTTTCAGGCGGCAAACTGATCCCCGTTCATCCGTCGTCTCGAACCCGAGGGCGCTCAGGCCTTCAGGGCCTCTAGGACCTTCTCTGCGTGCCCGTCGGCCGTCACGTTGTACCAGGCGCGCTCGATCTTGCCATCGGCATCCACGAGGAACGTGGAGCGGATCACACCCATCGACGTCTTGCCGTAAAGCGTCTTTTCACCCCACGCGCCATACGCCTCCAGCACCGACTGGTCCGGATCCGAGAGCAGCTCGAAGGTGAGCCCGTACTTCTGACGGAACTTCTGATGCGAGTCCGCGCCGTCACGAGATATGCCGATCACGTCCGCCGAGAGTCCCGAGAACTGCGAGAGCAGGTCGTTGAACTGGCAGGCCTCTTTCGTGCATCCCGGCGTGTCATCACGTGGGTAGAAGTAGACGACAACCTTTCGGCCGCGATACGACGCGAGAGAAACCGCCTCCCCATCCTGATTGTTCAGCGTGAAATCCGGTGCTGTATCACCGGCTGCGAGCTTCCCCACTGTGACTCCCCGTGCCTCATTGACGTCGAAAACGAGGATACACAGCCGAGAGGATGAACGACCTACCTGGTGAGGAGTGCACGGTCGACACGACTCAGGTGGCAAACTCGTAGGAGTGAACATCTCTGAAAGCTTCGACTCACTCGGAGTCGACCCCCAATTGACCGCCGCGCTCGCGAAAGATGGCATCTCTGCGCCGTTCGCGATCCAGGCGCTAACGATCCGTGACGCGTTGGCCGGCCTCGACGTCTGTGGCAAGGCAAAGACCGGGAGCGGCAAGACACTCGCCTTTGGCCTGCCGCTGTTGATGCGCATCCCGTCGACGCCTTCGCGCCACCCCGCTGGCCTCGTCTTAGTACCCACAAGAGAGCTGGCCGTGCAGGTGACCGAGGTGCTTGCGCCGCTCGGCAAGGTGATCGACCGGCGGGTTGGTGCCGTTTACGGCGGAGCCGACCTCGAGAAGCAGGTCAAACTCTTGAACCAGGGTCTCGACATTGTCGTTGCGACGCCAGGACGCCTCATCGACCTCTCGGATCGGGGAGCGGTCACGCTCGAAGATGTTCAGATGCTCGTTGTCGACGAGGCGGACCGCATGGCCGACATGGGCTTCATGCCCCAGGTCGAGTGGCTGCTTCGCAAGATGACCAACCGTCGCCAGACCTTGCTCTTTTCCGCGACGCTCGACTCCTCGGTGGACCAGCTCGTGCGTCGGTACCTGAACGACCCCGTTTCACATGAGGTGATGTCAGAGACGGTGACCGTCGAACAGATGCAGCACTACTTCTTCAAGGTTCACGAGATGGACAAGGCGAAGGTGGCGGCCTCGATCGCGCAAGGAGCCGAGAAGTCACTCATCTTTCTGCGAACCAAACGAGGCGTCGACCGGCTTACGGCCGCACTGAAGGAGGCAGGCGTGAAGGCGGCAGCAATCCACGGTGACCTTCCCCAGAACCTCCGGGAGCGGGCTCTGTCAGATTTCACGTCGGGGAAGCTACAAACGCTCGTCGCCACCGACGTGGCCGCACGAGGCCTCGACATCGAGGGGGTCGACGTGGTGGTGCACTACGACCCGCCCGAAGATCAAAAGGCATACCTCCACCGATCGGGTCGAACAGCAAGAGCCGGTGACCAAGGAGTCGTCGTAACGCTGCTGCTCTGGGATCAAGAGCTTGCGGTCGAGCGTCTCCAGCGACGAGTCGGCCTCCGACTCCCGATCCAGGAGATCTTCTCGAACAACCCGATTCTTACGAATCTTGTGGTGCAAGACTCCGAGCCGCTGGCCGCCTCCGCGGAGTAGGCGTTCTCTGCTCCGGGCGAATCAGGCGGTGCCTGGGCCAGTCGAATCGCCACGAGTCGCGCGCAAGTCCCGCCCTCCTAGCCAAGCGATAGAGCATCGAGTGACGTTCCTGGCGTTCATATACGGACGCTGAGCAGGCCGGTCCCCGACCCTCAGCCCGGTGATCTCCATCCGGGTCCACTTGCGATCAGCTCTCGCAACGGTTCGGCGTAGGACCAGATAGGACCAATTTAGAAAAAGGAGGAATCGACCGTGAGTACGTCGTTCGAGAACGAAGTCACCCTGGCAAACGGAGCCACGATGCCACGCATCGGCCTCGGTACGTGGCCAATGGATGACGAGGAGGCGACCAAAAACGTCGCCGAGGCGATTCATGTCGGCTACCGGCTCTTTGACACCGCTGAGCAATACGGCAACGAGGTTGGGGTAGGTGCAGGCGTCACGTCGAGTGGGATCGATCGCGAAGAGGTCTTCATCACGACGAAGTTCAACCTCAGGTGGCATGGCGTGAGCGAGGTCGAACAGGCGTGGACCAACTCCGCGGATCGGCTCGGTGTCGAGTACATAGATCTCCTTCTTATCCACTGGCCGAATCCTGCGGAAGATCGCTACGTGGACGCGTGGAAAGGTCTCGTCAACCTTCTTCGCCACGGCAGAGTCCGGGCGATCGGCACGTCGAATTTCAAGCCAGCGCACATGGATCGGATCATCGACGCGACAGGGGTCGTCCCCGACGTCAACCAAATTCAATTGAACCCGGTGCTCGGCCGAGCTGACGTACGCGCCTATGACCAGCAGCATGGAATCGTCACCGAATCGTGGGCGCCTATCGGCCAAGGCAGTGACCTACTCACGCGGCCCGCGATCGCTGCCGTCGCCGCTCGTCACGGAAAGACCGCTGCGCAGGTCGTTCTGCGCTGGCACCTCGAGCTTGGGCTCGCCGCGGTACCGAAGACTTCCAACACGAAGCGTCTTCGGGAGAATATCGACGTCTTCGATTTCGCGCTCGACCCTGAGGAGGTCGAGGCGATTTCCGCTCTAGATCAAGGATCCGAGGTCCCGGTCGACTCAGACCGATTCGGTCACTGACCCAGTGGACCAACCGCTGCTCGCGTTCATCAGTTCGCGAGGCGAGCCGGTGGCGTCCGGCTTTCGTCGCTCTCGTTGACCTGCGGCGTCGGTTGCGTCCGTGTGGGGCACTCTCGAATCAGGGCCTTCGAGTGCCTCGAAGACGCCGGTCGTGGTGGCCCCAATTGACGCCACTGTGCTTCACCAGCGTCGCCGGCGAGCAGTTGGCGACCGTCGACCTGCGACACGAGTCGGGGGCCGCTAGATACGGGTCCGCGTAGGCTTTGATTACCTCAATGACCAGTCCCGCTCCTAGCCAGCCCCGCTCCGTGGCAGACGATGGATCATTCCACGCGGGAACGAAGAGTCGGTCTCGCTTCCTGCTTGTCGTGATGTGCGCTGCCCAGCTGATCCTGTCAATCGATTTCAACATCGTCAATATCGCCAACGCAACGATTGAGCGCCAGCTGCACTTCAACGCGGGGAATCTGCAATGGACGGTCTCGGCGTACGCGCTCACCTACGGAGGCTTCCTCTTGCTCGGTGGACGCCTGGTCGACCTGCTCGGACAGCGCCGCCTCTTTATCCTCGGGATCGCCGCGTTCGCGCTGACCTCGCTCTGTGCCGGTTGCTCGCAGAACGCCGCAGAGCTGATCGCCTCGAGAGCCGGCCAGGGACTTGCCGCATCGGTGATCTCGCCGTCGACACTGTCGTTGCTGCAGTCGCTATTCCCCGACGGACCAGCGCGCCAGCGCGCGCTCGGGTACTGGGCGATCTCGGGTTCAGCTGGGGCACTGGTCGGGATTCTCCCAGGTGCCCTGCTCATCTCCACGCTCGGATGGCGCTGGATCTTCTTCATCAACGCGCCGATTTCGTTGCTCGGGATCATCGGTGCGGGATTCGTGCTCCCGAAGATGAATCGCGACGCGGAATCACGCCGCCGGCTCGACGTTCGGGGAGCGATCACGGTCACGGCTGCACTGGCGCTTGTGATCTTCGGGCTCGGTGAAGCGGAGTCTGCGGGCTGGAGGGCGACCGAAACCCTCGTTCCACTCCTACTTGCACCACTGATGCTGGGATTATTCGTCGTAGTCGAGCGCCGAGCGAGGGAGCCGCTCGTTCCCTTTTCGTTGCTAAGGCGCAGGGCGGCCATTGGGAATGCCCTCGCGGTCTTTGCTGCAGGCTCGTCCATCACAACCGGGTTCCTCGCGCCGCTGCTGTTTCAGCAGGTGTGGGGCGGGTCGGCCCTGCGGACGGGGATCGCCACGATCCCCCTACAGGTCGGCTTCGCGTCGGGTGCGCGGGCATCCTCGGTCTTCATCGGCCGACTCGGTCCCAAGAGAGTCATCTTGATGGCCGCCCTCTTCATCACGATCGGGCTCGTGTGGATGGCCCACGCACCGGCGCATGATGCCTACTGGCAGAGCTTTGGAATTCCGATGTTCGTCCGCGCATTCGGCCAGGGAATGGTGATCGTGCCGATTGCCCTCATTGCGACGAGCGATGCGCCGTCTCGCGATCGAGGAATCGTCTCTGGTCTCTACAACATGTGCGGGCAGCTCGGCAGCGCTATCGCGCTGGCGGGGATCGCGACCGTGTTCGCTGCCACTACCGCGGCAGCAGGTGGTGGCGTCCACGGCGAACTGCGCGGCATTCATGCGGGCTTTGAGGCCGCGACGATCCTCCCGCTCATGGTCGTCGCGGTGGCCCTTGTCGGGTTGCGAAGGCCGCTGAAGCCCGCCAGGAGCGTCGTGCAGATACCGGGCGGCGAGACCGCCCCTCTAATCCGTGATTCGGTCGACGACTCGCTCGGCTGCTGATCAGCGGCCGCGA
>Ga0209483_1001116_pt1 | contig 20983 bp, 16 predicted proteins | sample NGEPerA_FD_184508 | JGI IMG/M metagenome (GOLD analysis project Ga0209483, IMG submission 184508) | Arctic peat soil microbial communities from the Barrow Environmental Observatory site, Barrow, Alaska, USA - NGEE PermafrostL2-A... | ecosystem: Environmental > Terrestrial > Soil > Wetlands >... | reverse complement strand
GAGCGAGGAAGCTGTGGGTGCGGCGGTGGGAGATGTAGGCGAGGATTTTGCCGTCTGGGGAGAGGGTGAGGGCGGAGGCGGAGCCGCGATCGAAAAGGACTTGGTGGGTGAACGATCCGGACCGTGTTCCAGGTGCGAGCGGCATTGCAGGTCCTTCGGCTGCGTCTCGTGATGAGGCCACGAGACTTCGCTCAGGATGACAGTTTTTATTTAGCGCACAAATTCTAAGGGCGGCGAGATCAGCGATGAAGATTTGGCCGGAGCGGACGAAGAAGAGGGACTTGCCGTCGGGGGAGAAGAGAGGAGCGTGGCCGTCGCCGAGCACTGTCGGGGCGCTGCCATCGACAGGTTGCAGGATGATTTCTACGGGCGTGGGACGTTGGAGGTGGGCGGGGTTTGCGGGCCGGCCGCTGGCTCCGGTTTCGGCGCCGTAGACGTAGGCGATGGTTTTGCCGTCCGGAGACCAGGCGAGCGAGGCGATGTCCTGCGCATCGTCTTCGGTGTAGTGGGTGAGTTGGCGTGCTGGTGTATTGGGGCCTGCCACCCAGAGATTGTGGCGGCCCTCGGCGTCTTCGACCCAGGCGAACAGAGAGCCTACCGGCGCGGCCGTGAGGTTGGTAGAGTAGGGCGCGCTGAGGATTTGCTGGAGCGTGAAAGGCTTTTGCGGGGATGCGGTTGTGGCGACGAATGCGATCAGAGCTAGAAAGCGGCGCATGGGTCGAGGTTATCAGCTTGAGTTTGCGCGCGAGCGTGGGCCAGCGTGGTCCACCCACCTTAGGCGCAAAGAACGCGCCGAAGATGGGTCACCCCGAATTCGTGCGGACGCGAAGGTGGGTCACCCGATATTGTGCGGCCCCGCCGTTAGGCAGCGACAGGCTCGCCCTTCATTTTTTCAGCGGTGTAGAAGGCGATCAGAGCGTCGACTGTGGGTTGCAGCAGGCCCTCCATCACCATCGCGAGATTGTGGTTGGTGAGGCCGATGCGATGGTCGGTGAGGCGGTTCTGGGGGAAGTTGTAGGTGCGGATTTTTTCGCTGCGATCGCCGGTGCCGATCTGCTGTTTGCGCTCCTTCGCCTGGATCTGGTGGACGCGCTCGGCTTCGACTTCGTATAGGCGCGAGCGGAGGACGCGCATCGCCTTTTCGCGGTTCTTGATCTGCGACTTTTCGTCCTGGCAGCTTACGACCGTGTTGGTGGGAAGGTGCGTGATGCGGATTGCCGAGTAGGTCGTATTCACAGATTGCCCACCCGGACCTGACGAACAGAAGGTGTCTACGCGAAGGTCTTTGTTTTCGATCTTGATGTCTACGTCTTCGGCTTCGGGCAGCACGGCGACGGTGATCGCGGATGTATGCACACGGCCCTGGGTTTCGGTTGCCGGAACGCGCTGCACGCGGTGGACGCCGGACTCGTACTTCATCTGCGAGTAGACCTTGTTGCCTTCGAAGATCGCGGTGATGTCCTTGAGCCCGCCTACGTCGGAGTCGGTTTGGGAGAGGACTTCGACCTTCCACTTGTGCTGCTCGGCGAAGCGGAGGTACATGCGGAACATTTCAGAGACGAAGAGCGAGGCCTCGTCGCCGCCGGTGCCGGCGCGGAGCTCGATGATGATGTTCTTGTCGTCGTTGGGGTCCTTGGGGAGGAGCAGGACCTTGATTTCCTCTTCGACTTTAGCGAGCTGCGGCTCAAGCTGTGCGAGCTCTTCTTCCGCCATCGCCTTCATGTCCGGATCGTTCTCAAGCAGCATGGGTTTGGCATCCGCGATGCCCTGCTTGAGGGTGCGGTACTGGCGGAACTTTTCTACCGTCTCTTCGAGGTCGCGGTGCTGCTTGGAGACCTTGCGGTAATTCTCCTGGTCGTTGACGATGGCGGGGTCGGAAAGCTGCTGGCCCAGCTCTTCGTAGCGGGCTTCGAGTTGTTCGAGGCGGTCAAACATGGGGCTCCTTCGGAGCAGTGAATCGTGGGGAGTGAATAGTGAATAAGGCGCGGTGGTGGGCGCGTGATCGACGTGGCGCAGCTAGGCAAAGTCGCGGCGGGGGGCCGTGCGGGAGAAGGTCACCGGGTTTGCGTAGCGGGAAATCATGTCTGGTTAGATGATACAGCGGCCTACAGGGGTGCGTGGGGCGAAGAGTTACTTTGGGTCTTCGATGGGTTTCGAGCTTGCCGGGTCGATGGTGACCGTGGCGTGGAATAGCTTGCAGGAATCGTACTGCGCATCGAAGGTGCGGAGCCAGTCGTCGTCCGCGATTTCGGCGTAGAGGTGGGAGGGAAGGCGATAGGTTTTGCCGTTGAGCACGACCGGGGCGTAGTCGACGGAAGAAAAGCTGGTGAAGTTGTGTTTCCGTGCCTCTATGGGAGGGCGATGGGTTTCTCCGTGGAGCATGTCGCCGGCGCTGTCGAGCAGCGCGAAGCCGTGTGTGCCGGGGATTTCGTCGCAGGTTGGGCCGCCGCCCTGAACGGCGTAGTCGATGCGGTTGCCGTTGATCGAATAGCGATAGCAACTCTGCTTTTCCGCCACGAAGAACGAGGGGACGCCTCTGGCAAGACCTCCCTGCACGTAGCCAGGTATGACGAGTCTGCCTGCTTCGGGAACGGGTTTTCCCATGTAGCTCGTGATGGAAGAGTTTTCCGTCAGTTGACCGTCGGGCTGGCGCAGGACACGGATGGTGGCACGGAATTCGATGCGGAGTTGTAGCTTGCGCTTGTGGCGGGCGATACTGACCACGTTTTCGTCGCAGGTAAAGTTGGGCAGCGTCTTGCGGTATTCCGCGCTTTGCCTCGCCATGCGCTGGAGGACGGCGGTGGCATCGCCATTGGCCGTTGCTGCCTGCGCGCCGCTTTTTGCGAAGGCAAAGAGCAGCAGGAAAACGGATAATGCGGTGTGCCACCCCATGGGCGCTCGCTCCTCGGCAACTGCTGTCCGCATCCTACACAACGAACCCCGATGACACTCTACGCCACTGTCGCTGCGACCGCCGAAACTCTCGCTGGAGAAAGCAGCCGCCTGAAGAAGCGCGGGGCAATAGAGGCCGCTCTGAGGGACGCGCAGGAGTCTTTTCCGGAAAAAAGCGATGCCGGGTTGTTGGCGTTGTATCTGGCGGGGCAGCCGTTTGCGGAGAACGATCCGCGCAAGCTGAATGCGGGTGCGGCGTTGCTGTCGCGGGCGGTACTGGCGGCTTCGGGTGCGAGCGATGCGGCGCTTACGGCGGCCTATCGCCGGCATGGCGATTTGGGGGCGGCGGCGTTCGATTTGCTGGTTGCGCCGTATGGCAACGCGCCCTCGGATGCGACGTTGACGCTGGGCGATGTGGCTGAAGTGTTCGATGCGATGGCCGTCGCGCGAACGACGGCTGCGCGGTCGGCGATGGTGGAGGGATTGCTGCGCAGGGCGACCGCGCTGGAGGCGAAGTATCTGCTGAAGCTGATGCTCGGGGATATGCGGATCGGAGTGAAACAGTCGCTGGTGGAAGAGGCGATTGCGTTTGCGGCTTGCGCTGAAGTTATCGCGGTGCGTCATGCAGTGATGCTGGAGGCCGATCTCGCGCGGGCTGTGGCGCGGGCGTTTGCGGGGACGCTGGGTGAGGCGCGGATGACGCTGTTTCATCCGCTGGGCTTCATGCTGGCGTCGCCGGTGGAGACTCCGGAGGAAGCGGTGGCGCGGTTTACGGAGGCGCCGGCGAAGGTAATTGCGCCGAAGAAAGGGCGCAAGAAGAAGGGATTGCCCGAGGATTTAGTGGCGGTGGATGCCGCGGAGATTGGGTTGGCGGAGGATGTTGAAGCGGAGGCCTCCCTGAGCAGTCCCTCGGCGGCTAAAGCCGATGCAGCCGCTCCGGTGCTGGCGTTTCTTGAGGACAAGTACGACGGCATGAGGGCGCAGGTGCATTGCGGCTATACGTCGCAGCCGGGACGGGTGGCGATTTACTCTCGCAATCGCGAAGACATTACGCACAGCTTTCCGGCGCTTGAGGAGGCGTTCAGCGCAGTCGACGGGCCGCTGATTCTGGATGGTGAAATTCTGGGGTGGGACTATGCCATTGGGCAGGCGTTGCCGTTCGCGGTGATGGGACAGCGCATTGGGCGGAAGGTGGTTTCGAATGAGTTGCGGACGCGAATTCCGGTGGTGTTCATGGCGTTCGATTTGTTGTACGAGGGCGAGCAGTTGTTGTTGCCTCTGCCGCTGACGGAACGGCGCGCGCGGTTGGAGGCGGTGGTCGCGCGATGGCGATCGCGGGTGGTTTCTCCGCTGACGGTCGATGCGGCGCGGAAGGCTCCGCAGCAGCAACTATTTGCACGGGAAATGCCGCCGGAGGATGCGAAGGAGCGGTTCCTGCTCTCGCCTTCGCAGCGTGTGGCCGATGCTGAAGCGATTGACGTGGCGTATCGCGACGCGAGGGCGCGGGCCAATGAGGGCGTGATGTTGAAGGCGGCGAACTCGGCTTATCTGCCGGGGCGGCGCGGGTTGGCGTGGGTGAAGTTGAAGCGCGAGCTGGCGACGCTCGACGTGGTGATTACGGGCGCGGAATTCGGGCATGGCAAGCGCGCTGGCTTGCTCTCCGACTATACGTTCGCGGTGCGCGGCGAAGACGGCGAGTTGTTGAATGTGGGCAAGGCGTACTCCGGTGTGACGGACGCGGAGATTGCCGAGCTGACCGAGTGGCTGAAGGCGCATACGCTCGAAGATCGCGGACACTTCCGTACCGTCGAGCCGCAGATTGTGCTGGAGGTGGCGTTCAACAACATCATGCGCAGCACGCGCCATGCTTCGGGGTTTGCGATGCGGTTTCCGCGGATCATCCGGATTCGGACGGACAAGCCGGTGGAGGAGATCGATACGCTGGCGCGGGTGGAGGAGATTTATCAGTCGCAGCCGGACAGGCCCGCGGATTCCGCCGAATAGCGTGTCTGGACCGGCGAAAGGAGGGTTGGATCGAGCTTGGAGCGTAGAGGTTTTGAGCGCAGAGGAAGCGCAGGTTTTCGTTGAACGGGGAGCGAAGGGCTTTGTTCCGTCTTGAGTTGTGAGTGTTCAGTCTTGAGCGGCCAGACGCTCCACGAAGCTCCATGCGGCGGCGTTGACGGGGACACCCAGGCGAAGATTTTCGGCGCGGGCCTGGAGGACTCGTTCGCCGGGGTAGCGGGCGGGGTGGCCGGGACTTTCAGGTTGCGAGGCGTGGAGGAAGGCGATGGCATCGTCCGCAATATTGCCGAGAGCGTTGTGCGTTGCCAGCGCGGTGGGTGAGACGGCGAGGAAGACCTGGGACTGGCCGGCTTCACGCAGCGGGTCGAGGCCGAAGTTGTGGGTAGCATTTCCGCCGGCGAGCATGGCCCCCAGGACGTCGAGGGCGAACGCCAGGCCGGAGCCTTTCCAGAAGCCGATGGGCAGCGCGCGCTGCGAGGCTTCGATGGCGGCGGCGTCGGTGGTGAGGTTGCCGTCGATGTCGAAGCCGCCGGGGACGGGAAGCGGCTGGTTGCGCTCGCGATAGGCGGCGAGGGAGCCGTAAGAGAACTGCGACATCGCCATATCGAGCACGATGGGCCCGGTGGCGCGGGGGATCGCGATGACCAGCGGATTGTTGCCGACGGCGGGCGTTTTGGCGCCCCAGGCCGGCATGTTGGGCAGGGTGTTCGACCAGCAGATGGCGGCGAATCCGGCGTCGGTGGCCTGCCAGCCGTAGGTGCCCGCGCGCTGCCAGTGGGTGGTGTCGGCGAGCGCGACGCCGCCCAGGCCGTGTTGCCGCGCGAGTTCCATTGCGCGCGCCATGGCCGCATGGGCAGCCAGGTTTCCGGGGCCGAGACGCCCGCTCCAGCGTTCGATTGCGCCGAAGCTGGCGGTGCAGTGTGGCATGGCGACGGGATCTATGCGTCCAAGGCGCACCATCTCGGCGAAACGCGGCAGGCGCGCAACGCCGTGGGTGGCGATGCCGTCGAGGTCGGTCTCGGCGGTGAGGCGCGCGGAGAGGGCGGCGCGCTCGCCGGTGAGGCCGAGATTGGTAAGCGCGCACTGGATGGTTTCGCGCAGGCAGTCGAAGGGAATGCGGTCCATGCGTTTCATCTTAGATTGCACAGCGGGGATTGCGCGGCGCGGCGGATACACTGGCTGCAACGACTTGTTGGAGGGCTTCACGTATGTCGCTGCTTCGTTGCCATCGAATGCTGGGTCCGCTGCTGGCGTGCGGAATGTTGTGGGTAGGCGCGGGCGTTGGCGATGCGCAGACGCATAAGGCGGAGAGTGTGCCTGTCGTGATGCTGAGCGATATTCACTTCGATCCGTTTCACGATCCGGCGAAGTTCGACAAGCTGCGGGCTGCGCCGGTGGCTGAGTGGTCGAAAATTCTTGCCGAGCCGGATTCTCCGACGCAGCTTGCGGATGCGACGAAGCTTGCGAGGGGATGCGGGACGCGCGGGATGGATACGCCGTGGGTGCTGTTGGAATCGAGCCTGGCTGCCGCGCATTCGCACTCGCCGCATCCGCTGTTTGTCACCGTTTCGGGCGACCTGCTGGCTCATGCGTTTGAGTGCCGCTTTCAGACGCTCGCGCACAAACCCTCAGCCGAGGAGCAAAGCGCGTTCGCAGCGAAGACCCTCGACTATGTTGCGAAACAGTTGCGCCGCACGTTTCCGTCGATCCCGATCTATATGGCGCTGGGAAATAATGATTCCGGGTGCGGAGACTATCGCGATAGTCCGAACAGCGATTTTCTGAAGAGTGCGGCGCAGAGTTTTAGCGATGACCTCGAGTCGCCCGTTGCGCGGAAAGATTTGCTGCAATCGTTTCCGGTTGGCGGCGATTACAGCGTGGCGCTGCCCAAGCCGATCGTCCGCGGCCGGCTGATCGTATTGCAGGATATCTTCCTTGCGGTGAGCCATGTGGGATGCGATGGCAAGCGCGACCCTGGGGCCGCGGCGGCGCAACTGGAATGGCTGCGCACCGAACTTGCGGAGGCGCATGCGCGCAACGAGCAGGTTTGGGTGATGGCCCACATTCCGCCCGGCGTGAATTTCTATACAACGCTTTCGAGCAAGCGCGACGTGTGCAAAGGCCAGGCCCCGGTGATGTTTTTGCATGATGAAAAGCTGGTCGATGTGCTGACGGATTTTGCCGCGGAAATTCGCCTCGTAATTTTTGCGCATACGCACATGGACGAGATGCGGCTGCTCCAGGTTGGAAATGCGACAGCCACTCCAGACGCAGATGCTGCGATAAAACCCGCGTGGGTGGCGGCGAAGCTGGTGCCTTCGATCAGCCCGATCAATGGCAACAACCCGACGTTCACGCTGGCAGACATCGATCCGAAGACGGCGACGATGAAGGACTACCGCGTGTTTTCCGCGGACAACAAGACCGGAATCGCGGCGAAGTGGAGCGAGGGCTACCGCTATTCCACCGCGTACCACAGCACCGGATTTACGCCCGAGGAAGTGGCGCGGCTGATGGAAAAGTTTGGCGCGGATAAGCAGGGCGAGGCGCCGGAGAGCCAGGAGTACGAGTCGAATTTCATGCCCGGCGGAGGGCTGAGGTCTTTGGGGATTCGGCTGGTGTGGCCGCAGTACGTGTGCTCGATGCGGCAAAATACCGCGGCGGGATTTCGCGATTGCATGTGTCCGGCGACGCCGTAGGGCGCGGCGTGTGCCGAAACTGCTACGATTCTGTTTTGCGTTTGGCGATGGAATCGGATGAGCGAGACAGTGGAAATGACGGGGAATAAAACTGCGGGCGAGAGACTGCGCGCCGCTGTGGCGGAAGAGCATCCGCTACAGGTGATCGGCGCGATCAATGCGTATCACGCGCGCATGGCGGAGCGTGTGGGGTATCGTGCGCTGTATGTTTCGGGCGGAGGCGTGGCGGCGGGGTCGCTGGGCATGCCCGATCTCGGCATATCTGGATTGGAAGACGTGCTGGTAGATGTGCGGCGGATTACGGATGTGTGTTCGCTGCCGCTGCTGGTGGATATCGATACGGGGTTCGGCGGTGCGTTCAATCTGGCGCGGAGTGTAAGGGCCCTGATAAAGGCGGGCGCGGGCGGATGCCATATCGAAGACCAGGTGCAGGCCAAGCGGTGCGGGCATCGGCCGGGGAAGGCGATCGTTTCGAGCGAAGAGATGGTGGACCGGATCAAGGCTGCCGTTGATGCTCGAACGGACGCTTCGTTCGTGGTGATGGCGCGAACGGATGCGCTGGCGAATGAGGGTTTGAATGCGGCGTTGGATCGCGCGTCGGCGTCTGTCGAGGCGGGCGCGGACATGGTGTTTCCCGAGGCCGTGACGGAGCTTGCTCAATATCGTGCATTTGCGGAGCGGGCGAAGGTCCCGGTGCTCGCGAACATTACGGAGTTTGGGGCGACGCCGCTGTTTACGCTGGATGAGTTGCGGAGCGCGGATGTTTCGATTGCGCTCTACCCGCTGTCGGCGTTTCGCGCGCTGAACGCGGCGGCGCTGCATGTGTACCAGCGCGTTCGCGAGGATGGCACGCAGAAGAACGTGCTCGACACGATGCAGACGCGCGCGGAACTGTATGACTATCTCGGGTATCACGCGTTTGAAGAGAAGCTGGATGCGCTCTTTGCGAAAGACAAAAACTCTGACGCAAAGGCCGCGAAGTAAGCGAAGTTTCGCGAAGGGGAATGTATGAGTGATGCGGCAGTAATGGCGACGAGTGGGTTCAAGCCGAAGAAGTCCGTGGCGCTGAGTGGCGTCCCGGCGGGGAATACGGCGCTGTGTACAGTCGGGCGCAATGGCAATGATTTGCACTATCGCGGCTACGACATTTTGGAGCTTGCAGCGAAGTGTGAGTTTGAAGAAGTGGCGTATTTGCTGCTCTACGGCAAGCTGCCGACGCGCGCGGAGTTGACCGCGTACAAGCAGCGGCTGCGCGGGCTGCGGGGCTTGCCGCAGGGTGTAAAGGTGGCGCTGGAGCAGTTGCCGGCAAGCGCGCATCCGATGGACGTGCTGCGCGTTGGCGTGTCCGTGCTGGCGACGATGGAGCCCGAGCCGCAGCCCCATACGGCGGAGAGCGCGCTATATATCGCCGACAGGTTGATGGCGTCGCTGGGGTCGATGCTGCTCTACTGGCACCATTTTGCGAAGGATGGTACGCGGATCAAAGTGGAGACCGCGGACGACTCGATCGCCGGACACTTTCTTACGCTGCTGCATGGAGCGCCGCAATCGGCGGAGTGGGTGCAGGCGATGCAGGTGTCGCTGATTTTGTATGCCGAGCATGAGTTCAATGCGTCGACGTTTACGGCACGGGTAATTGCCGGCACGGGGTCCGATATGTACTCGGCGATTGCCGGCGCGATTGGTGCGCTGAAGGGGCCGAAGCACGGCGGGGCGAACGAGGTTGCGCTGGAGATTCAGCAGCGGTATGCGTCGCCCTCGGCCGCGGAAGAGGACATAAGGGCGCGTGTAGCCGCGAAGGAAGTGATTATCGGATTTGGGCATCCCGTGTATACGACGGGCGATCCACGCAATGTCGTGATCAAGAAGGTCGCGGAGGATTTGTCGCGAGCCGCGGGCGACACCGCAATGTATGACGTGGCCGAACGGCTGGAGTCGGTGATGTGGGAGATCAAGCGGATGTTCCCAAATCTCGACTGGTTTTCCGCGGTGAGCTATCACGTCATGGGGATTCCGACGGCGATGTTTACGCCGATTTTCGCAATCGCCCGGACGAGCGGCTGGGCCGCGCACGTGATGGAGCAGAGGGTGGATGGAAAGATCATCCGGCCGAGTGCGAATTACACCGGGCCGGAGGATGTGGCGTTTATGCCGATTGAGGAGCGTGGGTAGTTCGTGCCAGAGGGCCACATGCTGAGAGGGTAAGCAAATTTGCTTACAGTGGAGTAGGCTATGACAAGTGCGGAGATGAGGCGGTGGCTTGCGAAGCTTGGGGCGCGGTTCGGTGAGCAAAAGGGCTCTCACCTGAAGGTTTCACTGAATGGCAGAAGTACCATCCTGCCGATGCATCCCAGCAGGGAACTAGCTACCGGGACCGTCAATGCTATTAAAAAGCAGCTACGTCTCAAGTAGCCTGCGGAGGAGAACCATGCGTTATCCGGCCCGATTCAGACGCAGCGATGGAGCGATCGTAGTTACGTTCCCCGACGTCCCTGAAGCCATTACGCAGGGAGACGACGCGGCGGACGCTCGCCGCCAGGCTCTCGATGCGTTCGAAACGGCGCTCGACTTCTACTTTGAAGACGGCAGGGCGATTCCGTTACCGTCGCCGGCCAAGCCGAGCCACAAGTTGATCGAGCTGCCTCCCAGTGTCGCTGCAAAAATTCTTCTCCACAATGAGATGGTTCGACAGCAGGTGCGGCCCGTCGATTTGGCGAATCGGCTTGGCATACCGCGGCAGGAAGTGAACCGCATGCTGGACTGGCGTCACAACACCAAAATCGACACAACAGCCAAGGCCCTCAGCGCGCTCGGTAAGCGGCTTGAGCTGCATGTCGCCTAGCCTGGTAATGACAAAGGAACAATGTCCGCACACATCAGTAACGTCCGTCCTGAGTTCGATCAGGTGATTGTCGACATCGTCGACTATGTCTTGAATTACGAAGTGAATAGTGCGCTTGCCTATGAGACGGCGCGGTATTGCCTGCTCGATACGCTGGGCTGCGGTTTGCAGGCGCTGGATTTTCCGGCTTGTACGAAGCTGCTTGGACCGTTGGTGCCGGGGCTGACGATGACGAAAGGCGCGCGGGTTCCGGGGACGGGCTTTGAGCTTGATCCGGTGGCGGCGGCGTTCAATATCGGCACGATTATTCGATGGCTGGACTACAACGATACGTGGCTGGCGGCGGAGTGGGGGCATCCCAGCGATAACCTTGGTGGGATTCTGGCAGTGGCCGATTGGATGGCGCGGAATGGTGCGAAGGTCACAATGCGCGATGTGCTGACCGCGATGATCAAGGCGCATGAGATTCAGGGCTGCTTGGCGCTGGAGAATTCGTTCAATAAAGTTGGGCTGGACCATGTGGTGCTGGTGAAGGTCGCTTCCACTGCCGTTGTGTCGCAAATGCTCGGCCTCACGCGCGAGCAGACGTTGAATGCTGTGAGCCTGGCGTGGGTGGATGGGCAGGCGCTGCGGACGTATCGTCATGCGCCGAATACGGGGTCGCGGAAGAGCTGGGCCGCGGGTGATGCGACGAGCCGCGCGGTGCGGCTGGCGCTGATCGCACAGACCGGCGAGATGGGCTATCCGAGCGTGCTGAGCGCGAAGACGTGGGGCTTTTACGACGTCAGCTTCAAGGGCAAGCCGTTTGAGTTTCAGCGGCCTTACGGCAGCTATGTGATGGAGAATGTGCTGTTCAAAATTTCGTTTCCCGCGGAGTTCCATTCGCAGACCGCGGTGGAAGCGGCGGTGACGTTGCATGCGCAACTTGCGGCAAAGGGACTCACAGCGACAGACATCAAGCGCGTGACGATTCGCACGCATGAGGCTTGTATCCGGATTATCGACAAGCAGGGGCCGCTAAATAATCCCGCGGACCGCGATCATTGCATTCAGTACATGGTCGCAGTGCCGCTGATCTTTGGGCGGCTGACCGCGGAAGACTACGAAGATAGCGTGGCGAACGATGCACGCATCGACGGGTTGCGCGCGAAGATTCTTTGCACGGAAGATACACAGTTTACGGCGGACTATCACGATCCTGAGAAGCGCTCGATCGCCAATGCGCTGACGGTCGAGTTGAACGACGGGACATATCTGCCGGAGGTTGTGGTGGAGTTTCCAATCGGTCACCGGCTGCGGCGAGGTGACGGAATTCCGCTGCTGATGGAAAAGTTCAAGACCAACCTGGCGCGGCGGTTGTCGGCAGAAGCGCAGACGAAAATTCTTGGTGCGACGACGGAACAGGCGCAGCTTGAGGCGCTGCCGGTGGATGAGTTTGTGGAGATGTTTGTGGTCCCCGCAGTGTAGGTGCGGGGACCGGGTCTTGGTCAGCTTGGAGCTATGAGGTATTGAGCGAAGAGGAAGATCGGTACTGTTCAGCTTTCAGTTATGAGTGATGAGTTTTGAGTGGGCGCTACTTGATGGGGATGTCGATGATCTCGATAGTGAATGCGGGAACGCTGTGGGCGTGGGTGAGTTGAAGGGTTGACGTGACCGGATGGATTGCGTCGGGTGAAGTAATGGAATTGGTGGCCTGGTAACTGGCTGCGTGGAGGGTGGTCATCTTCGCAATACCCGCCTGCAGACCTTCGATGGTTAGCGGCTGGGCAACGTTGGAAGCGTTGACCAGCTTCAGATGCAGCGTATGTGTGCCGGAGGAGACAGTCGCGGAGTAAAAAAAGCGGTCGCCCGCGCCGGTGAGTGTGGACTTCGCGGTGCCGTCGCCGACATGCCCGGCGAAGAGCGCTTGCGCGTAATAACTTGGCGAAGCGTAGGTCGTGAGCGCATCGAAGCCGATGAGGTCGGTGGGCCACTGCATCGCGCCGGGGTTGACGTTGACCAGCATCGGAGCGTAGCTGGAGATTTCGATCAGGTCCGAGTTGCGTTCCATCGAGGTCATCCATGCGGCGTCGCCGAGGGCGTCGCCGAAGTTGGGCGTGGGCGACCCGGAGCGCGTTGCCCACTCGCCGACGAACACCTTGGGGCCGTTGCGGGGCGCGTCGTCGTAGTGGTGGACGAGGTCGAACATTTCCGCCGGCGACTTGTAGTAATGGTCGTCGACGAGGTCGGGCTGTGCCGCGGGGTTTTTGATCTTGTCGGGGGATGTGATGATGAGTTTGTACTGCGGATATTTTTTGCGCAGCGCGAGCGCGAACTGCTCGAAACGTGCAGGGTAGCTGCCGGACCTGTCGAACCAGTCTTCGTTGCCGATTTCGATGTAGTGCAGCGGGAAGGGCGCGGGGTGGCCGTCTTTGGCGCGCTCGGCTCCCCATTTGGTGTCGACGCTGCCAGTGACGTATTCGACTTCGTCGAGCGCGTCCTGGACGTAGGGTTCGAGGTCTTTGCCGGGATTGATATGAACGCCCTTGAGCGAGTAGCCGGCATACACCGCGAGCACCGGTTCGATCTTCAGGTCTTCGGTCCATTCGAGAAATTCGAGCAGGCCAAGGCCGTCGGTCGACCAGTAAGTCCACGGCGCCTGATGGCCGGGACGGTCGACGAGCGGGCCGATGGTCTTCTTGAAGTCGTAGCGATCGGCGATCTGGTCGCCTTCCAGATAGTTGCCGCCGGGCAGGCGCAGGAACTTTGGATGCATGGCTGCCATGCGGTCCATGAGGTCGGCGCGATTGCCGTTTGCGCGGTCCTTGTACGTCGGCGGAAAGAGCGAAACCAGTTGCAGCGAGAGTGTGCCGGGTTTCGCCACGGTGAGTTGCAGATGGTTCGCAGCGGAGGGCTTGAGTTCGCCGGTGGTGAGAGTGTAATCGTAGCGCGACCAGTCGCCGCGCTTCAGTTCAACGGTGGTGGAGGCGAGGACTCTGCCGGTGTCGTTGCCGATGAGCGCGGCGGTGAGCGGGCCGGGATTGGTGTCGCCGACTTTGGCGTAGAACGAGCCGCTGTATTTTGTGTGCGGACGCACCGCCATGCCCCAGTAGCCGTTGTTGCTGACACCGGCTTCACTGCCTGCGGACGCCGCGTCGACCGTCAGCTTGAGGCTGGTAGGGAGCGCGGCGCTGGGGCCGCTGGTTTTATCCAGGCCGTAGGAGGCGCGCGCGTTGCCGTTGCGCACCAGGCCCCATCCGCCCACGCCGTCCCAGTGCGCGCGGAAGGTGCGGTTGTCGACCATCTCCGCATAGAGGCCGCCGTCGTAGGAGTGGTTGATCTCCTCGGTCATCAGGCCGTAGAGCATGGGGCTGACCGGCGTGACGATCGTCTTGGCGTCAATGGTGAGCTTCGCGGATGGCGCGGTTTGCGCAAAGGCCGGAACCAGAGGAGTCAACAGGAGAATGACGGCAAATGTGCGCTGGGCGAGACGGAAAGTCATGGAATAGTCCTCGCGGAGAATTGTATTCGACCGTTCAGGTTTGATCGTTACCATTCAATGCAGAATCTCGCCGTTCAGCGGTTCAGCCTTCATGTTCGGGTCATATAGCAATAGGGTTAATGGTGCATCGGGGTTCGGTTTCCGCACGCGGGGATGGACCTCACGAATACCTATGCGGGCCTGTTGCATCGAAACATATGTGGGGCTAGTGCAAAGATTCTAGCCGGGTAGGCAATCCCGTCGCGCGTACGACCGGCGGAGACTTCAGGAGACAAGACACATGGGAAAAGCACTCAAGATCGTTGAAAAAGGCGTTGTCCTCGGAGCGAAGGCGGGATGGTCCGTATTCAACAAGCTGAACTCGATCAGCCCCAATGCATCGTTCACCCCGAAGTGGTCGGATAAGCCGCTGCTGAAGAGCTACCAGAAAGAGAAGCCGCCCCTCGGCTGGCCGCGTACCACCGACTCCCTTTGCCCGCGCTGCGTGCCCGAGATTCGGCAACAGATCATCGATGGCAAGCTGCCGCATGAGATTTTGCTGAACGAGAAGGTTGGCGAAATCAAGGCGCAGATCATCGAGCGCGACGGCCAGATCCTGATGGTGAAGGACTGCCCGGTCCACGGACATTTCGAAGACGTCATGTCGATCGACACCGCGTTCTTCAAGCACCTGGAAGAGGTTTTCCCGGGCCGCGATATCCGCGCCCACAACGATGAGAAGCTGCACAATCACGGCACGTCGACCGTTACGCACGGCCGCGGTTCGGTGCTCACGATCGATCTGACCAACCGCTGCAACATGATGTGCGACCCCTGCTTCATGGACGCGAACCAGGTTGGATTTGTGCATGAGTTGACGTGGGACGAGATCAAGCTGATGCTCGACAACGCGGTCACGATCAAGCCCAAGCGCCAGATGTCGGTGCAGTTCTCGGGCGGCGAGCCTACGCTTTCGCCGTACTTCCTGGACGCTGTCGCGTATGCGCGCAAGGTCGGCTACACCTCGGTGCAGGCTGCCACCAACGGCATTGAGTTTGCGAAGTCGAAGGAATTCTCGAAGGCTGCCGCGGAAGCGGGTCTGCGCTATGCGTACCTGCAGTTCGACGGCATCGGCAACGCGGCGAACTCGCACCGCAAGGTGGGCAACTCGTTCGACGTGAAGCTCCAGGCGATCCACAACCTGCATGAAGCCGGCGTCGATATCGTTCCCGTGACCTGCATCATCAACGGCATCAATAACGAGCAGGTCGGCCGCATCATCGAGTTCGCGCTCGACAACCCGAAGAAGATCAACTTCCTTTCGTTCCAGCCGGTGAGCTTTACGGGCCGCGACGAAGAAGTTTCGGACGAGCGTCGCATGGCGCAGCGTTATACGCTGTCGCATCTGGCGCACGACGTCAAGAACCAGACCGGACTCGGCGAGCCGGTTCGCGACTGGTTCCCCATCAGCTTTATGTCGACCTTCTCCGATTGGGCCGATCTTGTCCACGGACCGAACCATGACTGGGGCCAGTTGTCCTGCGGCTGCCACCCGAACTGCGGCATCGGCATGGCGCTGATGATCGATAAAGAGACCAAAGAAGCGGTTCCGGTAACAGCCTTCCTCAACGCGGATCGTCTGGCGAAGGACATCGCGCGCGTGAACGATGCGGCGCGCGGCAAGTACCTGACGATGATCGGCGCGGGCCTTGCGCTGATTCGCAACTACGAGCCGAAGAATGCGCCGACCCACTTCAGCATCTTCAGCCTGCTGACGAAGTTCGATAAATGCTTCGGCGCGACCGGCCGCGACTACGGTAAGGTCACGGGCGACCGCACGATGGACGATATCCAGAAGCGCCGGGCGGATCGCTGGAACTTCCTGTTCATCGCTGGCATGTGGTTCCAGGACCTCTTCAACTACGACTTCCGCCGCACCGAGCAGTGCATCATTCCGTACGCGACGCAGGAAGGTGAGATCAGCTTCTGCGCGTACAACACGGGCATCGGCTGGCGCAACATTATCGAGAAGATGCACATGACGTCCTCGCTCACGAAGTGGTACGAGGAACATGGACGGCATGAGATCTTCGCGGGCGGCAAGAAGGTCGGCCTGGAGAAGGAAGCGAAGTACGACCTCGTCCTGAACCAGGAGCATGTGGACTCGGCTGCGAACGACACGTTCGACAAGAGCGGCATTGCGAAGAATGCGCGTGAAGAGAAGATTCGCGCGCGCGACGCGAAGCTGAAGCAGGACGCCGAGAACGCTCGCATGGCCAAGCTGTATCGCAAGGAAATCCTGCAGGAGCCGGAGATGCCGGGTGGCTTTGTGGCCATCGGCGAGATCGGCGGACTGGGTGGGATCAGGCCGGCGGCGCCGGTGAGCAAGGTCGAGGTTGTCAGCAGCATTGAAGAGACTGTGGCTGGCGACTAAGCGGATGGAACCGATTCTGCAACGATGAAGGCCGCCCCGTTGGGCGGCTTTCGTTCGATATAACCTCGATACCCCTAGCTCCGCCAGTGCAACTCGACAGGCCCCGCCAGCGGATGTTCGCCCTGCCCGGTCAGCCGCCGCTGCTTGAGCGCGAAGTACCACTTCGCCGGCTTGTCCGCATCGTCGATCAGCATCAAACCCGGGTTCGACCGCAAACCTCTCGCCTGCTCGATCATCGTCTGCTGGTCCTGCGCGACGAACTTCGCCCCGAAATATTTCGCGATCGGCGTCACCAACGGCACGTAGTACGCAATGTCCCACGCCGCCAGCACGTCGATCCGGCACGTCGACGCCGTCACGGGAGTCACCGTCGTCAGCGACGAAAACCACCGGCGCTTGCCATTCTTCTCCGCCACAATCGTCTCGTACCGCCGATTCGGCAGCACAAAATCGATCGTCGTCACCGGCTTTCCCAGCAGCTTGTACGGCGCCGAGTTCGACGAAGGCGTATGCGCCGACATCCGAAAACCTTGCGGCAGCGGCTCGAACTTCTTGGTCTTCTCATGGATACTCGCCGCGCTCCGCCACCACCACGCGCGATGCACAAACGGCCCATGCGCCGGGTCCATCAGCCCGATAATCCCGTGGTCGACGTTGCACGGCAAATCGGCCGACAGATGCGCCGACCGAAACCGCTCCCCAAACTTGGGCAGCTCCGGGACCGGCGGCAGCGCGCCAACATCCGTCACCCGACCCGCCCCCGCAGGCGGCACATACACCCACGCAAACCCATCCCGCTCGACCACCGGAAACGAGTTCGCATAAATCTTCGTCGGCTCCAAACCATCATGCGAGGTCAGCGACGGAATCTCCTGGCACTGCCCGCCGCAAGGCTCAAACCGCCAGCCGTGATACTTGCACTGCACCGTCTCGCCATCGAACCATCCCGCGGAAAGCGGAATCCCGCGATGCGGGCAGAGGTCTCGCATGGCAAACAACGCACCATCGTTCTTCCGCCCCAGCAGCATCGGAATCCCCAGCAGCGTCGTAATGGCTGTCTCGCCTTGACGCAACCGATCGGCCCGAACCGCCGGATACCAATCCCCAAACACCATCTCCGCAGCAGGCCCAGCCGCCGCGCCAAGCTGCACCAACTCCGGCCCCGCGCGAATTGGCTTCATTACACCCACGGCCTAAGTCTATCGCGCTCACCGAAAGACAACGCAAAGGCGCAAAGGACGCAAAGGTATCGCAACGGGATCCTCGCGTCTTACGAATCAGGGGGAGCCGAGCTGCGCAACGAGACAGTGGCGATTCTTCCCCCCATAAATCATCAAGGCAAACCAACAAGACCGTGGCGATCCTTAGCGTCCTTTGCGCCTTTGCGTTTTCCTTGCCGTTCTTCCAAGGCGGAACCTGACTCCGCATACACTAACCCCAATGCCTTCCGCGCCAACGAGACCGCGCTCCACGCTCCTCACCATCCTTCTGCTCTGGACCGTCTTCTACGCCAGCTTCACCCTCTTCACGCCACCCTTGCTCGACGACGCCGACTCCGTCCACGCCGAAGTCGCCCGCGAGATGCTGCTCCGCCACGACTACATCACCCTCTACGCCAACGGCATCCGCTACCTCGAAAAGGCGCCACTGCTCTACTGGTCGATGGCCGCCTGCATGAAGCTCTCCCAGTCCCTCGGCGCAACTTCACCGGACGCACTCGCCGTGGCCGCTCGTCTCCCCCTCGCCTTCACGATCCTCGCGCTCGCCCTGCTCGTCGAAGCCTTCGCTCGCCGCGCCTTCCGCAGCGCCCGCGCCGGACTCTACGCCGCGCTCATCATCCTCTCCAGCTTCGGCATCTTCATCTTCACCCGCATCACCATCCCCGACGCGGCCGTCTGCCTCTGGACCACCCTCGCCCTCTACGCCTTCTGGCGCACCGAAGAACTCACACCCAACGCCGGGGTGGCCCATTCATCGCGCATCTTTTCGCGCGATGAGTGGGGAACCTCAACAGCCCGCCGTTACACGGCCATCTTCGCCGTCGCCTGCGCCCTCAACGTCCTCACCAAGGGTCTGATCGGCGTAGTCTTCCCCGTCGCCATCGTCATCCTCTACCTTCTCCTCACGCGAGGCTTCCGCGGAGCCCTCAACCGCATCCGTCAACTCAACCCACTCACATCCCTCCTGATCTTCCTAGCCATCGCCGCTCCGTGGCACATCCTCGCGGGCCTTGCCAACCCCACGCAGGGACACCCCACGCCGTTCCACTTCATCAACGGCCACTGGCAAGTCCCGCTTCCAACAGACGGCAACGTTCGCGGCTGGTTCTGGTTCTACTTCATGAACGAGCACGTCCTCCGCTACCTCAACCTCCGCGTCCCCCACGATTACGACACCGCCCCACTGTGGCTCTTCTGGGGGTTGTGCTTCATCTGGCTGATGCCGTGGTCGTCGTTTGTGTTCAAGGCCGTTGCAAACGCGGTGCCGACGCGCTCAACACAATGGAGGAAGAAATTTCGGGAGCACACATTGCCCCTACATCGGCGTGCTCTGCTGCTCCTCACAATCTGGGCAGGCTTACCGCTGCTGTTCTTTTCGCTCTCAACGAGGCAGGAATATTACGTTCTCCCAGCGCTTCCCGCATTTGCCATTCTCATCGCCGAATGGCTCGCAGGCGAATCGAAGTACATCGACATCATGGGATACCAGCCCACTGCCTATTCCCTTTGGCGTTGGAAAGCTGCTTCTCGCGAGGAGAGAGCCACTGGCAAAACACGAAACTCTCATCTAGCTGCGACTCTCTGCACCTTGACACTGCTAGTGATCGGCTCTCTCTTCGCCATCGCGAGCGCCTACTTCCTCCTCCACACAAAATCCCCCGCCCCCAACACCGACCTCGCCTTGCTCCTCGCCCAGAACCCAGGCGATTACGCCCTCAGCATGGGCCACTTCCTCGACCTCAATGCGCAGGCTCTCGGCCTCTTTCGCTTCCCGCTTGCCCTCGCCGCTCTGAGCCTCTTCGCCGGGCCGCTAATTTCTCTCATCCTCCGCCGTAAGGCCAAACCCCACGCCGCTACCCTCGCGCTTGCAGCGGGAGCATTCGGGTTTTTACTCGCCGCCCACCTCGGCCTCCAGACCTTCGCCCCGGTCCTCACCTCTGCGCAACTGGCCAAGCAAATCGCCCCGCAAGTCCGTTCCGCAGACCTCATCGCCATCCACGGCGAATACGAAGCGGGTTCCACTTTAGGCTTCTACCTCCAGAGAAACGACATCCACATCCTCGAAGGCCGCAGCTCCAACCTCTGGTACGGCAGCTTCTTCCCTGACGCCCCGCCCATCTTCGAAACCCCCGCCACCATCGCGCAAAAGTGGCCCGGCCCGCAACGCATTTTCATGTGGCAATCCACCACGGACGAGCCCCGCAACCTCCCGCCACTCCCTGGCCCGGTCTACATCCTCGCCAGCGGCGGCGGAAAAGAAATCGTCAGCAACCAACCAAACCGCTAAGTTTTCTCTACGCTCTACCCTCTATCCTCTACACTCTGCTCTATGCCCTGCGACCCGCAAGAACTCCGCCACGTCCCTCTCTTCTCTCTGCTCGACGACGATGAACTCAGCGTCCTCGCCTCGCACGTCGAGCTACGCGAATTCGTCGCCCGCCAGCGCATCTACAAGGCCGGCGAGAACAGCATCGGCGCCTACGTCGTCCTCGCCGGCTCCGTCCACGTCACCATTGAGGACGCCGACGGACAGGAAGTCCTCGTCGACGAGCCGCACCACGGCGAAATCTTCGGCTTCGCCTCGATGCTCGAAGGCACGCCGCACCAGACCACCGCCGTCGCCGCCGTGCCTACGACCTGCCTCGAAGTCGACCGCGAAGACATCGCCGTTCTTGTCGAAAAGAAGCCCATGGCCGGCCTCGACATGCTCACCGTCCTCGCCCGTCAGATGCACGCCTCGCAACAACTGGTCCGCGACCGGGCGGCGCGCAACTCGAACGACATGATCGAAGAAGAGATGACCTTCGGCCAGCGCATCGCCGACAAGGTCGCATCCTTCGGCGGCTCGTGGACGTTCATCCTCACCTTCCTCGCTGTGCTCATCGTCTACACGGGCATGAACATCGGCCTCGGCCGCCGCGCATGGGACCCCTACCCCTACATCCTGCTGAACCTGTTCTTGTCGATGCTCGCCGCGATCCAGGCACCGGTCATTATGATGAGCCAGAACCGTCAGGACACCAAGGACCGCGTCCGCGGCGAGCTCGACTTCGACGTCAATCGGCGGGCCGAGACGGAAATTCAGGGCCTCTCCCGCAAGCTCAACCAACTCGCCGAAAAGCTCGCCGACATCGACGACCACCTCCGCGGCCCCAACGAACCCCGCCGCAACGACGAGCCCCAGGGCTAGCCCGGATTTCTCACGAGCGATTGGTTCGGGTGCAAAAAATATATAGCAAAAGGCCGTATTTTCTGTCATAACAGCGTTGTCAGACGAAGTTATAAAACAGAAAAAGGACGGCCTTTGATGACAGAGTGTACACAAGAGAGATTCGGATTTACAGCTCATTTTTCGCGCCGGGTGGAGGCGGGCTTTACCGCCGGACAGGTCAGCTCGGACGGCGGCGGTTTGCT
>Ga0209483_1001112_pt1 | contig 21012 bp, 17 predicted proteins | sample NGEPerA_FD_184508 | JGI IMG/M metagenome (GOLD analysis project Ga0209483, IMG submission 184508) | Arctic peat soil microbial communities from the Barrow Environmental Observatory site, Barrow, Alaska, USA - NGEE PermafrostL2-A... | ecosystem: Environmental > Terrestrial > Soil > Wetlands >... | reverse complement strand
CCGAGATGGTTATCGGCCCAGGCTTTCAGCAATGGAAACTGAAAGCCTGCCCCCTCGCCCCGACCACCGTCGCGAACGAGACCCTTGGTGAGGGGGAACGAGGAGGCATGTAGTGGGAATAGGAATAAATGTCAATATCTTTTTATTGACATTCTAACATATGTATATTATATTATACATCATGATCGCAATTCTGAAAACCGATGTGTTCTTGAATTGGCTGCGATCTTTGCGTGACGAGAAGGCCGTGGCGCGCATCCAAATCAGAATTGATCGGCTTGAACTCGGCAATCCGGGCGATGTGAAATCAGTTGGCGAGGGTGTGAGTGAGTTACGCGTGGATTATGGGCCGGGGTACCGGGTTTATTTCGCGCAACGCGGCAAGGTTCTCGTCGTGCTGCTCTGTGGCGGCGACAAGCCTAGCCAAAATGCGGATATTAAAACAGCCAAGAAAATGGCCAAGGAGTTGAAACATGGCGATTAAAACAACAGCATGGGATTCCGCTGAATTGCTCGACAGCCCAAAGCGAATCGCCGCTTATCTCGAAGCTGCCTTTGAAGATGGCGACCCTTCGCTGATCACCCACGCGTTGGGCGTTGTGGCCCGCGCGCGCGGCATGTCGCAATTGGCGAAAGACGCAGGCCTCAGCCGCGATGCTATGTATAAGGCGCTGCAGCCAGATGGGAACCCTACGCTGCAAACGCTGACCAGTGTGATGAAAGCGCTGGGGATGAAGTTGAGTGTGGAGGCTCGTTCATGAGTCTGGTTGAACGCGTTGATGCTGCAATTGATACTGCATTGGTTAACCGCATCGTCGGCTGCGTAGTTCTGATTCGGCAGAACGGGAAAGAGATTTATGCCCGTGCAGCTGGATTTGCCGACCGCGAAGCCAAGCTGGCTATGCGGCGAGATGCAATATTTCGCTTGGCTTCCGTTACCAAGCCCATCGTCGCTACTGCCACTTTGCGGATGTGCGAACTAGGATTGCTGAGCCTCGAAGATCAAGTGACCAAATATTTTCCGTGGTTCACGCCCCGAATGGGTGATGGCAATGCACCTACCATTCTCATTCGTCATCTTCTGACCCACACTTCAGGAATTACTTATGATGTAACCTCTGATGTCGCCGCAGGAATGTCGGGTCCCATTATCAGCCTCGAAGAAAATTTGCGACGCATCACAAAAATGCCACTCAAATTCATGCCGGGTCAAGGCTGGGCTTATGGCATGAGCATCGACGTTCTTGGCGGGGTGATTGCGGCGATCAATGGTTCAAGCCTTGAAGCGGTTCTGGCTAAATATGTTTGTGAGCCGCTTGGCATGGTGGACACGCATTTTCATGTTACCAACACAAGAAGGCTTGCGATTCCTTATGCCGATGGCAATCCGCCAAAGCGAATGGGTGAGCCAGAGGTTTTGCAAGATGATTTTGGCAGCGTGAAGTTTTCACCTGAGCGCATTTTTAATCGAGATGCGCCGCAATCTGGCGGTGCTGGCATGGCGGGCACGGCGGATGATGTGATGAAGGTTTTAGATGGATATGTTGCAGCCCATCCACTCTTGAAGCCAGAAACAATCGCCAATGCCTTGGCCAATCAAATCGGAAAAATATCGCGCGGGCCACAAGACCCGGGCAAGGGTTTTAATTTTATCGGCGCTGTCACCACCGATCGGAAATTGGCGCAAACTCCGTGCCCAAATGGCACTGTAGATTGGGGCGGGTCTTGGGGCCTAAACTGGTTTATTGATCCGATCAATCGGTTCACAGTTTTAACATGCACCAATACTGCCTTTGAGGGGTGTATGGGGCCGTTCCGCGAAGACATTCGCGACGCGGTTTATGGCTAGGCCTTCTTACACAAACCCAACAATCTTCCTCACGTCCTTCATAATCGGCGCGGCGATGGCTGAGGCGCGTTCAGCACCCGCTACCAACACGCCCTCAACATAGCCTCCATCAGCTTTCAGGCGGACCATGGTATCATTGATCGGCGAGAGCTTGGCCACGGCCAAATCAGCCAGTGCATTTTTGAAGGTTGAGAATTGCCCGCCGCCGAATTGCTTTAAAACCTCATCAACATTTGTGTCCGCGAGTGCGGCAAATATGCCTACCAGGTTTTCGGCCTCGGGCCTGCCAGTGAGACCCTCCTTGGCGGATGGAATGCCGTCTGCGTCAGTTTTGGCTTTGCGGATTTTCTTGGCTATTTCCTCAGCACTGTCTGTCAAATTTATACGTGATAAATCCGATGGATCAGATTTCGACATTTTCTTGGTGCCATCACGCAAGCTCATCACCCGCGTTGCAGGGCCCATGATGACGGGTTCGGTGATGGGGAAAAATTCTGTGCCAAAGTCATTGTTGAATTTGATTGCAATATCGCGGCACAATTCTAGATGCTGTTTTTGATCTTCGCCCACCGGCACATGGGTGGCGTGATAAATCAAAATATCAGCCGCCATCAGCACGGGATAATCATAAAGGCCAACTGAAGCATTCTCGCGGTCTTTGCCTGCTTTTTCTTTGAATTGCGTCATACGGTTGAGCCAGCCAAGGCGTGCCACGCAATTAAAAATCCACGCCAGTTCAGCATGTTCATGCACGCGCGATTGATTGAAAAGGATAGATTTCTTCGGATCAATGCCCGCAGCGATATAGGCCGCCGCTACTTCTAACGTTGATTTATGAAGTGTGGCGGGCCCGCCCCAAACTGATGCGGGTTGGGTTATCGCGTGCATATCCACCACGCAATAAAGCGTTTCATGGGTGCCTTGCATTTTCACCCAATTCACCATGGCACCAAGATAATTGCCGAGGTGGAGATTGCCGGTGGGCTGCATGCCAGACAAAACGCGGGGCGAAAATTTACTCATGGTCATTTTTCCTTGTCGCATGTTCTTATCGCAAAAGTCTGCAACTTTTGCGGAACATGCTTAGTTCCTTTTCAGCGCGGCCTTTAGCTCAGAAAACGTCCAGGCTCCAGAAAGTTCTGAAGCTGCAAAATAACTCACGATGCCAGCACCGACCAAGGCACCAAGCCCCCATAGGCTTGAAAAGACACTTGCCCCATCGGCAAAATTGGCACCCAGAAACAGGTTCAAATCAAACAAAACTGCCGCCATCACTAAAGTTGAAAGCACCACGCGCGGCAATCGGAAACGCGCACTATCATCAAAACCAAAATGGTCAAGGCTGCTCAGGCGGAAATAAAGTTGCAGCGCATTTATCCAAGCCGCCAGTGATGTGGCAAGAGCAATGCCTATATGACCGATGAAATGTGAAAAAGTGATGCTGCCAATGATATTCACCAGAACCGAAATCAACGCAAAGCGCATTGGCGTTCTGGTATCGCCACGCGCATAAAAGCCCGGTTGAAATACTTTGCTGAGTGAATAAGCCGGAAGGCCCAATGCAAAAGCTGCAACAGTTGGTGCAACCGCTGCGGTGTCGGAAGCCTGGAACGCCCCGTGCTGAAACACGGTGCGCAAGATTGGCCCAGCAATCACAATCAGAGCTGCGGTTGATGGCAAAGTAAGAAAGAGTGAAAATTCCAATGCACGGTTCTTGGCATCAAGTGCGCCCTTAAAATCACCAGCGCGCAATTTGCGCGACAGTGTGGGCAGCAACACCACACCAATGGCTACACCAATAATGCCGAGTGGCAGTTGATAAAGCCGGTCAGCATAATACAAATAGGAATTCGCATGTGGAATGTGCCAGGCCAAGAATGTCGCAATCAATAGATTGATCTGCATCACACCGCCGGAAATAATGCCAGGAACCGACCTTTTGATTACGTTCTTTACGTCATCGGTGAGACGTGGGAGCTTTGGCAAGAAAATTAAATTGGCACGTCTGCAAGCAATGGCCAGCAATACATATTGTGCCACACCAGAGAGCGTTACACCTGCGGCGAATATATATCCGGTTAACTCAGACTTTCCAGAACCAATAAACCAAACCACGGCATTGGAAAGAATGAGAACGATGTTCAAGAGTATGGGTGCGGCAGCGGCGGCGGCAAATCGATTCAGGCTGTTCAAAGCTCCGCCCTGCAAGGCAGTCAACGTCATGAACATCAAATAGGGGAAACAAATTTGGGTGAAACTTACAAGTAATGCGGTTTTTTGGGGTGAGCCTGCTGGTTGGGCGGATGAGCCCAATGCAAAATATGAAGCCATTCCAGATGGTAGGAAATGCGTGAAATCAATGGTGAAGAGCGCAATTAACCATGGCATGAAGATGATGCAAATGGTGCAGAAGAACAACATCCAAGCCAGCATCACTGCATAAACGTCTTGTGCCATGGCCCGAGCAGCGGGCAGGCCCTCTGCTTCAACTTTACCTGCAAAGATCGGCACGAAGGCGGAGTTAAATGCGCCTTCAGCAAAGAGTGTGCGAAACAAATTGGGAAAGCGTTGCGCCACAAAAAATGCGTCCGCCACATAGCCAGTGCCCAGCGTGAAGGCAATCAGCTGATCGCGGATAAAGCCCAAAACGCGGCTTATGGATGTGAACCCACCAACTTTGGCGGCAGAGCGGATAATGGACATGCCGTGAAATTCTTGCCCGATGTGAAATGCGCCTTTAGCGAATCACTTGGGGCAGAATTAAGCCCAAACCGAAAGCAAAGTCTTCTCAATCCGTTCCATGCGGTCGAGGTTTTCAATCTTGGCTCCGGTCAAGTCGGTGACATAAAACACATCCACCGCCTTTTCACCAAAGGTGGTGATGTGAGCAGAACCGATGTTGAGATTGAGCCTATAGAGCGCATCAGTCAGCGCATGGAGCAGGCCAACACGGTCAAGCCCTGAGGCTTCGATCACCGTATTTTTATTGGATGATGCGTTGTCCACCAGGACACGCGGCACCACTTGGAATGCCTTGGCGCGCTCTGGCATTTGTTGAACGCGCGCCAATTCTTCGCTCAAACGCAACTCACCATGGAGAACCTTGCGGATTGAGTCACAGATTTTGGACGAGCGCCTCACTTCGTCGATCTCGTCCTTGAAAGCGCGGCTGATTAAAATGGTATCCAGCGCGAGGCCGTCAGTGGTGGTGAAAATATGTGCCCCAATGATGTTTCCGCCCGCCGCCGCACAAGCGCCCGTAATCATGGCCAAAAGGCGCGGATGATCGGGCGCCAATATCGTAAGCTCGGTTATTCCGGAAAAGCTATCGGTGCTGACATCGGTTACAATGCCGCCGGCCGAACGCGTCATCAAAGCATGGTGACGCAACTGGCGTTCAAGCGGGACATTGAGCCAATAGGCATCATAATGGCGTTGGGCGAGAGCAGTGCGGGCTTTTTCATCTGTAAGGGCCAATTTTGCGAAAAGTGTGGCTTGGGCAGATTGCACCCGATCTTTGCGCGAGATAGCGGCATGGCCACCGGTTAACAGTGGCTCTGCCTCCATATAAAGTGAGCGGAGTAATTGACCTTTCCAGCCATTCCAAACGCCGGGACCAACTGCCCTGATATCTGCCACGGTTAGAATGATTAGCAATTTCAGCCGTTCCGACGTTTGAACGATTTGCACGAAGTCCAAAATTGTTTTGAAGTCATTCAAATCCCGCATCTGTGAGGTTTCACTCATCAACAGATGATATCTAATGAGCCAAGCCACCAATTCAGTTTCTGCCGCATCAAGGCCGAGCCTTGGGCACAGTTCACGCGCCACAAGCTCACCCGCGACGGAGTGATCTTCCATGCGGCCCTTGGCAATATCATGCAACAAAGTTGCAACGTAAAGCACGCGCTTGGCTTTTAATGTTGGGAAAATTTCAGCAGAGCGCGGATGTTCTTTTCCCAACTCACCGGATTCGATGCCTTTGAGCACACCCACTGCACGTATAAGATGTTCATCCACCGTATAGTGATGATACATATTGAACTGCATCATGGCCACGACTTGACCAAATTCCGGAATGAAGCGGCCAAGAACGCCAGCTTCATTCATCAGGCGCAAAATAGCCTCAGGCTTGGTGGTCTTGCACAAAATGTCCAGGAAAATGGCGTTAGCCTCTTTGTTGTGGCGCAAAGCGTCATCAATCAGCCGGAACGATTTACGCATCAACTTCAGTGCATCGGGATGAATTTCAAGTAGACTTTCGCCGGCCACCCAAAATATCCGCAACATGTTAACTGGATCAGACGAAAACACATTTGCATCCATCACACCGATGCGGCCATTCTCAAGCTTGAAACCTGCGGGCAAATTGGTTTTTGCGCGCCGCGGCAAAAATCTTGTGAAGATACGGGCAATGCCCTGAACTTCTTTCAAGTGTTTTTCTTCAAGGCTGGCGCAGAAAATACGCGTGAGATCGCCCACATCTTTGGCGATGAGAAAATAGTGCCGCATAAACCGCTCAACCGCACGAAGGCCGCCATGCTGTTTGTAGCGCAGGCGCTTGGCCATTTCCGATTGGCGATCAAAGCTCAAGCGATCTTCGCCGCGTCCTGAAATAAAATGCAAATGGCAACGTACGGCCCAGAGAAAATCTTCGCATTTCAAGAAAGTGTGAAGTTCCTCTTGGGTGAAAGCGCCCTTTTCCGCCAGCTCTTCCGGTGAATTGGCATTGAAGATAAATTTGGCAATCCAGAACAATGTGTGCAGATCACGCAGCCCGCCTTTGCCATCTTTCAAATCCGGTTCCACTGCATAACGGCTTTCGCCACTTTTGGCATGGCGTGCATCACGTTCAGCCAATTTTTCTTTGACAAATTTCTTGGCACCTGTTGCAACAATCTCGGCCTTGAAGCGTCGTGACAGCTCAACAAACAAATTCTCCTCGCCGCAGATGTAGCGGGCTTCGAGAATAGAGGTGAGAATAGTGTTATCGGTCTTGGCTAAGCGGATACAATCATCAACTTCGCGCGTTGCATGGCCGACTTTCAGTTTGCAATCCCACAAGGCATAAAGCAGAAATTCCACCATGGCATTGACCTCGTCCGAAGCTTTTGCCGCAAGCAAAAACAGCAGATCAATGTCAGAGCCTGGAGCGAGTGTGCCACGGCCATAGCCACCCGTGGCAATCACCGACAAACGCAGTGCCTTGCCTTGGCCAATGCGCGCCTTGGCCAAGGCAAACAGGCCCTTGATGATAACGTCCTGTGCGGCCGAAAGGGCCACCGCACAGGCTGTGCCCTTTCCGTCTTTGAGCAATTGGGTTTGAGCCGCCTCGTGGGTTGACGCCAGATAATCACGACTGAGTTGTGATGCCTTGTTGCGCAAAACCAAACGGTCTGGGTCAGTCAAAGCCAGAAGGCTTTGTTCAAATGCAGTTTGTGTCATGCGCCTTTTTCATTTCTCATCAATTGCTGGAGCTCATAAAGTTGATCAAGTGCTTCGCGCGGGGAAAGCTCATCGGGTTTGAGCCTTCCCAGCTTGTCGCGCAGCGGATCATGTTTGGGTGAGGGCAGCGCAACGGGAGCCGCAAAGAGGGGCAAATCTGCCATCAGTTTTTGCGCCGCGGAAGAGTTAGCACCTGTTTCCAAGCGCTTCAGAATTTCACTGGCACGTTGAATGACAACTGGAGGTATACCCGCAAGTCGCGCAGCTTGAATGCCATAACTGCGGCCTGCCACACCGGCCACAACTTCATGCAAGAAGACGATATCACCGTTCCATTCTTTCACACTCATTGTTGCGCAGTGCAAATGTCTGAGCTTGCCTGAGAGTGTCGTCAACTCATGATAGTGGGTGGCAAAAAGTGCGCGACATTGGTTCACATCATGCAAATGTTCCAATGTTGCCCAAGCAATCGACAGGCCATCATAGGTGGCCGTGCCGCGCCCGATTTCATCGAGAATGACAAGTGAGTGGCGTGTGGCTTGATTGAGAATGGCCGCCGTCTCAATCATTTCAACCATGAAGGTGGAACGCCCGCGCGCCAAATCATCGGCAGCACCCACGCGACTGAATAGCTTATCGACGACACCTATATGGGCCTGTGTGGCGGGAACAAAACTGCCCATTTGAGCCATCACCACAATTAATGCTTGTTGGCGCAGATAAGTAGATTTACCCGCCATGTTGGGGCCGGTGATCAACCACAGGCGATTGGCACTTTCGGATAGATCGCTGTCATTGGGTGAAAATGGCCGCTCACCACCGCGTTGCAAAACCAGCTCAACCACGGGGTGACGTCCATTGGTGATCTTAAACTCGCGGCTGTCATCAACACGCGGGCGCACATAGCGACGTTGCTTGGCCAAGCGGCCGAGTGCTGAAAATACATCCAGTGCTGCCAAAGCCTCCGCTACATCTGAAATCTGTTGGCGACGTTGCACTATTTCATCGCAGAATTTGCGGAAGAGCTCTAGCTCCAGCGACAAAACCCTCGCACCTGCCATGGCGATTTTTTGTTCAAGCTCACCTAAGGCCAAAGTGCTGAGGCGCGTGGCAGAAGCGATGGTTTGGCGGTGAATAAATTCACCAGAGGCAGTTGAGGATTTCAGGCCTTCAGCCTGTTGGGCGGTGACTTCAATGAAATAACCCAAAATGTTGTTGTGTTTTATCTTGAGAGATTTGATGCCCGTGCGCTGGGCATAGTCGGCTTGCAAATTGGCAATCACTTGGCGCGTGTCATCGCGCAAATTGCGGTGTTCATCAATCGCTTTGTCATAGCCTTTGGCGATAAAGCCACCATCGCGCGCCATAAGCGGCAGCTCATCTGCCAAGGCTTTGATGATGGTGTGAGCCAGCTCAAGTGGGGCCGCATTCAAACGATCCAATGCATTAGCTATAACACTTGGCAAAGGGGTGAAACCCTTATCATTTCGCATCAGCTTTTGGATTTCACTTCCAGCAATCAACGCATTGGCGATTGCCGCCAGATCACGTGGGCCACCACGCCCTGCGGTAATGCGGCCCAAGGCTCGCGCTAAATCAGGCGTGGACTTGAGGGCAGCACGCAAATCCTCACTCAAAGTTTCATCATCATAAAAATGGGCCACGCCTTCCAGACGCTCATTGATTGCAGATGGATTGTTCAACGGTTGAGCCACAAAACTTGCGAGAAGCCTTGCACCAGCTGGCGTTGCGGTTTCGTCGAGACAATCAAGCAGGCTGCCCTTGCGCTCACCCGCCATGGTGCGCGTCAATTCAAGATTGGCGCGTGTTGCAGCGTCAATGGCAAGACCATGATTTAGAGCCTCCAAGGTGGGTGAGCGCAAATGCGGCATGTTGGCCACTTGGGTTAGTTTGATATAGCCCAGCAAAGCCCCAAGGGCCGAAATGTCCAGCTTGCGAAAGGCACCAAAGACTTCCAGTGCTTCCACTTGAAAATGGGCCTTTAAGCCATGTTCGGCGCTTTGAAAATCAAAGCGGCTGGAAGGCAGTGGCGTGATCGTTGCGCCGCAGCTTTCCAACACTTGGGATAGAGCACTATCTTCAAGCAGGCTATCGCTGATTAAAATTTCCGAAGCCTGCAGCCGTGCCAGATCGGTGGCCAAGCGGGCGTGATCTGTGGGGCGCACAACAAATTGACCAGTTGAAATTTCAGCATAAGCCAGTGCCATATCTCCGGTGCCACGGTGGCCCGCGATGCATGCCAGATAATTGGCAGTGCCCGCTTCAAGCAGGGTTTCCTCAGTGAGGGTGCCGGGGGTAATCAGGCGGATCACGCCGCGCGAGACAACCGATTTGGCGCCACGCTTCTTGGCTTCGGCGGGGTCTTCCAATTGTTCAGCTATTGCGGCCTTGTGGCCATGGCGGATCAGCTTGTGTAAATAATGATCCAGCGCGTGAACCGGAACGCCGCACATCGGTATATCCAACCCCTTATGTTTGCCGCGTTTGGTGAGGGCTATGCCCAGCGTGGCCGAAGCCTTTTCAGCATCGGCGAAAAATAACTCATAGAAATCACCCATACGGTAAAGCAGCAGCGCATCCTCATGGTGGCGCTTGATCTCAAGATATTGCGCCATCATGGGGGTTGTGTCAGCGTCTACGGGGCTTGCTGAAATTTGGGACTGCATGGCCCACCCTTAACAAGTTGGGCAGGCCTCGCCAAGCGCAGTTAAGCGGGTGCGCCAAAGCGTGCAAAATAACGCGGATTGATGGATTTAACTGGCAAGATGACCAGAACATCCACCGTGTTAAAAGCAAGGTCCACCACACAGCCCTCACCAATATAACACCCAAGCCGCAGATAGCCTTTAATCAGAGGTGGTAAGCCGGCCAAAATGCGTTTTGCATCTTTGGGCTGATTTAATGTCACTGGCGGCATGGCATCGCGGCGAGGCAAAGTCTTGGCCTGCCATTCTTCTGGTGCTTTGGCATTCTGGCTCAGGAAACTCAATGCAGCAGCATGAACCGTAGGATCAGTGCCTTCAAAGCTGGCGCAGCCAATCATCACATCATAGGATTCGCGGCGTACAAAATCCCAAATCCCTTGCCACAACAGTTCCATCACCGCGGTGCCACGCGCATGTTTCAAAATGCAAGTGCGGCCCAGTTCAAGAAATTTCAGTTGCGGGTGGCGCGCCAGAAGCGGGGCCAGTTCAAATTCATCAGCGCTATAAAAACCGCCAAGGGATTCTGCCTCGCGTTGCCCAATGAGGCGCGCGGTGGCCACTAAGCTGCCACCATCCAGAGCATAGCGTGAGGCCCCTTGTGTATGGGGTTCTATCACCAGCAAATGGGCGCAAACCGCATCATATTTATCGACATCAATGGTATTTTGGCCAGCATGAGCTGTGCTACGCTCGGCCACAAAAACATCGTGGCGCAAATGTTGTGCCACGCGAATTTCTTCTGCTGTTTCGGCCAGACGGATTTTCATCACGTGGTGTTTAGTAAGATGTTTCGCGCGGCGCAATGAAGCTTAGGCAGCCTTGGCGTGGCTGACCAACCGTGTTACTTTTTCCTCAAGGTCAAGCCGATCAAAAGGCTTGGGCAAGTGTTCATCAAAGCCAGCCTCCAAACAGGCCTGTACATCTTCAGGACGCACGTTGCCGGTCATGGCCAGAAGCGGCATGCGGCGGCGATGCTCCAGCCCCTCACCCTTACGGATGAGTTGTGCCACCTTGATGCCGCTGACCCAGGGCATTTCCACGTCCATCACTGCAATGTCACAGCGCCAATCACTGCGCATGAGATCAAGTGCTTCACCACCATCGCCCACGACACGCACTTGATGGCCCGCCTTTTCCAGAATCGTCCGGCAAAGCAAAGCGTTTATGGGATTATCTTCAGCCAAAAGAATTGTCAGCCCGGTGACTGGTTTAAGCAGGATTGATTTTTTGCCCGCGCGCAAAGCAAGGCCAGTTTGTTTCAGACTGCGACCATCATGCGTTGAAAGCTGGGCCAGAAGTGTGGCGCGGCGCAAAGGGCTGAGCAAATAGCCAGCAAAGGGCGCTGCCAATAGATTGGCGTAGTAATGACGTTCTTCAGGCTTTAACATAATCCAAACGACGGCTTGCGATGTGGCATTGCGTTTCTTGGCCCATTTACGAAGTATTTCTGCGTGTTGGCTGCCGCAGATGAATTGTTGCAATGGCTTTGCTGCTACAAACTGCGAAGCGAGTTCCTTGGCGGATTCGACAAATGAAACGTCAGCACCAAGTTCCGCCAAGGTGAGCGCCAAGTGTTCACGCGCAAATCCAATGGGCAACGCCAAAACATAGTGTCGGCGAGTGAGTGGTTGCCATCCCGCTTGCGGTGTTGGCACCGCGCCCTCAATGGGCAATTCAATTATGAAAGTACTGCCTTTACCGGGTGCTGTTTCAAGCTTGAGGGTGCCACCCATCCCGCTTACCAATTCGCGACTGATTGAAAGCCCAAGGCCGGTGCCACCAAACCTTGCGCGGGTGGTATCATTGGCCTGGGTATAGGGATCGAAGATTTTTGCGGCTTCTGCTTTGGTCATGCCAATGCCGCTATCGCGCACCCTGATTGAGATATTTTGTGCCGAGCCGCCTACTAATTCTCCCAATGCCACTTCAATGGCCACGCCGCCTTTTTCAGTGAACTTGATGGAATTACCAGCGATGTTGAACAGCACTTGGCGCAGATGCAACTCATCTAATTGCAATTCTTTTGGTACATCTGGCGCAACACGCGCTGATACCTCAATGCCTTTGCTATGCGCACGTGGCGCCAAAAGTTCAGTGATGCCTTCAACAAAACTGGTGATATCCACTGCCTCTCGCGCCTGCTTGCGGCGGCTTTCAGAACGAGCTGTATCCAAAACTTCGTCGATGATTGATAGTAAATTGCGCGCCGAGGACTGGGCTGTTTCGCCATAGTTTTTTTGCTGAGGGGAAAGTCCTGAGTCATTCAGCAAGGCCAACATACCGATTACCCCATTGAGTGGGGTTCGAATTTCGTGGCTCATGGTGGCAAGAACGCGGGTTTTTTCCAGTGCTGCTGTTTCAGCTTCAGTGCGGGCCGCCTGAATAGCACCTATGCTGGCTTGCAAAGCTGCAAGCTGTTGGCGCTGAGACAGATAGAGTAAAAGCAGGCCCAACACCGGCAACAGGCCAAGGGCTATAAAATGCTGGCCGGTGAGCAACAGAAATGCGGCCACGCATAGCGTGACAAGACTTATGCCCCATTTGATGAGCCCCATGGCTTTGCTGTTCATCTGGCTTGATTTAAGGTTTTGCGATTGCATGAATCCTTAATGCAGCAAAATTTACAAAAAAGGTTTCTGAATCCCCAGCCAACTGCTGTGAAGGTAAAGATAATGAGTCTGAATTCACTAAAATTTGAATCGAAAATTAAGCAGCCAAGCGCAAGGAGGCCGCTCTTTGGCGATAACTCAAGGCTTCAGCGATATGAACGCGCATCACATTGTCACTGCCGGCAAGATCAGCAATGCTGCGCGCCACACGCAAAACCCGGTGATACCCTCTGGCTGAAAGGTTCATCGCTTCAGCAGCATCACGAAGTAGGGATTGGCCGGCAACATCTAGCGCTGTGATAGCTTCAAGCACTTCACCATCGGCCTCTGAATTGGTGCGCAAATGTGGCAGGCCCATTGCTTGAAAGCGTTCCGCTTGAATTTTACGGGCCTGGGCCACCCGCGCCGCCACATGCAAGCTTTTTTCTTTTGGCGGTGGGAGTGCCAAGTCAACCGCCCGCACCGCTGACATTTCAATTTGAATATCGATGCGGTCAAGCAATGGGCCGGAAATACGCGATTGATAGTCAGCAGCACACCGCAGGCCCAAACGACAGGTATGGCCGGGTTCACCCGCCATACCGCATTTGCAAACGCGCGTTGCCTTCTTGCCATTCGGGCCTAAGTTATTGAAAACATTGAAGCCGGTACCTTGGAAGAGGGAGCCGTCAACGCTCGGTGACCATTTGCTAAAAAGGCGGGTTGAACTAGGCTTGAGGCAGAAGCTGGTGGCTAAAACCATGGGGGTGAACCCTTGGACCTACCTATTGTGGGAACAAGACAAGACAAACCCTGAGATACGGTACTGGCCAAAGATCATATCGTTTCTGGGGGTCGACCCATCACCGCCCGCAACCACTCTGGGTGAGAAACTCAAGGCCCACCGCCGCCGTCACGGGCTTTCTCAGGCGAAGTTGGCGTCCCAACTTGGGGTGGATGCAACGAGTCTTTGGGAATGGGAAAATGACTTGTCAAAGCCGATAGCTACCTCTCTCTCCAAGCTCTATATCATCATATCGTGATTATGTGTTGTATGACCCTTCGCTGACTGGCGCAGCTTTCCATGGCAGACGCCCGCGGCTTCAAAGGCGGACTTACGCTCTGCGTCGCAGAAGATCGCGACGAAATTGGCAAGGATCGTCGCCATATCTCCATCAACGTCCGCCCCAGACTTTCGGCAGCGACGCCGACAGCGTGACCGGACGGACTATGCGGGCGGCAAATTGAGGCCGTTCAGCAGTGATATCCAGATGACGGTTTGTGCCTCTGGGGAATGGCGTGACGGATGGCCCTTGCCGTATGTGTACTCCACTAATACGAAGCTAAGCCTGATGACTTGCGAACATTCAGAGCTCGCTCAGAGCCATCGAGCAGAGGCGATTGCGCTCCCTGTTGCAGGCCTCAGCTCCCAAACAATATGAGCGCCTGCCAATTTGGCCGAGGATCGCTTCTGGTGGAATCAATTCACCCTTGTTTCAGCTTGGCTTCAAACATTGATTGCCGCCAGCACTTGGCCAATCGTCTTGCGTTTTGGGGCTCAAAGGCCGATACTCAACCGCTAAATCGATTTTCGGGGGCGCGCGGAACGATGTTTCAATCATTTGATTTGTGGAATTTTCTAGGTGGTTTGATTGCAGGAGGTATCGGCGGTTCATTCCTAACGCTTAATTTTTCGAAGAAATTACAGACGAACGGCTCCGGCAATACGGTCGACCAGTCGAACGCCAAGGCGGGTCGCGACATTACGGGTCGCGATAAGAAATAATCTTGGCACTAGAAGAAACCTTAAATACCGTGAATACGGTAAATCAAACAAAGGCGCAGGCTACAGGTGATATCACAGGCCGCGACAAGATTATTGTCGAGTCTCCAAAGGGGATGGTCGAGAAACTTCTGTTGAGACTTCAGAAGCAATACGACGACAATGAAGAGACTCAAATTACCATTGATGAGCTTGCACGTTATCACTCTCGGCGCGCCGTCGACGGAGTGGCGGGGCTAGAAGCGAAACTAGCCGCCGCCGGCAAGTCCGACTCTTATGTGGAAGCGATCGAGAAGAAGGAAATGTTTGCGAAGTTACTCCAGCGATGGTCGTCCTATTCAATAGCGCAGCTGATCTTCGTTCACATTCTCGCTAAGGCCGAGAACGAATTTAGTCAGGTGATATACCCACAGATTTCGGCGAAAACCGAAGCCGAGATAAATGCGCTCGTCATGGAGAGAATCGTAAACCCTATAGTTGAAGAGTGCAGTAGCGAGCTAATGGGAGTTAGCTACAACATCGTTCAGGGCATGGTGTACTGGTTGGCTGAGCAATGCTTTATTCGGTGGCACCATCCTGCAGTGGCCACCAAATGACGCAGCTTACTTACAATGAGGCGTTCGACCCATACCATGCGGCCTTCCGCTTTTTTAGGCTCATGTTTGCATGCGATTTTTCGACTGCCGTGCCGTTCGACATGTTCAGGATTCTTGACTTCTATCTCTTATATCCGTTCCGACTTCAGAACATGACTCTACTCAGTGAAGATATTGACTGGCGGAAAGTCAGTCGAGCCTACGAAGCGACAGCACCCTATGGCGAGCTACCTGATGACAATTCGCTATTTGCTCGAATGGAGCCGTTCCAACGTGCGGCCGCCACTAGCCTAGCACACACGGGGTGTCTTTCGCTGGACGCATGGGAGCGTAATCAGATCGCCTTCTTGAAAGTCGATTTTCCCACCCCGTTAGTCGATCGCTGCGTTAGCCTGAACGATAAGATGTCCGATATTGTCCGGATACTATGCGACATGAAGCAGCGCTATCCGCTCTTAGGGCGTGGAGGCTTGAAGGACCGAACGGGTCTGATGGAGTTTAGATATGACTCGATTTGATCCGACTCTTATTGTCAAGCGATTGGTCGTTCGCAAGGGCGATGCCGTAGCCTATGACGAAAAATTCCATGCGGGCACCAATATTATACGTGGCGACAATTCTTCCGGTAAGTCAACCATTCTCAACTTCATTTTCTACGCGCTTGGCGGTGATCTCGGTAAGGCTGATTGGAGTGAGCACGCGCTTCTTTGCGAGCGGGTGTGGCTGGAGGTTGAGTTCAATGGCAAGCCCGCTCTGCTAAAACGAGATATCGATGTGGCGTCCCAATCAGCTATGGAAATATTTGGCGGACGCTTCGATCAAGCAATCGTTGCGCCAGCTGAATCTTGGACAAGGTATCCCTATGCCCGTTCAAAAAACCAGGAGAGCTTCTCTCAGGCGATTTTTAGACTTTTGGAGATGCCAGATGTTGCTGTGGAAGGGACATCTAACCTTACGATACACCAAGTTCTTCGTCTCTTGTATGCGGATCAACTCACTCCTATCGACAGCCTGTTTCGCTATGAAGGATACGATCCCGAGATCTTGCGCGAGGCAGTGGGCAATCTACTTTGCGGCGCATTCGACACAGAGATTTATGAACTTCAGCAAACTAAAAGAAACAAGGAAAAGGAGTTGACCGAGGCAACTGCGGAGCTTCGAAGCATTTTCCGTGTCGTTGGCGGCGATGAGAGTTTAGGTCTCGCCTGGATCGAGCAGAAGCGAAAGAACTTGGTAGCTGAACGAGAGGAGATTATCGCAAAACTAAGCATTGCCGAGCGGGCGTTTTACTCAAGCAAATCATCTGACAAGATCACAATTTCGGCCCAAAAGGATGTCTATAATGACGTGCAAAGGTTGCAGGTCGAGATGCAACAGAGGCAGTCGCAAATCGATGCGTTGGAATTCGAGATTCTTGACTCTACAGCGTTCATTGCTACGTTGAAAGCGCGCTTGGAAGCGTTGAGCGATGCGGAGCTCGCCGCCAGTGTAGTCGAAATAATTCGTTTCGGTACATGCCCCGCCTGTTACGCCGAAATTATCGAACGCGACCACGATACAGGATCTTGCCACCTCTGCAAAACGCCTCTGGATTCCGAGCGTGCTCGTGATAGGGTCGTTGGCTTGATCAATGAACTTTCCATACAGATCAAACAATCGGATCGACTGCAAATTATCCGCAATGAGCGTCTGAAGGCGCTAACAGCAAAATTGGCTGAGCTTCGGGGCAGCTGGAAGTTGAAGGCCGCCGAACTTGCGGAGCTTAGCACTCTTCCCACCTCGAAGGTTCGCGAGGAGATTCGAGAACTTCAGCGGAGCCTTGGTTACGTTGACAAATCGATCGAGGACGTTGAGGCGCAGGTGAAACTTGCCAATAGAATTGGTGATCTCTCCGCCAAAAAGGCCGAATTGGATCAGGAGATTCAGGGTCTAGGAAGCAGAATAGAATCTCTAAAACGAAACCAAACCGATAGACTGCGGATTGCTAGAGCCAGCATTGAAAAGAACGTTATCAAGATTTTGCGCGGCGATCTCAAGCGGCAGGATTCGTTCGGCGACCCGAAGAGGGTAGATTTTTCGTTCGCCAAGAACTCGATCACCGTTGATGATCACACGTACTTTTCAGCCAGCTCAAGGGTTGTGCTTAAAACGGCGTTTCTGGTTGGGTTCTTGGCGGCGGCCTTGGCGGATGCCAAGTTCAGGCATCCGCGCTTCTTGATGATTGATATCACGGAAGATAAGGGGATGGAGCAAGAGAGAAGCCATAACTTCCAGCGTCAAGTAGTTGAGATATCTAACGGTTCTAACGTCGAGCACCAAATCATACTGGCGACGGCGATGCCATGGTCTGGAATCGACGAGAAGCTTTTTGTTGGTCGGTTTTCAACGCTCGCACATGGCACGCTCAATTTTATGCAGGCCAACGGCAAGCAGGCAACATAGGGGAATACCGTGGGGGTAGCACAAGAGGTGGAGATCGGGGGACAGCGTTTTGGGAAAAAGACAGATGCGCTCAAGTATTTCAAAACGATGCTCAACAGTTATGCTCTGGGAGCCGCAATCTCAGATTCAGACCTAACATTCTTGCGCTCAGCCATCACCCGCCATCCCGAAGCTGCGTCAAAAGTAGGGGTAGGTATTTCGCATATTGAGGTACGGCCAGCAGATTACGGAACGCGATGTTTTTGGATAGTTCGCATAGATGGGACGTCCGAAAGATTTTCTTACAAGAGCTGTGTTTGAGCCGACTTCTACCGAAGCTGAACACCAACGAAGGCGGATCATCTTCAAGCGCTTCGCTCATTCGGTCTCATGTGCGAGCAAATGTAGGTGCCGGAGGAGACGTGATGGTAGTCGTAACATCAAGCGGCACTGCGAGCGCTTCCATGATGTATTTCTCGGGACTGTAGTTGCTCAGTGTCAAATCTTCCAACGAAAGCCTCGCTCGTGCTGCGTCCTTAATCAGACGCTGCGCGAGTGAGCGAGCGTACATTGGGTCGCCCTGCCTACCCGTGTAGGGAACGTGCAGGTCAATCCAAACCTCCAAAAAATCAACGCCACGGGCGCTCATTAGACACCTCGCTCACGGGGACTACGCCTCGTTTTGGACTCGACATCGCCTCAGATGTTCTCATATTGTTCTCATCCTCATTTTGAGTCAAGAGAGAAAAATCGACATGGCGCTCGATCCATTCGGCATTGCCTTTCAGAGCGACTATTCTAGCTCGTATCCGACGCTGGGTGACTGCCTCTCGTCTGCGCATGGGAAATGGGTATGGGTGTATTGCAATGTACGGGCGTGTGGGCACCGCGCCGCCGTCGCCTATGCTCCCTTCGCCATACGCTGGGGCATGGATGCCACCACAGGGATGATCCGGCGAAACTTCCGGTGCAGTCGTTGTGGCAATCTGGGGGCGTTGATCTATGCGCCAAGCTGGGATGTGTACACGGGTGGCTTCAAAGTGTTTCCGCCGGAGAAGGCATTGCAAATCCTCTCGCCCGATGCTTGGCTCGACCGCATGTGCAATCTCTACAGCCTCTATTCAACCCGTGAAGAGATCGGGAAGTACCTCAAGGTCTCGCACAACCGCATGGGCCAGTTTCCCGAACAGCTCACGATGTTCCCCGCTCGTGAGGCTCCGGTAGTGCGTCTTGCCGAGGATGGCGAGCGAGAACTGGTCACCATGAGTTGGGGGTTTGTCTTCTTGCAGGATGGCAAGGCACCACGCCGTGTCACCAATACTCGTGACGACAAAGTGCAGGCACCGTTTTGGAAACAGAGCATTGAACAGCGGCGTTGTCTGGTGCCTGTCACTTCATTCGCAGAGCCCGATGATGGTAAGCCCGCGCAATGGCACTGGTTTGCCGTGCAGGGAGACACCCCACGACCGCTCTTTGCCTTTGCGGGCATCTGGCGGCGCTGGAAGGGGCCGGTGAAGAAGGACGGGCCACCCGTAGAGATCGACACATATTCCTTTATGACCACCCCGCCAAATGTGTTTACGCAGCGGATCAATCACGACCGACTGCCTGCGATCTTGGCAACACCAGAGGATCAGGAGACCTGGCTCACCGGATACTCCGACCAGCGGCATTCAATGCTCAAGCCCTTCCCGGCCTCGAAGATGCGGGAGGTGCAGGTGGGGGTGGAGAAGATTGACAAGATGGAATCTGGAAGTGGGTAAGCCAACGTTCGGGTTGCGTGCTATCCTAGCAACTATGCAATTAAAAACGTTGGTGCGGCGTGCCAGCGGGGAGGCAATATGAAAGTTACAAAAACCGACTTTTTGATCTTTCAAGATTGTCCCCACAACGCTTGGGTAAAAATCCACCAACCGGATATCTTTCAATCGAAACCTCTATCAGTCTTCGACCAACTCATCATCGAAACCGGCAACGACGTCGACGAATTGGCGAGAGAACTGTTCACTGGCGGGAAACTGATTGAGCGCGGTGACGCCTCAACAACTCGGAGGCTTATTAAGAGCGAATCCCCAATTTTGTATCAACCTTATTTTGAAACTGATCAATTTGTGACAGCGAGCGATATTCTTGTGTGGAACAAGAGTGCTGATAGTTACGATTTGTATGAAGTGAAAGCTTCGACAACTGGTGAGGATAAGAAAAAGAAGGACGAACTGTACACCAACGACATCGCCTTCCAACTCCAAGTGTTGCGCGATTGTGGAGTGGCAATTGGGCGTGCGTTTCTTGTACGCCTTAACCCAGACTACGTTCGAGGTGACCAACTCAATGTGCAGGAGCTATTTGTTCGAGAGGACTTCACAGATCGGGCAGAATCAATACTTGCTGACCTTAAAACCCAAATGGAGACCGCATCTGAGATTCTGAATGCCGACCGTATGCCCACTATTCCTTGCGGCTGTATCTACCGAGGTAGGGCCTCACACTGCACCACTTTCGACTATATCAATCCAAGAGTACCAGAATATAGCGTTCACGATATTGCGCGGATTGGCGCTTCAAAAAAGAAATTGGCAGAACTTATAGACGGCAACATATTGGCCATTGAACATATACCCGACGATTTCAAATTGACTGAAACCCAACAAAATCAGGTTGACGCAACAAAAACTGGAAAGCCATCAATAGATCAAGGCGCGATTGCCGCATTTATTCAGACCATTGAGTACCCGATCGCATTCTTTGATTACGAAACGTTTCCAAGTGCTATCCCTCGGTTCGCTGGGTATCGACCATTTGATCAAATCCCGTTTCAATTTTCGTTGCATATTGTTGAGGCTGAGGGTGCTGAACTCACGCATCACGAATTTCTTTACATCCAAAATGGAAATCCAGATCGAGAGTTGATCCAAGCATTACGGGAATCGCTGCCAACAACCGGCAGCATCATTTCTTGGAACAAGTCTTTTGAAATGACAATCAATTCGAGACTGGGTTCAAGACACCCGAGTGACTCAGAATATTTGGCGGACATCAACAGACGAATGATCGATTTACGCGATCCATTTACAGGGCAGTCATTTGTGCACCCAGCGTTCAAAGGTAAAACATCGATAAAAGCCGTATTGCCGGTACTCGTGCAAAACGAAATTGCATCATACAAGCAACTGACAATTCAAGAAGGTGCCACCGCTACGGAGACATGGAATAGGATTGTCAGCGGCCAGATGTCAGCCCAAGAAGTGGAGATAGCTCGAGCAAATCTTTTAGCATATTGCCGACTGGATACCCTTGCGATGCTGCTAATCCTCGACGAACTGAAGAAACTGGCAAAAAATTAACAATCACGAATGGTGAGATGATTCTATTTTTCGTGTGCGTTCCTCGCGAGCAGCTCGCCAACGATTTCGCGACGAGATAGGTCTTGTTGGTGGTCAAGAGTAGAGCGACGAATACGCACCTTGTAACCTCTCACTGTTAATTTTCACTGAGAACTGACCCGGGATTTTCACTGAGATTTGACCCGTGTAATTTGTTTATGTCGGCCTTTGCTTATGTGTCAATTGGTTTTAAGTTTGGTCGGCCTGCGCCCGTCGACGCG
>Ga0209483_1001110_pt1 | contig 21036 bp, 21 predicted proteins | sample NGEPerA_FD_184508 | JGI IMG/M metagenome (GOLD analysis project Ga0209483, IMG submission 184508) | Arctic peat soil microbial communities from the Barrow Environmental Observatory site, Barrow, Alaska, USA - NGEE PermafrostL2-A... | ecosystem: Environmental > Terrestrial > Soil > Wetlands >... | reverse complement strand
CGCCTAAGACCAAGTGGCTCATTATGAATTCACCTTCTAACCCCACTGGTGCTGCCTATTCGCATGCTGAAATGAAGGCATTGACCGATGTTCTCGTGAAGCATGAACATGTTCATGTGCTTACCGATGATATGTATGAACACTTGACCTATGACGATTTCAAATTCGTCACCCCAGCGCAAGTTGAGCCTAAGCTTTATGATCGCACATTGACTATGAATGGCGTGTCAAAAGCCTATTGCATGACGGGCTGGCGCATTGGTTATGCGGCGGGGCCGGAAAACTTGATTAAGGCCATGGGCAAGCTGCAGTCGCAATCCACGTCTAACCCATCGAGTATTGCGCAATGGGCGGCGGTTGAAGCGCTGAATGGGCCGCAAGGCTTCATTCAAGATAACAACAAAGTGTTCAAAGAGCGCCGCGATCTTGTGGTATCGATGCTCAATCAGGCTAAGGGTTTGAAGTGTCAAACGCCGGAGGGTGCGTTTTATGTCTATCCGTCATGCCACGGCGTGATCGGCAAGACAGCGCCATCCGGCAAAGTGATTGCGAATGACGAAGACTTTGTCAGCGAATTGCTGGCCGCAGAAGGTGTGGCAGCGGTGCATGGCGCGGCCTTCGGTACGTCACCGTATTTTCGCATTTCTTATGCAACTGCTACGACAATTCTCGAAGACGCATGTCAGCGCATTCAGCGCTTTTGCGGTAATTTGAAATAACAAAGGAATAAAAAAATGTACGCACAATCAGTTCCATTTCTGTTGAAGAACCTTAGTTCCATAACCAAAATTTTGAAGAAGGCCGAGGCGTTCTGCGATGCGCGTAAGCTCGATAAAACTGTGGTGCTTGGTTTGCGTACCTATCCCGACATGCTGCCGTTGACCGCACAAATTTTAATCCTGTGCGATCAAGCCAAAGGCTGTGCGGCACGTTTGTCTGGAACTGAAATTCCGAAATATGCCGATGATGAAAAGACATTTGAAGAACTCTATGCACGCATCACCAAAACTGCCGACTTCATCAAGAGCATTGATGCGAAGAAATTCGACGGTGCTGCAACACGCACCATCACGCTCAAGGTTGGCGGCAATGACGTGCAAATGAGTGGCAGTGATTATATCAACGGCGCGGTTTGGCCGAACCATTATTTCCACATGGCAACGGCGCATAACTTGTTGCGCGGCATTGGCGTGGAAATCGGTAAGGGCGATTTTTTAGGTCGTAATTAATCGGTTGCGTGGTCAGCCCTTATATTTGCAAAATGTCTGATCTAAAGCTGACCACATGACCACATCGCTTTTTCTTGCACTTATCACCTTCGCCTTTATCTCGGCCTATACGCCGGGGCCAAACAATGCGTTGTTGTTGGCAACAGGTGTGAATTTTGGATTCCGCGCTGCCACCCCAATGATCTTTGGTGTGGGCCTTGGCTTTCCATTTTTGATTTTATGTGTGGGCCTTGGGCTGGGTCGCATCTTTGACATCTATCCCTTCTTGCTCACCGTGATCAAAATTATTGGCTCAATTTACATGTTGTGGCTGGCGTGGAAAATCGCCACCGCTCGGCCTTCAGAGAATGATTCCGTTGTCGCTTCTAAGCCATTGAATTTCATACAAGGTTGTGGGTTTCAATGGGTCAATCCCAAGGCTTGGATCATGGCTGTTTATTCGCTCTCGGCATTCACTTTGCCAACACAATTTAAGACGGGGCTTATCAGTGTGGTGGGCGTGTATTTATTCATGGGTCTAACTTCGGCGGCAACTTGGGCTGCTTTTGGTGTGGCGCTGAAAAATCTGATGAATGACCCCAAGTGGTTCCGCATCGTCAACACCAGTTTGGCCGCAGCTTTAGTGGCTTCGATTGGATTGATGTTGATGGATTGACCCGAATAATGATGACGAAATCTTCCAATACCAACGTTCACTCAACATTTTTAGAGTTGGCGAAATCATTTGCGGGCGATGACAAGGTTACGTTCGGCGAGGGCAAAGGATTTGGCGCCAACGCACTCAAAGTTAAGGGCAAGATTTTTGCGATGATCTCGTCAAAAAATCAGTTGGTCGTTAAACTGCCAACTTCGCGCGTCAATCAATTGGTGAAAGAACAGCGTGGTGATTATTTTGATCCCGGTCACGGACGAAAAATGAAACAGTGGTTGGAGTATCGTGGTGCAAGTGAAATGTGGTTTGACATTGTTCACGAAGCACGAAACTTTGTTGGAAAACCTTAGAAGCTCCACTCTCTCGCCTTGTTCACGATGAAATCGCGAAACGCGGTGACACGTTTGGTGTCTTTCATTTCTTCAGGATAGACAAAGTAACATTCAAACTGTGCCGCTTCCAAAGGCAGATCGATGATAACCAGATTTGAATCTGACGGCACATTATAATCAGCCAAAATCGCTAAGCCAGCGCCAGCATGAACCGCGCGGCGCAGGCCGTATGCACTGTTCACTCGCAAAGCGGCGCGGCGCGGATTGCCCAACTCTCTGCCCACGGTTGCCAACCAATTGAGATCAGTCAGGAAGTCTTCGGTTTCACCAAAGATCATAATTTTGTGCTTGTCCAAATCATCCACCGATTTTGGCACGCCATATTTCTTCAAATAGTCCGGTGAAGCGTAAACGTGATGATGCACGGTGAAAAGTTTGCGTTGAATAAGATCGGGCTGCAATGGCCTGCGCAAGCGGATGGCAACATCGGCCTCACGCATGGAAAGATCAAGCTCACGATTTTCCAACAGCAATACAACGTTTATATCGGGATAAAGCTCCATGAATTCTTTGATGCGCGGTGTGAGCCAAACAGAACCCAGGCCCACTGTTGTGGTGATGCGCAAATCACCTGATGGTTTTTCTTTTGAATCCATCAAACGGGTTTTTACCTCAGCGAGTCGGCCGAGCACATCATTGGCCGTGCGGTAAAGCACTTCACCTTGTTCGGTTAGAATTAATCCGCGCGCATGGCGGTGAAACAGCGGTACTTTAAGATCAGCTTCAAGCGCTGAGACTTGGCGAGAAACTGCAGATTGCGAGAGCAATAGTTCATGGCCCGCATGGGTGAATGAGCCAGCCTCCGCCACCGCATGAAAAATGCGCAGTTTATCCCAATCCATGTTTCACTCCGCCGCTTGTTGCGCTGTGCTCTTTTCGGCCACATGCACGTGTAGATATTTTTCTGCTTCGAGGGCAGCCATACAGCCCATTCCCGCAGCAGTTACCGCTTGGCGGTAAATGTCATCACTCACGTCACCTGCGGCGAAAACACCAGGAATGGACGTTTTGGTGCTCCAGCTTTCCGTGACCAGATAGCCGCCATTTTTGAATGGCAGTTGGCCTTCAAATAATTCGGTTGCAGGCTTATGGCCGATGGCCACAAAAATGCCGTCCACCACCATATCGGTCGTGGCGTTGGTTTTCAGATTGCGCAAACGGGCCGTATGAACGCCTTTGGGCTCATGCGTGCCCAGCACATCAATCAACTCGCTGTCCCAGACCACTTTGATTTTCGGGTGATTGTGCAAGCGGTGTTGCAAAATCTTTTCGGCTTTGAATTCATTGCGGCGGTGGACCACCGTCACTTCGCTGGCGAAATTTGTGAGGAATAGAGCTTCCTCAACCGCAGTGTTGCCGCCGCCCACCACGATAACTTTTTTGCCGCGATAGAAAAAGCCATCGCAGGTGGCACAGGCCGAAACACCAAAGCCTTGGAAGTGCTTTTCCGATGGAAGGCCCAACCATTTGGCTTGTGCGCCCGTGGCGATCACCAAAGCGTCGCAAGTGTAAGTGACACCACTGTCGCCCACCAGTTTTATGGGCCGCGATTTCAAGTTGACGGAGGTGATCGTGTCAGTGATGACTTCGCTGCCCATGTGTTCGGCTTGAGCCTTCATCTCATCCATCAGGAAGGGGCCTTGGATGGTTTTGGCAAAACCTGGATAGTTTTCCACATCAGTGGTGATGGTAAGTTGCCCGCCTGGCTGGGTGCCACAAATCACCAATGGCTTCAGCATGGCGCGGGCGGCATAAATTGCTGCTGTATAACCAGCAGGGCCAGAACCGAGAATGATGATGCGGGCGTGACGGGTGGGCATGGGAGACTCCAATAGAGCTATGACGAATTAACATAGCTGCCAAATTGCAGATAACAAGGGTGTCAGTGCTTATAAACCGCGCATATCACTGTTTATTGTTTGGTTTTTGTGCAGTTAGGCGCGGCGAATGGCTTCATCGGCTGAAACGCCGATACCTTGCAGCGCGGTGGCCACGATGCCTTTGCGGTCCAAACCCGCCTTGGCATACATAACCTCTGGCTTGGCCTGTTCGGTGAATTCATCGGGCAGTGTCAGGGTGCGGATTTTGAGGCCACGGTCAAGCAAGCCTAATTTGGCCAAAGCGTGCAGCACCTGAGCGCCAAAACCGCCAGTGGCCCCTTCCTCCAGTGTGATCAGCATTTCATGGTTGCCGGCCAGTTGTTTGATCAGGTCCATATCCAGTGGTTTGGCAAAGCGGGCATCCGCCACGGTGGTGGAAAAGCCCTTGGCGTCTAATTCGTCAGCAGCACCTAAGGCCTCTTGCAGCCTGGTGCCAAATGAAAGCAGCGCAATGCGGCTGCCTTGCTTGACCACACGACCCTTGCCGATTTCGAGGAACTGCCCACGCTCTGGCATCTCAACGCCAACACCGTCACCACGTGGATAGCGAAATGAAATTGGGCCCTCATCATAATCAGCGGCGGTGCGCACCATATGCTTAAGTTCGGCCTCATCGCTCGCGGCCATCACCACAAAGCCTGGGAGGTTGGCCAGATAACCCACATCAAATGCGCCACAATGGGTGGGGCCATCAGCACCCACAAAGCCGGCTCGGTCTATGGGGAAACGCACGGGCAGTTTTTGAATGGCCACATCATGCACCACCTGATCATAGGCGCGTTGCAGGAAGGTGGAATAAATCGCAGCAAAGGGCTTCATGCCCTGCGTGGCAAGGCCCGCTGCAAAGGTCACGGCATGTTGCTCGGCAATGCCGACATCGAAGATGCGCTTAGGGAAAGTCTCAGCGAACAGATCAAGTCCGGTGCCTGATGGCATGGCGGCGGTGATGGCCACGATGCGCTCATCCAGTTGAGCTTCTTGAACCAAGGCTTGGCCGAAAACCTTGGTGTAAGATGGCGCATTGGATGTGGGCTTTGATTGTTCACCAGTGATGACGTTGAACTTGTTGACGCCGTGATATTTGTCGCTGGCGGCTTCAGCGGGCGGATAGCCTTTGCCCTTTCGTGTAATTGCATGGATCAACACTGGCCCGGTGGCATTGTCACGTACGTTGCGTAACACCGCAAGCAGTGTTGGAAGATCGTGCCCATCAATCGGGCCAATGTGATAAAAGCCTAGTTCTTCAAACATGGTGCCGCCCGTTACGAACCCGCGGGCATGACCGACAGCACTTTTGATTGCAGCTTCAGCTTTGCGACCTAAGGAGGCCGCGAGTTTTTTGCCCAGGCTTCTTGCGCTATAATAGGTTTTGCCAGTGGCCAGCTTGGCGAGATAAGTGCTCATCGCACCTGATGGCGGCGCAATCGACATATCATTATCATTCAGGATTACGATCATGCGCGAGCCTAAGGCACCTGCATTGTTCAGCGCCTCAAAGGCCATGCCGGCAGACATCGCGCCATCGCCGATCAGGGTAATGACATTGTGTTTTTCACCTTTCAAATCGCGCGCCACGGCCATGCCAAGGCCAGCCGAAATAGAAGTGGATGAGTGAGCCGCACCAAAGGCATCGTATTCACTTTCGGCACGCCGCGTGAAACCTGAAAGGCCACCTTCTTGGCGCAAAGTGCCAAAACGTTCACGCCTGCCTGTCAGCAGCTTATGCGGATAGGCTTGGTGGCCCACATCCCAGATCAACCGATCATCAGGGGTGTTGAAAACTTTATGGATGGCGATGGTCAATTCCACCACGCCCAAGCCAGCGCCTAAATGACCACCGGTTTTGGAAACTTGGTCAATCATGTCAGCACGCAATTCAGCCGCCAACTGGGGCAAATCCGCATCGGGAATTTGGCGCAGATCAGCGGGCGAATGGATGAGGTCGAGCAAAGGGGTGTTTGACAAAATTGAACTCCAACTTTCCCCTAGCACGGGAATTGTGTGGTGCAAATCTCGGTCAGGGCTTAATCAACGCTTGTATCCGTTATGTTCTGTTGCTAGGCAAGAGACGGGAGAAATATCATGTCGAGTCTGTCTGCCACAGCGCTAAAGCGCGCGGAAGCCTTTGAAGTTTCGCTTATTGAGGCGAAGGCTAAAGTCGGGTTTGCCCCGAAACTTAAGGGACGCATTCTCCAGTCCGATTGTATTGCGGGTATGGCTAAATTGGACGCCTCATCAATCCGCATGGTGGTGACATCACCTCCCTATAATTTAAAGAACAGCACTGGTAATGGCATGAAAGATGGCCGTGGCGGCAAGTGGTCTAACGCTGCTCTGATAAACGGCTATGAAGACCATGAAGATATGATGCCGCATAATGAATATGTGGCGTGGCAGCGCAAATGTCTTGATGGCATGATGCGGGTTTTGCGCGAAGATGGTGCGATTTTTTATAATCATAAATGGCGCGTACAAGATGGCAAACTGCAAGATCGTAGCGACATTGTTGCAGGCTTTCCGGTTCGGCAAATCATTATTTGGCAACGCAGCGGCGGGATTAATTTCAATCCCGGCTATTTCTTGCCGACTTATGAGGTAATTTATCTCATAGCCAAACCTGATTTTAAACTGGCCCCAAAGATGAATGCGATGGGTGATGTGTGGAGCATTCCGCAAGAGCGTAATAACGAACATCCTGCGCCATTCCCAGTCGAATTGGCCAGCCGCTGTATTCAGGCCGTGGGGGCGGGCCCGGTGCTTGATCCATTTATGGGCAGTGGCACGACCGCTATTGCGGCAGAACAACTTGGCATTGAATGGATAGGGTTTGAGAAATCCAAAGCCTATTGTGCGATGGCCAAGGAGCGGCTGCGGGCCGTGGCCAAGTGAACTATGTCACTGACAGGGATTTATTTGAGCGGCTGAAAAATCTTCTCCAAGTTGGCGAATATAAAATTGATGACTTTGGTGGTTATCGTGGAACCGGCACGGGCGGTTTTATTCTTGAAAAACTTCTGGGTTTTGATCCAACCAACAAAGACGGCCCGGACTCTGGCCGCTGGGAAGTGAAATTCCATAGTGGTTCTTCGCCGCTGACGTTGTTTCACAAAACGCCTGAACCTGATGGTGTGATGCGCAGCTTGTTAAATTCTTGCGGCTGGATTGGCAAGAGTGGACGGTTGAGTTTTCGTCACACTGTTTGGGATAAAACAGAGCGTGGTTTAGTCGTGCGCTCTGAGGATCAAAGGGTTATTGTTGATCTTGGAAAGCCCGATACCGTTTCACCATTTTGGACGCATGACACAATAGTCAATGCCTTTGCTTACAAGCTGCGTAGATTGATTGTGGTTCATGGCAAGGTGCGTAAAGCAAAGGGCACGGTGGTTTTTGAAAATGCCCAGTTGCTACAACACCCGCGCACCACAGCTTTTGTTCAAGCGATTGTCGATGGCATAGTGGCGATTGATTTCGATTTTCGTGCGACGGATACGCAGGCACTGCGTGATCACGGCACAAAGTTTCGTATCAGGATTGGTGATCTGGAAAAGATCTATGAAAAGGCTGAAGCATTTTAGCTTCAACTTCGCCCCTTCCACCGCGCAATAAAATTGCGTATGCACGGCTATGGATCGCAGTGGCAAACCCGATACAATCGATTGGAAAATTCTCAAGGAACTTCAACGTGAAGGCCGTATTTCCAATGTTGAACTGGCGGGCCGCGTTGGTCTTTCACCGCCGCCCACTTTGAGGCGTGTACAGGCGCTTGAAGAAGCGGGGTTTATCAGCGGTTACCGAGCTAGGTTGGCTGGCGACAAATTGGGTTACGGCACCGAGGTAATCGCGCTGGTTGGCCTTAAAAGCCAAGCCGAAGACCAGATGCGCGATTTTGAACGCCGCGTGGCGGGTTGGCCCATCGTGCGCGAATGTTACGGCGTTTCGGGTAATGCCGATTATGTTCTCAAATGCGTGGGACGCGATTTGCAATCCATCCAAAGTTTCGTGCTGGGCGCTTTGGCCAAAGCCCCCAATGTGGAAAGTGTAAAAACCTCTATCGTTTTGCGTGTCGCAAAAGATGAGCCAGGAGTGCCTTTGGTATGATGAAGGACGATCATTGGCCAGCGCTGATCTCATCGGCCGTGGCCGCTGTGGTGGTGGGCTTTGCTTCTACGATTTTGGTGGTGATGCAAGCCGCCGATGCGGTTGGTGCCAGCGAGGCGCAGAAAATTTCTTGGGCGGCGATGCTATGCTTTGCGATGGCCGGGCTGACGCTTTATCTATCGTGGCGGCATAGAATGCCGATGATTATTGCCTGGTCAACACCGGGGGCAGCTTTGCTTGCCACCAGTGCACAGGGCGTTTCATATTCTGCCGCCTTGGGGGCCTTTGCGGTGGCTGGGCTGTTGGCAGCGCTGACGGGATTGATCACACCCTTGGCTAAGGCGATTGAGCGCATCCCAACGGCCATTGCCTCTGCCATGCTGGCTGGTGTGTTGCTCACTTATGTTTTGAAAGTTCCAACAGCAGCGCTCATGATGCCATGGCAAGTGCTACCTTTGGTGATTGCATTCTTTGTCTTGCGTTTATGGAAGCCGATGTGGACGGTGCCCATCGTCGTGGCACTTGGGCTCGTGCTGGCAGCTGTGAATGGGTTGGTAAGTTTCAAGCCTGATGATCTTGCTTTGGCAAGGCTTACGTTCGACATGCCTCAGTTTATGCCAGCTGCAATTATCAGTCTTGGGCTCCCTTTGTATCTCGTGACCATGGCTTCGCAGAATTTGCCCGGCTTTGCGGTGTTGCGCGCCTCAGGTTATCAACCACCTGTCGCCTCGGCTTTAATCACAACAGGCTTGGCTTCAACCTTGCTCTCACCGTTCATGGGGCCACAGGTGAATATGGCCGCCATCACAGCATCCTTGACCACTGTGCCAGATACACATCCTGATCCAAGCCAGCGCTGGAAAGTGGCTTTACCCTATGGCGCGCTTTACGCCTTAGTGGGTCTGGCTGCCGGCCTATTTGTGAAAGTGCTGGGTGCTTTGCCAACTGATCTTGTGCACGCCATAGCGGGGTTGGCACTGTTCTCGCCATTGATGGGTTCGCTGCAAGCCATGATGAAAGAGGCAAGCGAAGTTGAAGCAACTCTCGTCACCTTGCTCATCACAGCTTCGGGTGTTGCGATCTTTGGCATTGGTGCGCCATTCTGGGGTTTGGTTGTTGGCCTGGCACTGTTGGGTGTTAAAAGACAAATGAGGAAAGCATGAAATCTTCCGAAACAAGCATCTTGGTAATTGCAGGTTATGCAGGCGCTGCGGCCAATGGCGAGCCGCATTGGCAACAACGCATGGTGTCAAAATTGTCGACGGCGAAAATCGTTGAGCAAGAAGATTGGTTCTATGGCTCGCTCAGCAAAGCCGTTGGCGCGTTAGTAGCCGCGGTGACCGCCACAGATAAGCCCGTGGTGTTTGTGGCGCATTCGGCGGGGTGCATTTTAGTGGCTCACGCCGTTGGTGCATTGCGCGAGGCTGGTGTGATTGCACAAGTGAAGGGCGCGTTTCTGGTGGCCCCGCGTTGCCAACAGGAACTTGAGAAATTGGAACCAAAGATCGATGCCGAAATGGTTAAAGTGCCGCGCGATCCTTTGCCATTTGTTTCCATTGTTATTGCCAGCAGCAATGATGAGTTCTCAACGCTGGAACAATCCGCCGATATCGCAAGCGCTTGGGGGTCTGATTTCGTCAATGCCGGAGAGCAAGGCCATATCAATACGGCCAGTGGCCATGGGCCTTGGCCAGAAGGCATGATGAAATTTGCAGGCTGGCTGTCAAAGTTGTAATTGAAACCGCACTATGTGAGTTTCGGAAAAGGTGAGTGCAATGGAAAGCAATACAAACAACATGAAGATTACTGTTGCCAAAAATGGCCCCTATCTTGTCGAAGGTGACATGCCCCTTGCCGATCAACACATAGAGACGAATGAAAAGGGCGAATCCGTGGAGTGGCGCGAAGGAAAAGTGTTTCCACATTCTCAGAAATTTTTGCTTTGTCGCTGTGGGAAATCGTTATCCAAACCATTTTGCGATGGCGCACATACCAAGACAAATTTTGATGGAACCGAGACGGCAACTCTTGACCCTTACGAAAAAAAAGCAAATCGCATCGAAGGACCAACGCAGGCGCTTGAGGATGCCGAAGCTCTCTGCGCATTTGCGCGTTTTTGCGATCCGCAAGGACAAGTGTGGAATCTTGTACAAAAAAGCGATGATCCGCGCGCTGCGAAATTGGTTGAGCACGAGGCCGGCCATTGCCCGGGCGGACGGTTGGTCGTTAAGGACCGCGTAACCGGAAAAGCAATTGAGCCGCAGTTTGAGCCGTCACTCGGCTTGGTTCAGGATACAGCTGAAGGGATTAGTGGTCCGCTTTGGGTGCGGGGTGGCATTCCGGTTGTGGGTGCAAGTGGCGCAGCTTACGAAGTGCGCAACCGGGTTGCGCTTTGCCGATGTGGCGCTTCAAAAAACAAACCGTTCTGTGATGGCACTCATGCCTCAATCCGCTTCAATGATCGGACATGAGGCATAAGCGTATTCAGTTTTAAGCAGGTAGCGGCAACGTGCCGGTTACCAGCGATTTCTCCAGCCGCCGCGGCCACGCACCAGGCGGATGACAAAAAGCAAGATCAATGCACCAATCGTCGCATTTATGATTTGCGCGAGAAGACCCGTGCCAAGATGAATGCCGAGTTGAGGAATAAGCCAGCCCCCGACGAATGCGCCGAGGATGCCGATAACAAGATCGCCGAGAATGCCGAATCCGGTTCCTTTGACTATTTGTCCAGCCAGCCAACCGGCAATAAGACCGACAACTAAAATAACGAGAAGACTATCATTTGACATCGTGTGAACTCCCATTGGGGAGATAGCAGTTTATCGCCCGGCCGAGGGCATAACACAGCCTGTCGATATTGTACAAACGCCGGCGGCTAAGGCTCAGATTTTTTGAGCGCAAGCGAGCTTGGCCATATCAAGAGAGCAAGTGGGCATGGCCACTTGCTGGAAGGCATGATAAAATTTGCTGGGTGGTTGAGCGGGTTGTGAGGTGAGGCTTAATCCGTCCAGCCCATAATACCACTGTGGAACAAGTGGCCGTTTGAGCCTTGTGGCGGGCCGCCGAAGGAATAGGTAAACCTGCTGCTCAAGCTCAAAATATCCGCACCTGCGCCGATGACTGTTTCATGGTTGTAACCCAGTGACAGACCGTAGGTGAGTGGCATGCTATCAAACGAATACTGCCCGGTGAGTTCGGTGTTCAATTCGGTCATCGGCACGTTTACGGTTTTCACTACAAAACTGGAATAACTGGCATCGAGGCGTGCGCTCCAATTTGGCGAAAATTGTTGGCTGGCACTGCCGCCGACCATGTATCCTAAGTTTCCAAAATCAGGGCCCAAATAGCTCACTGATGCTGAACCAACTGCTGCAGAGACATACATCGGTGCGAGAATTGCTCCGCGCAGTTGTAATGTTGTTTGCGGGCCGGCCGCTATCAAACCCTCAGCTCCAAAAGCCTGTTCGCCAAAAGTGACGTTCGCGGAGCTGCCACTTAGACTCAGTGTCGTGCTGCGGCTAGCGTAGCCAGTGAACACGCCCAGTTTCTTCGTGTCATCAATCGTGTAAGTGCCATGGAGTGCTGAATCAAATTCAGATAAGTTGCCGCCAAAGATTGAGGAGTAAGGGAAGCTCCAGCTATAATCGGCATATTTAAAATCTGCATCGGCTTGAACGCCCCAGCCACTTGTGCCTGGTTCCCATGCAATTTTTCCGCCGCCGTTGAGATAGGGCAGATATTCATAGGTGGACGTAGAAGGTAGGATGCTGCCATCTACGCCAGAGCCGAGATGGATATTTCCAAAAACGCCGCCGTTAGTGTTTGCGGGAGGACTCGCTGGCACATCAGATTGCGACACATCGCCTGCGAAGGCTGGACTTTGGCTCAGAACAAGTCCCAAAACAGCAACACTTAACTTCAACGCTTTCAAACGCATAAACATCCCCCAAAATCATTTTGGGTAAAATTGGAGGATTTGCCTTAAGGCCATGTTAAAGAAATTTATCTGGGACGTATTATGGTTTACAATCAATAATGATACCAACACTAGGCAATCTGTAACGCCCTACTTCCACGCTACCTTCTTAATCTCATAAGACCTGCTGCCGCCGGGTGTGTGGACTTCCACTTCATCGCCCTGCTTTTTGCCGATCAGAGCGCGAGCAATAGGCGAAGACAGCGAGATGCGGCCCTTCTTCACATCGGCTTCAAAGTCGCCGACGATTTGATAATGCACCACAGCATCGGTTTCGCCATCGATCAGTTCCAGTTTGGCGCCGAATTTGACCGTGTTGCCTGATAGCGAGGCAGGATCAATCACCTCAGCGCGCGACATTTTATCTTCCAATTCCTGAATCTTGGTTTCGTTCCAGCCCTGGGCTTCCTTGGCCGCATGATATTCAGCGTTTTCGGAAAGATCGCCATGGGCACGCGCTTCTTCGATGGCATGGATGATGCGCGGGCGCTCTGATTGTTTCAGATGCTGCACCTCATTCTGCATGGTGGCATAGCCTTCAGCCGTCATCGGCACCTTATCGACCATCTTACTATTCCTTTGGGGCAATGCTTCGCTTCGGGCCGATGAAACCCAGAGCGACTGCCGCTTGAACTGAAAAATCAACCCGGCTGAAGAATATTCTCCGCCGGGCATGGTTCAATGTGGACTAGATTACGAGAAATTGCAAGAGTTGGGTATGGCGTTTAGCTTTCGGTTTCAGGCTCTTTGGCCATAACCACACCGGAGATTTTCCAACTGCCGTTGGCCTGGCGTTCCATGAAATAGATCGCGGTGTAACGAGCGCCGTCCATCCCAAGAATTTCGACTTTCTGGTAAGGTCGGCCCATCTCATCAGTTCCCGCATCGCCAAAGCTATATTGTTTGTTGCGGTAAACTTGCGGATAGCCAGTTTGCACCATGTTCATGAAGATGTCTGGCGAGGGAAAGATATGCTGCACATTGGGTGCGGCTTCAGCGTAGGCCGATACGCCATCATCTCGCGCAATGGCTTGAAGTTGCTCAGTAATTACGGATTTAAAAGCCTCGTTGGTCGCCGCCCCGTCTTCGGCCAAAGCCGAATGGGCGAAAATGGTGAGTGCAAGCAATAGGAAGATGCGTTTCATGTGAGCCTCCTGCAAAGGATACGCAGGCTAGATCAATTTGGTTCTGCTTATCATTAAATAATATTGGAACTCAGTCTATCGGAAACAATCGCAATTCTCTCTCCATGGGCGTGCTTGTCACGCCCATCCAGTTTTGATGTCACTCACTTAGGCTGGATGGGCGGATCAAGTCCGCCCATGGTGAGGTGTTGAGTTAGCGGAAATAATCCTGCAACGGTCTAACCTCAATGGCGTTCGCCTTGCGCGCGGCGATGGCCTTGGTGGCCGAAAGAATGCCAGCCAGTGTGGTGTAATAAGGCACACGCTGCATCACCGCGGTTTGGCGGATGGGTTTGCTGTCTGATTCCGAGGAGCGGGTTTCCGTGGTGTTGAGCACCAGTGCGATATCGCCGTTCTTTATGGCATCGCCGATATGGGGCCTGCCTTCGAGAATCTTGTTGATGCGGGTTGACGGCACGCCGTGCTTTTCAAAATACGCATGGTTGCCACCAGTGGCTACGATGGAGAAACCAAGCTCAGCCAGTTTCTTGACGGCGTTTAGAACCTTGGGCTTATCGCTTTCTTTAACCGAGACGAACACATTGCCGGAAAGTGGAATGCGCATACCAGCGCCAAGCTGAGATTTGGCAAAGGCCATATCAAAAGTGGTATCAAGGCCCATGACTTCGCCAGTTGAGCGCATTTCTGGGCCCAGCAAAGCATCCACACCGGGGAAGCGGTTAAACGGGAAAACTGCTTCTTTAACAGCAATATGGTTGAGTTTCTTGTGCTTTAACTTGAAGCTGGGAAGTTTCTCACCAGCCATCACGCGTGCCGCGATTTTGGCCACTGGTTCGCCGATCACTTTGGCCACGAATGGTACAGTGCGCGAGGCGCGAGGATTGACTTCAAGGATGTAAACTTTGCCGTCTTTGATGGCAAATTGCACATTCATCAGGCCAACAACATTCAACGCCAAGGCCAGTTTTTTCGATTGGGCCTCGAGTTCAGCGATGATCGGCGCTTTGAGCGTATAAGGCGGCAGTGAACAGGCTGAGTCGCCAGAGTGAATGCCGGCCTCTTCGATATGTTCCATCACGCCTGCGATGAAAGTGTCTTTGCCATCGCAGATCACATCCACATCAACTTCAATGGCGTTGGAGAGATAGCTATCAATCAGCACTGGGCTATCACCGGAGACGACGACGGCTTCGGTGATGTAACGCTGCAACTGGGCATCATCCTTGACAATTTCCATGGCGCGGCCACCCAATACATAAGATGGGCGGATGACCACCGGAAAGCCAATGCGCTTAGCGATCTTCTTGGCTTGCGCACCTGAATGAGCGATGCCATTTTCAGGCTGGGCCAGCTTTAGTTTGCGCACCAATTTGGCAAACTGTTCACGGTCTTCGGCCAGATCGATGGCTTTAGGCGAAGTGCCTAAGATTGGCACACCAGCGGCTTCTAGTGCAGCGGCTAATTTCAGCGGTGTTTGGCCACCGAATTGCACGATGACGCCTTTTAACTTACCGTTGCTTTGTTCGACACGGATGATTTCAAGAACATCTTCAGCGGTGAGTGATTCAAAATACAAGCGGTCTGACGTGTCATAGTCGGTTGAAACAGTTTCAGGATTGCAATTGACCATGATCGATTCATAGCCCGCATCATGCAGTGCAAAGCAGGCATGGCAGCAACAATAATCAAACTCAATACCTTGGCCGATGCGGTTGGGCCCGCCACCAAGAATGATGATTTTTTCTTTGGTCGAAGGCCGGGCTTCGTTGCCTGCATCGCCCGCCAAACCAACTTCATAAGTGGAATACATATAGGCGGTGGGCGAGGCGAATTCGGCGGCGCAAGTATCGATGCGTTTATAGACTGGATGCACCTTCAGTTTTTTGCGGTGGGAAGTGACTTTCGCTTCTTTGGTTCCGGCCAATTTAGCCAGACGCGCATCCGAAAAGCCCATGGCTTTGAGTTTGCGTAAGTTCTCAGCATCGTTCGGCAAACCATTGTTCTGGATTCGCTTTTCAGTCTGCACAATCTCTTCGATCTGGCGCAGGAACCACGGTTCATATTTGCAGGCAGCAAAGATTTGCTCAACTGTCGTGCCGTGGCGTAAGGCCTGAGCGATTTTCAACAAGCGATCAGGCGTTGCTTGGGCGAGTGCGGCTTTGATGACGTTACGATCATCGCCTTCGCCCATATGTTCAATCACCACTTCATCAAAACCAGACAAGCCAGTTTCCAATCCGCGCAAGGCTTTTTGCATAGACTCTTGGAAGGTGCGGCCGATGGCCATGACTTCACCGACAGACTTCATCGCTGTGGTCAGCAAGGGTGCTGAGCCGGGGAATTTCTCAAATGCAAAGCGTGGAATTTTGGTAACGACATAATCAATCGAGGGCTCAAATGAAGCAGGCGTGGCACCGCCGGTGATTTCATTGGCCAATTCATCCAGCGTATAACCCACCGCCAATTTGGCAGCGACTCTGGCAATCGGAAAGCCCGTGGCCTTAGAGGCAAGTGCTGATGAGCGCGACACACGCGGGTTCATCTCAATCACCACCAAGCGGCCATCAGCGGGGTTTACACCGAACTGCACATTGCTGCCGCCGGTTTCAATGCCGATTTCGCGCAACACCGCAATTGAGGCGTTGCGCATGATTTGATATTCTTTGTCGGTGAGTGTTAGGGCAGGGGCAACAGTGATCGAGTCACCTGTGTGCACGCCCATCGGATCAATGTTTTCGATTGAGCAGATGATGATGCAATTATCAGCGGTGTCGCGCACCACTTCCATCTCATATTCTTTCCAACCGAGAACTGACTCTTCAATCAGCACTTCAGCAGTGGGGGACGCATCGAGGCCTTTTTCAACAATGTCGAAAAATTCTTCGCGGTTATAAGCAATGCCGCCGCCAGTTCCGCCCAGTGTGAATGACGGGCGGATGATGCAAGGCAGACCCACATCCAACATCGCCTGATACGCTTCCACCATAGCGCGACTGCGATAGTTCTTCTGACGATCGGCTTCGCCTTCGGCCCAGAGCGTTTCAAAAGCTTGCCTGTCAAGGGCCGCTTCCAAACGCAAAGCATAGGCCTCCTTGTCAGCGTCTTTGGCATCAGAAGCATTTGCAAGCCGTGACTTGGGTGTTTCCAAGCCAATCTTTTTCATGGCTTCGCGGAATAATTCACGGTCTTCGGCTTTGTCGATGGCCTCGGCCTTTGCGCCAATCAATTCGACTTTGAACTTTTCAAGCACGCCCATTTTATTGAGCGATAACGCCGTGTTGAGTGCTGTCTGCCCGCCCATGGTGGGAAGGATCGCATCGGGGCGTTCTTTCTCGATGATCTTGGCCACAACTTCAGGCGTGATCGGCTCAATGTAAGTGGCATCGGCCAGATCCGGATCTGTCATTATCGTGGCCGGATTGGAGTTGACCAGAATGACGCGGTAACCTTCTTCTTTCAACGCCTTGACAGCTTGGGTGCCGGAATAGTCAAATTCGCAGGCTTGGCCAATGATGATCGGCCCAGCCCCGATGATGAGGATCGACTTGAGGTCGGTTCTTTTTGGCATGTGCGGGAAACCCTGATTTGGGGTGTCCTACACAGAACGGGAGGAGATTCCAACCCCGAAGGCTGAGAAAGTTCGTTCTGTTGGAATTCCTTCAGGCTTGGTTCAAGCGTGCTCTAAACCCAAGCCAGCTATAAGCGCCAATACCACGCTGAGTGCCACCATTAAAAGGCCCACAAATTCATACGGTTTGGTTTGCTCTTTCAGATAGAACCTCGCAAATCCGAGTGTAAACAACACTTCGATTTGCCCAATAAGCCGCACAAGCGCCACTGGTGCCATAGCAAATCCAATGAACCAGGAGCCCGAGCCTAATGCGGCCAATAGGCCGACTTGGCTGGACGTGCGCCAACTGGCGAAGATTTTGCCGTATGTGGCGCGTTGCGTGAAAAACACATAACTGCCGTGCATGAGCGTTTGCAGAACCATCATCAAACTGAGAGTGATCAACGCGGCAGCAATTTGATCCGTCATGGCCAGATGAATTGTTGCTTGCTTGACGATGACGCCGGTGATTGCAAAGAATGTACCTGATGCCATGCCACACAGTGCGGCAGGCTGGCCTATTGCGGTTAACATATCGCGTCGTGAGAGGTTGCGGCCAGCTAAGGTCAAAGTCAGAACACCAGCGAGCCCAATGACCACAGCGACAATCGCCAAAGGGCTGAGACGTTCGCCCAAGATCAGAAATGCGAAGATCGCCACTTGCACGGCCTCAGTTTTCGAAAATGCCGTTCCCACCACGAAGTTTCTAAAGCGAAATGCGGTGATGAGCAGATTGGTCCCTAGAATTTGGGCAAGGCCAGCACCGGCCACAAGAGTGACATAGGTCAGATCTAAAGGCGGAAGGTTGAGATTGCGCAGCCAAAGCCAGATCGACACCAATGCAAAAGCAATGGGTGCGCCATAAAGATAGCGCACCAAGCCTGCGCCGCTAACCGATAACTCATGGCGCAAGCCTTGTTGGATGGCGGTGCGCCAGGCCTGAAACAGGCCCGCCAACAAGGATGCAGGCAACCAGATCATTGAAAGCAGAATTTTCCTGTCTCCTTTGGCAATTGGCGTTTAACACAAATGGCAATGCCGAATATGTGGCTTGTCTTTTTGGCATGTGCGGGAAACCCTGATTTGATTCTAACTACACAATAGGTCCGGGGATTCCAAGCGCGTCTTCTGGCATGTATAAATGAGCATTTCGCGCTGGCCATTGTGCCTATCAGCTGGCAAATTATATCCGCAATGAGTGCGCCACAAGGCATATCGGGAGGTCAGGTTTTCCAGTTTCTGATGCAGAGCCAGCATTGGACGCCTGAACAGATGCGCGCCTTCCAACAGAACGAACTTGGTTCGCTCTTGCGCCATGCAAGGGCGACTGTCCGATTTTATAAAACGAGACTTGATCCGATTTTCAAAGCTGATGGCAGTATTGATTGGTCGCAATGGCATAAATTGCCGATCCTCAAGCGTGCTGATGTGGTTACAAACTACGAAGCAATGCAGAGTTCAAAACTACCCGCAGGACATGGCCCGACGGCTACTGGCACTACCTCTGGCTCAACCGGGCATGCAATCAAAGTTACCTTCACCAAATTGATTGGTGATATTGGACATATATTGGATTGGCGGGCGCAACGCTGGTGGAATTTTGATTGGTCAGCGGTGCGGGTGAATTGGAATGGCGACCTGCCAGCCGATTGGGAAGCGAAATCTCGGGTTGGCAAAGGCCCTTGGGGCTGCGTTGATGATGCAAAGGCGCAGCAGGGCCAGTGGTATGAATATGATCGTGGCGCACCGCTAGATGCCCAACTGCAACATTTGCACGATGTGAATGCCAAGTATCTGTCGGCTCAATCCAATTTTCCGTATGCAGCGGCGCTGGAAATGTTGAGATCTGACAAGCGGGCGAAAATTGATGCGACGCTTTTATTCAGCGCAAGCGTTGAGCCGGAATATTATGGTGCTGTGAAAGACGCATTTGGCGCGAAAATTCGTGGCATGTATAGTTCGAAAGAAGCAGGCAGAATTGGTTACACCTGCGCAACAGGCCAACATTATCACGTATGCGCGGAAAACGCTTTGGTTGAAATTCTCGATGATGACGACAGGCCTTGCCCGCCTGGGCAAACGGGGCGGGTGATTGTCACACCATTTTACAACACGGCTCAGCCCTTCATTCGTTATGACCAAGGAGACATGGCGAGTTGGGGCAAGCCTTGCTCCTGCGGAATCACTTTACCTGTGATCGACAAAATCGACGGCCGTATTTATCATTTATTCAAGCGGCCAGACGGCAAACGTTTTGCACCTCAAGTGCTCGATCATTTGCGGAAAAACTTGGGTGCAGAATTTTGGCAATTTGCGCAGATTGGCGTGAACTACATTGAAGTGCGCTATAAACCGATCGGCCGCCGCGACAAACAACGAGAAGAAAGTTTTTCAGCCGAGTTGCAGCGCGAGTTCAGGCATGGGTTTGAGATCAGTTATAAGATTATAAAAAACTTGCCACTCACGAAAAGCGGCAAGTTTATCAAATACGTCAACGAAACCTACAACGATTAAGCTTTACTAGGGTCATTTTGAGGCCCTAAGCACGGCTCATTGGTGGCTGCAAATGGGAATTCAGTATTATACACACACGCTGGCTCACCTGCGGCTGGCTGCACCCCTAAGTTCACGCCACCTGCGCTAAACAAGCTCTGCACACCGTTTGGCGGATCGTCTTCGCGGTGGCGGCGGATCAAGTCCTTGCTTGGCCCACCGAAGTAGATCGCAAGGCCTGCCGTTGCGGAATAAAAATTGTTGTCGCCGATTCTGCCGTCAAGCTTGAGCGAAACGGGAACGCCAACATCGGACAACAAGTATTCTGCGCCCAGATGGGCCGATTTGAAATCAGCCACCGTGCCAGCACCAACGGTGAAGCGCAGATTGTTAGTTGCGTAATAGCCGATATTGCCAACGGCATATAACTTATCATAACCGTTGAGGCCATTTGGTGTGACACGAATATAGCCACCAATGGCTTCAAATGAAATGCGGTCGGCATAAAGTTCTGCTTCAGGCCCAATCCAGGCACCCGATGCTTGGCCGAAGCTGGCATAACCGCCCATGATACCCAGCAGGTATCTATTAGGATCGCGCGTGAACAGATGACCCGCACCGCCGATTTCGGTTTGTCCTAATTGATTGTCCACGGCAAAGTCGCCTTGCAGGCCAAAGGCGTTGCCTAAGGGCATCGTGATGGAGCCGCCACCGTAAACTGGGTTGGTGTTGCTAAAACCTGTCACGCCGCCAAAGCCGCCGCCGAATTCTAGTTTTCCGTTTATTTCTGAAACAGCTGCAAGCTGATCTGGCGGGGATACAATATCCGCTGCACAGGCAGAGGCAGCAAACATTGTGCCGCTGATGAGCAAAACAGAAAAATGCTTGTAGTTGAACATCCCCAATACCCCTTATCCGTTGCCACGGACCCACTCGTTAAAAATTAATTAACACGAAAGGATATTGCGACGCAACGGGGGATTTAGCGGAGTTGTTATCCTTGGTTAGCGCCCTATTGGCGCGCCCAATTCTCGCCCTTGCAGAACAGCCCGCCCAGAACACAGCCAGACATTGTAAGGCTGTCGCCAGAAAGCGCACCTTTGCCAGAATAGGTTTTGCCAGCTTCAAGATCGGTTAGGGTTCCGGCATATTTGCCAGTGCCAGCGGCCGCCATTTTGCCGGCACTTTCACCTTTGTGGCCGCCACTTGCTGCGATCACGCAGAATTCAGGGCCGCATTTGTGGATCGAAACCAGAATGCCATTGGGGCGCTTCCACATGCCTTCAATGCCATCGGCCAAGGCAAAGCCGCTAAACAGGGGCAGGGCCATCAAACTGGCCACCATCAAAAACCTAGTCATTATCGTCCTCCCATATTTTTGCCGAGGCTAGACCAGAGCCTAAAACGGCGCAACCCGCCGAATAAGGCGGGTTGCGTTTAGATATTTGACGCAAAAAGTGAACCTTGCAGGGGACGTCTCTTGCGGGGACTTATAGAAAGAAAAAGAACCAGACACCGGATCAGCCTTGGCCGTGAGGGGGGATGGGGGTGGCGGGGC
>Ga0209483_1001108_pt1 | contig 21070 bp, 20 predicted proteins | sample NGEPerA_FD_184508 | JGI IMG/M metagenome (GOLD analysis project Ga0209483, IMG submission 184508) | Arctic peat soil microbial communities from the Barrow Environmental Observatory site, Barrow, Alaska, USA - NGEE PermafrostL2-A... | ecosystem: Environmental > Terrestrial > Soil > Wetlands >... | reverse complement strand
GTATCGCTCAGAACGACGAACTGGTGGGGTTGCCGGATGGTGCTATTCCGGTGGCACGGGTTTGCCCGCGGCGAGGTCGCAGGCCCTCCACATGTACCAGCTTGCGACCGAGCGCCAGGGCGCCCATTTTTTGGCGCGGCGTTCCATTTCCGCGGGGGTGGGGAGCAGGGCGGGAGTCACTTTGGTTTCCGGCTTGAGGCCCTGGAAGGTGAGCGCGAAACCCTTGCGGACGCCGTAGTCGCTGGTGGGGAGGACGTCGGGGCGGCCCAGGCGGAAGATGAGCAACATCTCGACGGTCCAGCAGCCGATGCCTCGGACTTGCGTCAGATGCTCGATGATGGCGGCGTCGGACATGCGGCGAATTTGGGCGAGCGTGGGGACGGTGCCGTCGAGGGTTTTGGCGGCCAGGTCGCGGAGGGCCAGCGCCTTGTTGTGGGAGAGGCCGGCGGCGCGAAGCTGCTCGTTGGGCGCGTCGAGGATTTGCTCGGGGTCGGGGTGGACGCCGGGCCCGGCGACGTCGGCGAACGATGCGAGCAGGCGGGCGTGAATGGTGGCGGCCGCCTTGCCGTGGAGCTGCTGGTAGATGATCGACTGGAGCAGGGCTTCGAAGGGCGACTGCTGGGCGGGGAGTCGCAGGGTGAAGGGGCCGGCCCTGGCGATGAGCTTCGCCAGTTTGGGGTCGGCGGCGGAGAGCGCGGCGACGGCGATCGCGCGGTCGTAAGGGAGCTTGCGGGTGCGGCCGGACTTGGGGCTGGGCATGTGGAGAGTTTGCCACGATTTTATGTGGACATGTGAGGAAACGGAGTAAGGTCAATTCATGGTTGTGCGCGTTGAGAAAGTTGTGGGCGGGTACGCGATTCTGCTGCCTCCCGAAGTCGGCAAGGAATGGTCCTTACACGATGGCTCCGTTGTTGAAGTGCATCGCGTGGGTTCCGTGGCGGAGACGGCCAGATACACAAGCGTGGAAGAGGCAATGGAGATTTATCGGAGCACGCTTCCGCAGTATGACGCGGTGTATCGCGAACTGGCGAAGGGACCCGAAGGAGTCGGTCCGCATGACCCGCTGCCGTATGACCCGCGAAAGCTTTGAAGGGATCGCCGCGGCGGAGATGAACCTGTTCGATCGCACGGCGCGGCCGTTGTGGGAGCACTTCCGGCCCTTGCGGATGCGGTAATCGTGCGCGTGTGGGCGAATAGCGTTCCGTGGAGAATTTTTTTCAGTAGGGAATTCGGACAAGATTGGCCGGAGTTTACGATTCGGGTGCTGGGCGTAATTTTCACAATTCAGGGAAGTTTTCAGCATGGGCGGGCAGACGCGTTGCGAGGATCGAGCATCTTAGTTCGATAATCGACAAAAGTGGGAACCTGGAAGGAATAGATTGTGACTCGCGTCATTTTGCGCTGCACAAATCGGCTGATATACTCGACTTTTCTTAGCGTGTTCTCGGACCAGCCCAACGCACTGTCATGGTGAAACAAAGCCCAGGCGGTACGATTCGCCGGGTGAGCAGTCAACCGATACCAACCGTCTTCGCTTGTTTTGAGGCGAAGGAAGCAGGAACGCACTCATGGCGCAAGTTTTTGATCGCAACTCGAATGCACTGGCTCGGATGAGTTTAGTGTTGACGGGCTTGATCGTCATTTCGCTTGGTGTGGCGCTGAACTCTTTGCAGCGGTCGCCGTGGGTGACGCGGCAGGGCCAGCGGCCGGACCAGCCCATTCCTTTCAGCCACAAACACCACGTCGAGGGCCTGGGCCTGCAATGCCAGTATTGCCATACGTCGGTGGAGAAGAGTTCGTACGCGGGCATTCCGCCGACCAAGACCTGCATCAACTGCCACTCGGAGATATGGACGAACGCCGAGATGCTGCAGCCGGTGCGGACAAGCTGGGCGACGGGCGCTTCGATCAACTGGATCCGCGTGCACGATCTTCCGGACTACGTTTATTTCAATCACGAGATCCATGTGAACAAGGGCATCGGATGCGCGAGCTGCCATGGCCGCGTGGACGAAATGCCGCTGATGTATGAAGAGAATTCATTGCAGATGGAGTGGTGCCTGAACTGCCATCGCAACCCGGCGACCAACCTGCGGCCGACGAGCGAGATTTACAACATGGCGTGGGCTGGACCTTCGAAGGACCAGCCCGTGTGGTGCGCGGGCACCGGCAAGAACGGTCCCACGGCGCAGCAGGTGACTTGCACGACGGACGATCCTGACAAGAGCCAGCAACCTGGGGTGGAGCAGGTGAGCCTGATAACCCATCCTCAGGGTCTGGCGCAGGAGTCGCGGGGTTCGGGTACGGCGCTGCAGCCGCATCCTTTGACCGGCGAGGGCGCGACAATCTCGGATACCGCGCCGACGTCCGCGAGCTATCGGAAGTTCACCGACCAGATGGACCTGGGCCGCTACCTGACCGACAAATACCACATCCGCACAGGGAATGAGCTGTCGAGTTGCGAGGTGTGCCACCGATGAAATTGACACCGACAGGGCAAGATGCAGCCATGGAAGTAAAGGCAGAACCGACACAGCCGCAGGTAGTGACCTCGATCGCGCCAGCGAAGATGACGCTGGCTGAAGTGCGCGCGAAGCTCGAAGGCCAGACCGGCAAACGCTATTGGAAGAACCTGGATGAACTGGCGGATACGCCGCAGTTTCAGGAGCTGATGCAGGAAGAGTTTCCGCGCCAGGCGGGGGCTGGCGAGTGGGTCGATGCTGTGTCGCGGCGCGGCTTCCTGAAGGTGATGGGCGCGAGCTTTGCGCTGGCCGGACTGGCCGGTTGCACCAAGCAGCCCGATGAGCCGATCTTTCCGTATGTAAAGCAGCCCGAGGACTTGGTCCTTGGCAAGCCGATGTATTTTGCGACGGCCCATCCCTTCCCGACCGGGGCGGTCCCGGTGCTGGTGAAGTCGGATGCGTTCCGTCCGATCAAGGTCGATGGCAATCCCGAACACCCGATGTCGAAGGGCAGGTCGGATGCGTATACGCAGGCGACGCTGCTGGATCTGTACGATCCCGACCGGTCGAAGGGTGTGCGGTTCCAGGGCAACGAGTCGGAGTGGGGGCGGTTCCAGCAGGCGTTTACGACGGGGATTGCCAAGACGAGCGGCGGCCAGGGTGTGTACTTTCTGAGCGAGGCGATTACTTCGCCGACGCTGGCGGTGCAGTGGAAGGCGGTTGCGGCGAAGTATCCGAATGCGAAGCTGGTGCAGTATGAGCCGGTGTCGGGTGGCGCTGGACGGGCGGCCTCGAAGGCTGCATTTGGCGATTATCTTGAGCCTCAGTACAAGCTCGACGATGCGGATGTGATTCTGGCTCTCGATGCCGATTTCCTGGGTGGGATTACGTTCCCCGGGCATCTTCCTCTGGCGGCGGCGTGGGCCGAGCGGCATCGTTACGACGAGAACAAGCAGATGAACCGGATGTACGTCGTCGAGACCATGCCGACGGTGACCGGGTACAAGGCCGAACACAGGCTGGCGCTGAAGCCGAGCGAAATTGATGCGTTTGCCGCGCTGCTTGCGGGTACGAAGGTTACTCCCGCATCGGAGTTGGCCCCGTCGCAACTTGAAGGGAAGGCTGAGGGTATTGAGGCCTTTGCTGCTGGCATGGTTCGCGCATGTCCGGCGCTTGCCAATCCCGACGCGATGAAATTTTTCTGGGCCCTCTTCCGGGACCTGAAGGCCGCTGGCGGCCGCGCGCTGGTCATCGCTGGGCCGCATGCTTCGGCGGCTGTTCATGCAGCGGCGCATGCGTTGAATGCTTCGCTGGGCGCGGTGGGCAAGACGGTGACGTATGTTCCATCGATCGCTCCGATCGCTCCTGAAGAAGGCGCCGACCTGAAGACGATGGTTGCCGACATGAACGCCGGCAAGGTGCAGTGGCTGGTGATGCTGGGCGTGAATCCGCTGTACAGCGCGCCGGCGGACCTGGAGTTTGGCACGGCGTTCCTGAAGGTGCCGAACACGGTGCATCTGGGCTCGTATGTGGATGAGACGGGCTTCTATTCGAGCTGGCACATCAATAAGGCGCACTACCTCGAGAGCTGGTCGGATGCGCGGGCGTACGACGGCACGATTTCGATTATCCAGCCGATGATCGACCCGATGTACGGCGGCAAGAGCGCGCACGATGTGCTACAGTCGCTGATCGATCCTTCGACCAGTCCGTATGACGCGGTTGTGGCGAATGCGAAGACCTACATCACCGGCGATTTTGCGACCGGCTGGCGCAAGGCGCTGCACGATGGATGGGTTGCGGGAACGGCATTTACGGCGAAGGCTGTCGGTGCGCCGAGCGGTGGTGGGGCGACTGCTCCGGCTGCCCCTGCGAACACGGGCGGTGGGATGGAGATTTCGTTCCGGCCCGATCCTTCGCTGTACGACGGGCGGTTCTCGAACAATGGCTGGTTGCAGGAATTGCCCAAGCCGGTGACGTCGCTTTCGTGGGACAACGCCGCGCTGATCAGTCTGGACACGATGACTCGCCTCAACATTGAAGAGAACGAGGCCATCGAGCTGGACCTGAACGGACGCAAGGTGATTGCGCCGGTGTTGATGGTTCCGGGGCATCCGAACGATTGTGTGACGGTGTATCTGGGGCACGGAAGGCGCGGCGGCGATGGACTTCGCGTGGCCCAGGGCGTGGGCTTCGATGCGTATACGCTGCGGACCTCGGATGCTCCTCTTTCGGCGGGCGGGCTGACGCTGACGCGGGGCAAGGGGACGTACGATCTGTGCGTCACCAAGGTCCATGCGATCGAGCACCGCGATGCGTACGCGCAGCACGATTTGACCAAGCCGCTTTCGGACAAGGACGGCGTGTACTCGCTGCCGGGGCACGAGGCGATGGAGCGGGCGATTATCCGCTACGCCACGGTGGCCGAGGCGAAAGAGAACCCGAAGTTTGCGCACGGCTTTGCAGAGGGCGGCGCGACCAATGATACCGAGGGTTCGCGCGTCGAGAAGGAAGGTTATGACCCGGCCGGCGCCAATCCCGGGAGAAGCGAAACAATGTTCCCGGATGCGTGGCGTTACGACCACGTCGATCCGCGCACGGGCATGCTGCAGAACAAGTGGGGCATGGCGATCGACCTGAACTCGTGCATCGGCTGCAATGCGTGCATTGTGAGCTGCTATGCGGAGAACAATATCCCGGTCGTCGGGCGCGAGCAGGTGAAGATCGGCCGCAACATGCAGTGGATCCGCATCGATACGTACTTCGAGGGCGACCTCCATGCTCCCAAGGCGCACTTCCAGCCGATGGCCTGCCAGCACTGCGAGAACGCAGGCTGCGAACAGGTCTGCCCGGTGGGCGCCACGGTGCATACGCCCGAAGGCCTGAACACGATGGTCTATAACCGTTGCGTTGGCACGAGATACTGCTCGAACAACTGCCCATACAAGGTGCGGCGGTTCAACTTCCTGTTGTTCTCGGACTACGACACGGAGAGCCTGAAGTTCATGCGCAACCCGGACGTGACGGTGCGTTCGCGCGGCGTGATGGAGAAATGCTCGTACTGCATACAGCGGATCGAGGCGGTAAAGATCGAGGCCGACAAGGACAACCGTGCGATCCGCGATGGCGAGATTGTTACGGCGTGCCAGCAGGCTTGCCCGACCAACGCGATCGTGTTCGGAAACATGAACGACCCGGCCAGCGCACTCTCCAAACGGAAAGCCGAAGAGCGGGATTATCCAGTCCTCGCCGACCTGAACTATCGTCCCCGCACGACGTATACCGCGGGCGTCATCAACCCGAACCCGGAGCTTGCTTAAGATGGCAACCAAGAGCCCCATACAGGACCCGGTGGTCGACCCGATGATCGACCCGATCACGGGTGAATACGCGGTTATCGCTCCAGGCCATAACTTCCGGTCGGTGACGCAGAAGATCGCGGGCATCGTGCTGACAGGGCACACGCCGCTGGGATGGTTTGGCGGCCTGCTGGTGGCCGGCGGCATCGCGACGATGGTGGTCACGGTGTTGACGTGGCTGTTCCTGAAGGGCGTCGGCATCTGGGGCGTGACCATGCCGGGCGCATGGGGCTTCGCCATTATCAACTTCGTTTGGTGGATCGGTATCGGCCACGCGGGCACGCTGATTTCGGCGATCCTGCTGCTGTTCAAGCAGAGCTGGCGCAACTCGATCAACCGCTTCGCGGAAGCGATGACGATCTTCGCGGTGTGCTGCGCGGGCATGTTCCCGCTGATCCACGTGGGGCGTCCGTGGGTAAGCTACTGGCTGTTCCCGTACCCGAACTCGATGAACGTGTGGCCGCAGTTCCGCAGCCCGCTGGCGTGGGACGTGTTCGCGGTTTCGACGTATGCGACCATCTCGATCGTGTTCTGGTACATGGGCATGATCCCCGACTTCGGCACGCTGCGCGACCGCGCGAAGTCGTCGATCGGAAAGTATTTCTACGGCATGATGGCGCTGGGCTGGCGCGGGTCCACCCGGCACTGGATCCGGTATGAGACCGCTTCGCTGCTGCTGGCGGGGCTCTCAACGCCGCTGGTGCTCTCCGTACACACGGTCATCAGCTTCGACTTCGCGGTGGCGGCTCTGGCGGGGTGGCATACGACGATCTTCCCGCCGTACTTCGTCGCGGGCGCCGTGTATTCGGGCTTTGCGATGGTGTTGACGCTGGCCATCCCGATCCGCAAGTTCTATCACCTGGAAGACCTGGTGACGCTGCGGCATCTGGACAACATGGCGAAGGTCATGCTGGCGACGGGGTCGATCGTGGCCTATGGGTACGCCATGGAAGTGTTCATGTGCTGGTACTCGGCGAGCCACTGGGAATTCTTCATGATGTGGAACCGCATGTTCGGCCCCATGGGCTGGGCATATTGGGTGCTGATCCTGACCAACATCGCGATTCCGCAGGCGACGCTGTGGTGGCGCAAGGCGCGGGTGAACGTGCTGTGGCTGTTCATCCTGTCGTTCATTATCAATATCGGCATGTGGTTTGAGCGATTTGTGATCGTCGTGACGTCGCTGTATCGCGACTACCTGCCGTCGAGCTGGGGAACGTTCCGCGCGACCAAGTGGGACTACTGCCTGTTTATCGGGACATGGGGACTGTTTACCACGCTGTTCCTTCTGTTCGCGCGGCTGGCCCCGATGATTCCGATGAATGAAATCAAGATGATGCTTCCGCAAACCAAGGTGCGGCCGCTCGGCGCGGATGCCGAGACCGTCATCGAGGAGACTTCCTAATGCCGCCTAGAGAAGGAACTTACGGCCTCCTGGCCGAATTCAATACGCCGAGTGAGCTGGTCCACGCGACGCAGCAGGCGCGCCGGGCCGGCTACCGGCGCATGGAGTGCTATACGCCGTATCCGGTGGAAGAGGCGGCCGAGGCGCTGCACTTTCACAAGAACCGCGTCCCTCTGATTTGCCTGCTGGGCGGACTGGCGGGATTGACGACGGCGTTCCTGATGGAGACCTGGATCGCTGTGTATGCCTATCCGCTGAATATTGCTGGAAGGCCGCTATTCTCGTGGCCGGCGTTCATTATCCCGGCGTATGAGTGGACGATTCTGTTCTCTGGATTGTCGGCGTTCTTTGGGATGATCATGCTGAACGGTTTGCCACAGCTGTATCACCCGGTATTCAACGCTGCGAACTTCCGCGACGGCGCGACAACGGACAAGTTCTTCCTTTGCCTGGAAGCGCATGACCCGAAGTTCTCGCTGGCTGAATCGCGGGCGTTTCTGGAGCAATTTTCTCCGGTCTCTGTTGTGGAGGTGGACCACTAATGCAGGGACAGAGTGTAGAGCGTAGAGGAAAGAGTGTAGGGATGAAGCGTCTGCAGTACATCCTGGGCATGGGTTCGATGGCGGCGATGCTGGTAGTTACGGGCTGCCGCCAGGACATGCACGACGAGCCGAAGTTCTTTCCGCAGCGCGGGACTACGTTTTATCCGGATGGGCGCTCGGTGCGTCCGCAGGTGGAGAACACCGTGGCGCGCGGACAGTTGCATGAGGACACGTACTTCTATACCGGCCTGAACAATGGCGCGGAAGGCAATACCTATCCCTTCCCGGTAACGATGGATGTGCTGAAGCGCGGGCAGGAACGGTTCAACGTGTATTGCACGCCGTGCCATTCGCGCGTGGGCAATGGCGAAGGCATGATCGTGCAACGGGGCTATCGTCCGGCGGGCGACTTTCATACGGAGCGGCTGCGCAATGCGCCCCTGGGACACTTTTTTGCGGTGATGACCAACGGCTACGGCGCGATGCCGGACTATGCGGCGCAGGTGACTCCGGCGGACCGCTGGGCGATTGTGGCGTACATCAGGGCGTTGCAGCTTTCGCAGAACGCGACGGCCGCGGACGTTGCCGGACAGCCGACCAAACCGTTGAGCGCGATCGCCGACGAGCAGGGTTTGCCGCCAAGTTTCGCTAAGCCGTGGGTGCTTCCAGCAACGGCCGATGTGTACGGCACACCGAACAATCAGGACAACGGGATTCCCGGGCAGGACAAGATTACCGGAGCGAACACACCCGGGGCCGCAACACCGAACGCGGCAACACCTAAACCAGCAACATCCGGAACGCCGGCGGCCACAAACCCCGGTGCGGCGAAGAAGTAACTTGAAACCGTTTTCGAAGGCTATCGACTGATGGAACTCGCACACGAACAACACGGGCACATGGACGACGCGCACAGCGTTGCCCACCGCTACGGTCCACGCACGTTGCCGGCCGTTCTGGATGCTCCGCCAATGGTCGCCAGATGGCGCAAGCGGATGGCGATCATCGCGGTCGTCGCGACCCTCGTCTCACTGATATTCATCGCCTTTCCGCTGGGACCCGTGCATATGCTGCGCGCCTACCTGCTGGGCTGGATGACGGCGTTCACGTTCGCCGGCGGCGGCCTGTGCATGTTGATGCTGCAGTATGTGTCGGGCGGCAAGTGGGGCCTGTTGCTGCGGCGTCCGCTGGAAGCGATGGCGCGCACGCTGCCGCTGGTCGCGCTGCTGTTTCTGCCGATCGGGTTCCTGATGAAGCACCTGTACCTGTGGTCGCGGTACAACAGCAACGCCGCGGCTTTCGATGCGATGCGGCATTTCACGATTACCGAAGAAGAAGCGCTGACGGCCAATGCGAAACGCACCATGTTGAGCCCTCATGCGTTCTGGTTCCAGTCCATCGTCATCTTCGCGGTGTTTGGTTTGATCCTTTATTTCCTGCAGAAATGGTCGATGGAACGCGATGCCGACCCCGCCGCCGGGACGCAGCGCAGCTATGACCGCTGGCGCATGAAGTGCGAGAACCTCAGCGGCATCGGCATCCTGATCTACGTGCTGCTGATGACGGTGGGCGCGATCATCTGGATCATGTCGCTGGATGTGACGTGGTACTCGTCGATCTGGGGCTTGCAGTTCCTGGTTGGGCAGGGATATGCGGTGCTGGCGCTGGGAATTTTGACCGTGGTGCTGCTGTCGAAAGCCGAACCGATGAAGACGCTGCTGCGCATGACCGAGCAGCACGACCTGGGCAAGTTCCTGTTCGCGTTTGTGATGCTGAACATCTATCTCAACTTCGCGGAGTACCTGATCATCTGGTCGGGCAACATCCCGGACGAGATTCCCTGGTACCTGAACCGCACGACCGGCGGGTGGTGGATAATCTGCGCGCTGGACTTCATCTTCCACTGGGTGATTCCGTTTGTACTGCTGTTGTCGCGCGATCTGAAGCGGTCCAAGAGCAAGATGATCTGGCTCTGCTCGTTTATGGTGTTCGCGCGGGTGTTCGACATGTTCTGGCTGATCGAGCCCAACTTCAGGGATTCCGCGCGCAACCTGCACTTCAGCGTGGGGATTCTCGCTTACATTACCGTTCCCGTCGCCGTCCTGGCCGTGTGGGCGGTTTACTATCTGACCCTGTTGATGGACCGTCCGCTGATGAATACCAACGATCCTCACCTTGCTGAAATGCTGGAGCCCGAACATGCACACTGAGGGACACGACATGGGCAAACCCGAGGGCGTGCAGGCGCACCCCAGTCCGCAGCTCGACGCGGAACACCCGGGTTATGAAACGCAGGACGTCAACGTCAGCGGGATCATCTACTTTCTGGGTGGACTGCTGGCGTCGGTGGTTGCGTTTTTCTTTCTCTGCTTTTATATCGGCAAGGTCATCAACAACCAGTTCGTGAAGGACGACGGGGCGCCCGACCGCTGGCACCAGTACGGCAACACGCATAACGCCAACCGCGAAGACCTTACGTCGAACCCCGCGCTGGAGCAGAAAGACCTGGAGGCGATTACGGCCAGCTTCCCCGCTCCGCGGCTGGATGTGGATGACGGCCTACAGGCGACTGCGGATCTGCACGCTCGCGAAGATTTGCTGCTGAATAACTACAGCACCAACACCGAGGGAACGGCGACGGTGACGCGGATTCCGATCAATGTGGCAATGCAGTTGATCGTGCAGCGCGGTCTGGGCGCCGCTCCGGCTGCGACCGCACCTGCGACGCTGATGGCGGGCGACACCGTTCCGGCGATCCATGCGCCGTTGACCGACGGATTTGCACGCACGGGTTTTGAGCTGGACACCATCGAGGCGCGGGAACAGAAGAACAGCTATAACGCCGCGGAAGCGAAAGAGAAGAAATAGGGATTAGGCAATTATGCTAATGACAAACACGCAGCTTTACCTCGCAATCGGTATCCCGTCTTTCCTTGTTCTGCTGTCGTGGTTTACCAGCATGTGGCAGAGCCAGCGAGCGGACGCCAAGATCGAGTCCTTCCGCACTGAGGTCGTCACCGAGCTTCGGGCGGTCCGCTCAGACATCAACACCGTGACCCGGATGTACGGAGAGCACGGCGAACGCCTCGCCAAACTGGAGCGTTGACACATGATAGTTAAGCAGAGCGTGGACACAATTCGCCGTGGTAGTCGTACCCGATTTGGGGTGCGGGCGGTGGTGTGTGCGCTGATGCTGGTGCTGTGCGGCGTCGCCGCGGCCCAGGTTTCGAGCTATGGCGATAAAGAAGAGGGCCAGAACCGCGGCGATGAACTGCCGCAGGTGTTGCAGAAGGTGGGCGTCGCGCAGCATTTGAATGCGCAGCTTCCGCTGGATGCGCAGTTCGTCGACGAAACGGGCAAGCCGGTCACGCTGGGGACGTACTTCAATGGCAAGCGTCCGGCCTTGCTTTCGCTGGTATATTTCGACTGCCCGATGTTGTGCTCGGAAGAAATGGATGGCATTTCGAGCGCGCTGGAGATGGTGAAAATGAACCCGGGCAAGGATTTCGATGTGATCCTCATCAGCATCGACCCGTCGGACACTCCGGCCAAGGCTGCGGCGAAGAAGGCATTTTATTTGAAGCGGTACGGGCGTCCGGAGACGGCGTCCGGCTGGCACTACCTGACCGGGCAGCGGCCCGCGATCGACGCGGTGACCGATGCAGTCGGCTTCGGCTATGTGAAGGTGCCGGGACCGGATGGACGGCTGACGCAGTTTGCGCACGCGAGTTCGCTTGAGGTGGTGACGCCGACGGGCAAGCTGGCGCAGTATTACCTCGGCGTGGAGTACTCGCCGAAAGACATGATCCTGGGGCTGATCGACGCTTCGGGCAACAAGATTGGCTCACCTGTCGCCAACATTCTGACTTACTGCTATCGCTACGACCCGACCACCAACAAGCACTCGCTGATTGTGGCGCGGGTGGTGCAGATGGGCGGGATGGTGACGGTAGCGAGTTTGGGCGGCTTTATTTTTGTTATGTTCCGGCGGGATTACCGCCTCGCGCACAATCATGACATTTCGGAACCTATCGATGACGACAAGAGCGGAACTCATAAAGGCTAGCGACTTGGTAAAGGCTGACGATGCATATTAGTCCGGTACTGTGGCAATTTCTAATTAAGTGGCTTCACGCGTCCGCGCTGTTCCCGCCCGAGGCGTCGACCATCGCGCCCTCTATGGACGCGCTGTATTTCTTTCTGCTGTTGCTGACCGTGATCGGACTGTTGCTGGTCGGCGGGCTGATCTTTGGCTTCTCGCTGCGCTACCGGCGCTCGCGCAACCCGGTGGCAACGCAGATCGAAGGGTCCACGCTGATGGAGGCGACCTGGACGATCATTCCGCTGGCCCTGTTCCTGGTGTGCTTCGTGTGGGGGGCGCTGCTGTACTTCCGCATCTATAACCCGCCCGCAAATTCGATGAACATCTACATCGTCGGCAAGCAGTGGATGTGGAAAGCGGAGCATCCCGGCGGACAGCACGAAATCAACTCGCTGCATATTCCCATCGGCCGGCCGATCCAGTTGACCATGATCTCGCAGGACGTGTTCCACAGCTTTTCGATTCCCGACTTCCGGGTGAAGCGCGAAGTGATTCCGGGGCGCTATACGACCGTGTGGTTCAACGCAACCGATGTGGGGACCTACCATCTTTTCTGCACGCAGTATTGCGGAACGCAGCACTCGGGGATGATCGGCGAAGTGACGGCGATGACTCCCGCGGACTACGAGAAGTGGTCGCAACAGTCGACCAGCGGCATGAGCCTGGCTCAGAACGGTGAGCGGCTGTACGCGAGCATGGGCTGCAATGCGTGCCACAACGGGTCGGCTACGGCGCGCGGACCGAACCTCGCCGGCGTGTACGGCTCGAAGCTGACGCTGACCAACGGCAGTGAAGTGCTGGTGAATGAAGCTTATTTGCGCGACGCTATTCTTAACCCGTCGGAGCATGTGACGGCCGGCTTTGCGCCGATCATGCCCACGTATCAAGGGCAGATCAGCGAAGACGGCCTGATCGATCTCGTTGAATACATCAAGACCCTGCAAACGAACTACCGCGTCCAACAGACGCAAGTCACATCGCAGTCCAACCAGGCGGCGCCCATAACGCCCGAAATGGTGAAGCCATGAGTACCGCAGCTTATTCCTCCAACACCATCGTCTTATTGCCCGACCAGGCAACGGCCACGATCCCCAAGAAGAACTACATTACCGCGGAGCACGGCCTGTTGAGCTGGCTGCTGACCGGCGACCACAAACGCATCGCGATGCTGTACCTGATCTCGATCACGTTCTTCTTCTTCATCGGCGGCGCGTTCGCGGGCATGATCCGGCTGGAGTTGCTGACGCCGCAGCCCGACCTGGTGTCGTCGGACACGTACAACAAGTTCTTTACGATGCACGGCATCATCATGGTCTTCCTGTTCCTGGTGCCATCGGTGCCGGCGACGCTGGGCAACTTCCTGATGCCGATCATGCTGGGCGCAAAGGACCTTGCGTTTCCCAAGATCAACCTTCTGAGCTGGTACCTGTACGTGGTCGGCGGCGTGCTGATTCTGGCGGCGCTGGTGCTGGGCGGCGTGGATACGGGCTGGACGTTTACGACCCCGCTCTCCACCCACTACCTGAATACGCACGTTATTACGGCGGCGATGGCGATCTTTGTGGCGGGGTTCAGTTCGATCTTTACCGGACTCAACTTCATCGTGACCATCCACCGGATGCGCGCGCCGGGCATGACGTGGTTCCGCATGCCGCTGTTCGTGTGGTCGCATTACGCGGCGTCGATCCTGATGGTGCTGGGCACGCCGGTGCTGGCGATCACGCTGGTGCTGGTGGCGCTCGAACGGGCGTTCGGCATCGGCGTCTTCGATCCCACCAAAGGCGGCGATCCACTGCTGTTCCAACATTTGTTCTGGTTCTACTCGCATCCTGCGGTATACATCATGATTTTGCCCGGCATGGGCGTGATCTCCGAGGTGATTTCGACCTTCAGCCGCAAGCGAGTGTTCGGCTATACGGCGGTCGCATTCTCGTCCGTGGCGATTGCGCTGTTCGGGTTCTTCGTCTGGGCGCACCACATGTTCATCATGGGCGTGTCGAATTATTCAGCGCTGGTGTTCTCGCTGCTGACGATGCTGGTCGCGGTGCCTTCGGCGATCAAGATTTTCAACTGGTCGTTTACGCTGCAGAAGGGGTCGATCACGTTTGAGACTCCGATGCTGTACGCCTTCGGCTTCATGGGGTTGTTTACGATCGGCGGCCTCACGGGCGTGTTTCTGGGCTCGCTGGGCATGGACATCCACCTTACCGAAACGTACTTTATCGTCGCGCACTTCCACTTTGTGATGGTGGGCGGCATGTTGATGGCGTTCCTGTCGGGCGTGCATTTCTGGTGGCCGAAGATGACCGGACGAATGTACCCGGAGTCGCTCTCGAAGCTGGCTGCGGTGACGACGTTCATCGGGTTCAACCTGACGTTCCTGCCGCAATTCATCCTGGGATACCTGGGTATGCCGCGGCGTTATCATGCATATCCGCCGGAGTTCCAGGTGCTGAACGTGCTCTCAACGGCCGGCGCGACGGTGCTGGGGATTGGGTATATGCTGCCCCTGCTGTACCTCGGATGGTCGTTGAAGTACGGCGAAATTGCGGGCAACAATCCGTGGCAGGCTACCGGGCTGGAGTGGCAGATCCAATCGCCGCCGCTGACCGAAAACTTCGTCGAGATACCGATCGTGGACTACGAGGCCTACGATTACGAGTGGCTCGCGAAAAAGCAGAAAGAGCAGGTGACGACGGTTGGATAACACGATCGCATCGACGAACGCACTGGACGCTCAGCCGCTGATGCCGCATGAGACTGCGGCGCATGAGCATGAAGAGCACGGGCACGTCTTCGTGCCGCAGCATCGTCACCACTTCGAAACTGAAGAGCAACAGCGCGAGGCCGGGAGCTTTGGGATGTGGCTTTTCCTGCTGACGGAAATCATGTTCTTCGGCGGGCTGTTTTTCGCCTACCTGCTGTACCGGAACTGGTATTATCCGGCGTTTGCAGTGGCGTCGAACCAGTTGAGCGTGCCGCTGGGTGGAACCAATACCGCGATCCTGATCACTTCGGGCTTCTTCATGGCGCTCGGCGTGTGGGCGGCGGAGGTCCGCAAGCGGAAGATGCTGGTCGTCACGCTGATTTTCACGACCCTGTTCGGCATGGCCTTCATCGGGATCAAGTACGACGAGTATCACGAGAAGTGGGAGAAGCACCATATTCCGGGAGCGCAGTTCGACGTGTCGGATTTTGTGAACCCCGCCGCGAACGGCATCACGGACGAGCAACCGCTCTCGCCGGACATGGCGCAGCACACGCAGATCTTCTTCTTCCTGTACTTCGCCATGACCGGCATGCACGCGCTGCACATGATCATCGGCCTCTGCCTGCTGTTCTGGCTTACTTGGCGAGCATACAAAGGGGACTTCAGTTCCGGCTATGTTGCGCCCATTGAGAACTTCGGGCTGTATTGGCATTTCGTCGATATTATATGGCTGTTCCTGTTCCCGCTGCTGTATCTGATCAACCGCCACCCGCTGCACTAAGCGACGAAGCAAATTTCAAAAGGAACAAGTCATGGCCCACGCAATATCTCACGATCAAGCGCACGACCCGATGAACGTAACCAACCCGGAGCATGCCGAGCACCATATTGTGACCCCGTTGCAGTACAGCATGGTCTTCGGCACGCTGTTGCTGTTTACCGGGATCACGGTGTGGGTCGCGTATATCGATCTCAAGGTGTTCAACCCGATCCTGGCACTGGCAATTGCCAGCTTCAAGGCGGTGGTGGTCGTCCTGTTCTTCATGCATGTGAAGTACCAGTCGCGGTTGATCAAGCTGACAGTGGCGTGCGGCCTCTTTACGTTCACGGTGCTGACGATCATGACTTTGTCGGACTATATTTCGCGCTCGTGGGGACTTTGGTAAAGGCAGCGGATAGAGTGTAGAGGATAGAGTGTAGAGAGAACGGTGATGCCCACAGAATTCCGTGGGCATCACTTTTTGCGGGTGCTCCAGAGGATTTGGCGGAGGATGCCCATCCAGGTTTCGGCTTCGGCGTGGTTCGATCCGAGCGACTGGACGAGCGCACGGACGAGCGGTTCCTGTGCGTTGGCCGGGAAGCGGCGGGTGTACTCGGTAACGTGCATGACATCGAGCAGGAGCTGGGTGAGGCGCTCGCGGTCTTCGGCGGTGGGTGGCGTGGCAATGTGGCGTGGGATTTCCTTTGCGCCTTCGAGGCCGCCGCGGGAGAGCTCATAGAGGCAAACGGCGACCGCTTGGCCGAGGTTCATGGAGAGGTGGCGGGCGGCGACACCGTTGGCCGCGGCGCCGGGCGCGAACATGGGGATGGTGGTGAGCCAGGCGCAGTGACTGAGCTGCTCGTTGGTGAGGCCGGTCTTTTCGGAGCCGAAGAGTAGGGCTACGCGGGCGCCGTTTGAGGCCCGCAGCTCGTTCAGTAACGCTGGAGCGGCTTCTTGAAGCGGCAGGACCTTCTGGGTTAGTGTGCGCTCGCCGATGGCGGTTGTGCCGACGACGAGCGCGCAGTCGGCGACGGCTTGGGCGAGGGTTGGGAAGGCGCGGGCGCGGCGCATAACGTCGGCCGCGCCGACGGCGGACTTCGTGGCTTCTAGTTGCGCGGCGTCGAAGGCGGCGGTGTAGTCGTTGACGAAGCGGAGGTCGGCGAAACCGAAGTCCCGCATAGCGCGTGCTGCTGCGCCGATGTTGCTGGGGTTGCGCGCGCCGACCAGGACGACGGTGAAGCGGGCGCGGTCGGCGGCGGAAAGCATGGCTCTATTTTAGGCGTGTACGCGCGGGCATCCGGCTAAGAGCTAAGAGCTACGAGCTACGAGCTACGAGCTAAGAGCTAGGAGCTAGGTGGGTAGCCGGCAGGCAGTGCGGCTAAACTGGAGATCGCATGGCTGACAGCTTTTCGCAACAGGTGAAGGACCAGGCCGACATTGTTCGCATCATCGGCGACTACGTGAAGCTGCGCAAGGCGGGAGCGCAGAACTATACCGGGCTGTGCCCGTTCCATAAGGAGAAGTCGGGGAGTTTTTCGGTGAATGTGGCGAAGCGGTTTTACTACTGCTTTGGCTGCCATGAGACTGGCGACGTTTTTACCTTCATCATGAAGATGGACAACGTCAGCTTTCCCGAAGCGGTGCGGGCGGTCGCGCAGAAGGTGGGGATTGCGCTGCCGCAGAAGCAGTTCCACTCCGCCGACGAGGCGCGGGAGGCGGGCGAGCGGCGGCAGTTGATGGAGATCCACGAGGCCGCGACGCAATATTTTGAGCAGAACCTGAAGTCGCCCGAAGCGGCGCGGGCAAGGGAGTATCTGACTGGGCGCGGGTTGAGCGCGGAGACGATTGCGAAGTTTCGGATTGGGTATGCGCCGGAGAGCTTCAACGACATGCGCGACCGTTTGGGCAAGCATTTCGGCGAGGAGGTACTGCGAGGGAGTGGGCTGTTCAGTGCCAAAGAGCAGGAGGACGGTTCGCAAGGCCAGATGTATGCGAAGTTTCGCAAGCGGATCACGTTTCCGATTGCGAATGAGCAGGGCAAGCCGATTGCGTTTACGGCGCGGCTGCTGGAGGAACAGGATGCGAAGTCGGGACCGAAATATCTGAACTCGCCGGAGACCTTGCTGTATACCAAGGGCCGCGTGCTGTTCAATTTGGACAAGGCCAAGTCGGCGATCCGGGAGCTGGGGTTTGCGTTGCTGGTCGAAGGGCAGATGGACTGCATTTCGGTGTTTACGGCGGGAATTCATAACGTTCTGGCGACCAGTGGGACCGCGTTTACGGAGTCTCAGGTGCGGCTGCTGGCGCGGTTTACCAAGCGCGTGATCTTGAACTTCGATCCCGATACGGCGGGGGCGAATGCGGCGGAGAAGACGCTGGCGCTGCTGACCGAGGAAGACTTTGAAGTGCGGGTGATGACGCTGGAGGGCGGGCTCGATCCGGACCGGTACATACGGGAGCATGGGGTGGCGGGGTACTCGGCTGCGGTGCGCGGGGCTAAGCGGCACGCGGATTATTTGATCGAGCGGGCAAGGATTCTGCATCCCGGGCAGACTCCCGAGGCGAAGGTGCGGGCGCTGAATTTTCTGCTGCCGCATATTCGACGCATTCCGAATGCGCTGCTGCGCGACGAGTTTGCGAATAACGCGGCGCAGCAGTTGGGCATCGACTCCGCGATGATGCGGCAGGAGTTGAAACACGCTGCGGCGCAGCGGCTGGAGAGTGTGCGGGCCCCGCAGGCCGCGGCGTTGAGCGAGTTGGAGCGCGTGCTCCTGCGGGCGCTGGTGCTGCCCAATGCGGATGCCGCGCGCGAGCTTGCGGCGATGGAGTTGGGGGCGCATCCGGAGTGGTACGGCGGGCTGCCGTCGGCGGGGCTGATGGAGACGCTGGCGAATGCTTCGGCGCCGGACAATCCGATGGATGCGGCGAACGACGATGGCTCGCGGAGCCTGCTGGCAATTGCGTTGCACGAGCCTAGCGATGAGTCGCGCGATCCGCTGGCCGTGCAGGTGCAACATGCGTTGACGACGCTGCACCGGCGCAGTTTGGAGCGGCGGCAGAGGGAGCTGCGGGCGGCGATCGCGGCGGCGGACCGCGCGGGGGACCAGGAGATGTTGCGGAAGTTGATGGAGGAAAAGTTGGCCGCGGACCGGGCGTTGCGGGAGCTGTAGGTGGGGTTACAGCCAGCCCTTCGCACGGGCGATGCGGGCGGCGTCGATGCGGTTGGCGGCGCCTAGTTTGGCGATGGCTTCGGAGAGGTAGTTGCGGACCGTGCCTTCGGAGAGATGAAGCTCGGACGCGATTTCGGAGGAGGAGCGGCCGTCGCCGGCGCGTTGCAGGATCTGGCGCTCGCGGTCGGAGAGCGGGTCTTCGTCGGCGCTCCAGGCTTCGGCGGCGAGGGCGGGATCTACGGCGCGGAGACCCTGATGGACGCGGCGAATTGCCTCGGCGAGTTCCGACGCGGGGCGCTCTTTGAGCAGGTAGCCGCGGGCGCCGGCGTCGAGCGCGCGGCGGAGATAGCCGGGGCGGGCGAAGGTGGTGAGGATCACGACGCGCGATTTCGACTCGGCTTGCTTGAGGGCGGCGGCGAGTTCGAGGCCGGTCATTTCCGGCATTTCGATGTCCGTGACGACGACGTCGGGGGTGAGGTCGCGGGCGAGGCGGAAGGCTTCGCGGCCATTGGCCGCCTGCGCGACGACGGTGATGTCGGGTTCGAGTTCGAGGAGGGCGGAGAGGGCTCCGCGGAGCATGGTTTGGTCTTCGGCGAGGAGGACGCGAATTTTGCTGGTCATGTTCGTCCTTCCGAAAAGCAGAAGCAAAGCAAAGGAAAACGCGGAGGCGCAAAGGGCGCAAAGGTTCGCGGAGAAGAACTGGTTTATCCGGTTGGAGTCTCGGCGTGGGTGGGCAGCGCGATGAGGAGGCGGGTGCCGGTGGTGCGGTCGAGCAGGACGCGGCCGCCGAGGGCCTCGACGCGCTCCCTCATGCCGCGCAGGCCGTTGCCTTCGCGCGCCGCGGGATGCTCGCCGTTGTCGGCGACGGTGAGGCGGTGCTGGCCGTCTTCCATGTGGAAGCGTAGCGTGCAGGTGGTGGCGCGGGCGTGGCGGACGATGTTGGTGACGGCTTCGCGCAGCGCGAGCGCGAGGACGGTTTCTTCATTTGCCCGCAGGCCGGTGTTTGTGGAGGGCATCGCGTCGCATTGCAGCGTGACGCCGGCGGCGTCGAGTGTGCGGCGGGCGGCTTCGATTTCGGCGACCAGGCCGCGGGCGCGGTAGCCGCCGATGGCTTCGCGGACTTCGGCGAGCGCGGTGCGGGCGGTGCGTTCGACTTCGGCGATTTCGCGGGCGGCGCGCTGCGGGTCGCGGTCGATTAAACGCCCCGCGAGTTCGGCCTTCAGCACGATGACCGAGAGTGTGTGGCCGAGCACGTCGTGCAGGTCGCGGGCGATGCGCTCGCGCTCGGCGAGGGCCGCGAGGGCTTCGATTTCCTCGTGGGCCATTTGGAGCTTGCAGTCGGCACGCGCTTTTTGCGCGAAGAAGATGTTGCTTCCACCCACCACAACGATAAAGAAGACAGCGAGCGCCGTGTTGAAGAAGCCAAGGTGAATCCACCAGCCTTCCAGGGAGACAAGACCGGCCAGGGAAGCGAGGCCGGTGAACGTCCATGCGGTTGAACGGACGGCGAACGGAAGAAACGCCGCGGCATAGATGATGAACGCCGTTGCGCCGCTGTTGAAGGGAAGAGTAACCGTGCCAAGCAGCCACATTGCCCCAACGAGGAGCCCCTTAGAGCGGGGTCCGACGTAATAAAAGAAAGCGACATAGAGCGCAAGGAAGACCGCGGCGATTCCGATGCATTCGAGCCAGTAGCGCAGAGAGTTGCGCATGATCGGCTCGATAAAGAAAAAGATAAGGTACGCGAGCCAGATCATTTCGAATTTGTGGAATTTGTGTTGCGGCGAAGGTCCGAGGTTTTCCATTTCAGTCCCGTCTGGTTGCCATCAACATCAGTGTAGATGCGAAGGCCGATGGCTGGCCCGTTGAGCCGGCGGTTTATGCGTTCTGCTCGCGGCGGTTGAAGGAGATGGCTGCGATACCGAGCATGACCATCGTGAACGCCGCGAGGCCGATCCAGTGGCTGAGGACGGAGTGGGCGGGGTCGGCGTAGCCGCGCGGGTTGGCGGCGGTGCGGTCGAAGATGCCGAGCATGAGTTGGCCGAGGTGATAGGTGGGGAAGGCCGGCGCGATCTTCTGGATTGCCGTGGGCAGGATGCTGAGCGGGACCCACAGGCCGCCGAGGAAGCTCATCGGCAGATAGAGCAAGTTGGTGACGCCCGGCGCGGAGTTGAAGGGAACGACCAGGCCGAGCGCGAGGCCCATGCAGGCAAAGGGAACGCAGCCGACGATGGTGAGGCCGACCATGCGGGAGAAGTCGGCGAGCGAGAGTTGGACGTGGCCGAGCGTGACTCCGAGGAGGCTGAGGATGGAGACGATGATGACTCCGAAGGCGATCGCGGTGCAGCACTTGGCCAGCAGGTAGGCGAGTGGAGGCATGGGGCTGGCGCGCTTGAGCTCCAGCCAGCCGGCGCTGAGGTCGGCGGCGACTCCGACTCCGATGCCGAAGAGGGCCGCGCCGACGACGCCGAAGACGGCGTAGCTGCCGAGCATGATCTTGGCGAACTGGTGGCCGTTGACGGTGGCGTCGCGGTTCATCATAAGGCCGAAAAGGCAGTAG
>Ga0209483_1001107_pt1 | contig 21080 bp, 21 predicted proteins | sample NGEPerA_FD_184508 | JGI IMG/M metagenome (GOLD analysis project Ga0209483, IMG submission 184508) | Arctic peat soil microbial communities from the Barrow Environmental Observatory site, Barrow, Alaska, USA - NGEE PermafrostL2-A... | ecosystem: Environmental > Terrestrial > Soil > Wetlands >... | reverse complement strand
CGATCGTCGTCACCACCAACCTCGCGTTCGGCGAATGGCCCAGCGTGTTCGGCGACGCCAAGATGACCACTGCGCTGCTCGACCGTCTCACTCACCACTGCGACATCGTCGAGAGTGGCAACGACAGTTGGCGCTTCAAAAGCCGCGACGACGATCACACAACCCGCGCTCGCCACGTCTCCGCAACCCCGGCCAGCTCCGACGAGGCGAGCGCTACCGTCAAAACCCGCCGCTCAAAGGGGTCAAAATTGGACGCCGATCCGGGGTCAAATTTGAACGCCGATTGACAGCGAGCGTAACCAGCCGCAGCAAAAAGCCGCCGCCGGGTTGAGATCGGCGACGGCTTTCCAGAAAGGCGGGCGTGATACGCAACCCGTGCGCCAATGTCGCCCCTTCTCGTTAAGAAAAGGTTGGGGCGGCGTGAAGAGGTCATCCTGCTTAGAAAACAATGGCACGATGCCCTCTCTGATGAGGAAATTCTAATCCGGCGACCTAAGCTCCCCAGCAAGCCAACCTTGCACGTCGGATTTCATCGGGTCGTTCGCCACAAGCGTTGTATGGACGTGATCGCATTTGACGCACTCGAATGTGCGGAAGTCGTAACCGGAAGGGCCGGGCGCGATCCGGGCAAGGACCATTCGCGTTTGGCAGGACGTACAATGGGGGCGTTCAATGAAGCTTAGTAAGATACCGAAATGGGAGGATGGGGATTTGGGCATGAGGGCTCACCTATTTCAGGCGGGAGCACAACACTCTCAGTCACCGGGAAATGCCTTTGCCGGGCGGTGATGAAGGAACCTGCACCTGTCAAATCCGGCGCGCTGTTCCATATTGACCAACTTGCAAGATTTCCCCGCTTTTTTCCGCGTTCAACGTGTTGAGACCGCGAATTACCTTGACATTCCCCATCAGAACGCCCTGTTTTAGTTGGAACGGCGATGTGCTATAATCGCTGTGCCGTGCAAGGAGGTGTGGATATGGCTCACACCGAAAATGGCTCGTTCGACCCTCAGGCGTTTCTCGCCAAAGTTGGGACGGGCAAAACGATATCGGTTTATCGCAAGGATCAGATCGTCTTCTCTCAAGGAGAAGTCGCGGATACGATTTTTTACCTTCAAAAGGGCGGCGTCAAGGTTGTCGTTCTATCTGACCGAGGCAAGGAAGCCGTTGTCGGTATTTTAGAACCCGGCCAATTCTTCGGCGAAGGGTGTATGAACGGCCACTCGCTACGGATCGCAACAAGTACAGCGACGGAAGAAAGCCTGATCACCGCGATAACGAAGTCTGCAATGATTGCCACCCTGCATGACGAACCGAAGTTTTCGGAGCTATTTGTGGCTTATCTATTGACCCGAAACAGCCGGGTTGAAGATGATTTGATCGACCAATTATTTAATTCGAGTGAGAAACGACTTGCGCGGCTGCTGCTTCTGCTCGCGAAATTCGGCAAGGAAGGCAGCCCAGAACCTATCAGCCCAAATATAAGTCAGGAAACCTTGGCCGAAATGATCGGCACGACGCGATCACGGGTGAGCTTTTTTCTAAACAAGTTCCGCAAACTAGGCTTTATCAGCTACAACGGAAAAATTGAGGTACATGGTTCGCTATTGGACGCGATCCTGCATGACAAGCCTCGACTACAAAGGGATGAGAAGGCAAATATCCCTTGAAACGCGCTTGCTTGGCGCGTTACGGCCAAACTAAAATGAATTGACTGATGGTTTGGAATAAACTGGCACTCGCGAAACTTCGCGGCCATCGCTATTTCTAACCGCAATGTGCCGCGTTGGGTCCACCTCGGGCTTGTCCAGAGAAACGCCTATAGCGATCACCCTCGCCTCCTCAACGGCAACGTCATCGTTTTCGCAGTCCAATCCTGCCGGGTCGATCAGTCGATGGCCGTCCTTAATATCGAAAAAATAGTGTGGCATTGGTAGCCTCCAAACAGCCAATGCGCCATAACGTCGGATTGTTCCAAACTGAACTTCATTGTGACGCGCTCGTTGCATGGTCAATGTAGCTCACGTTGACAGCCTTTGCGCGGCGGCCCTTCGGGCTGCCCGGAGCGGGGAAGTTGACCGCTGCTCGGCGTTCGGCGAGCCTAATGGCTTGCATGGGAGGATCAGCATGAGCATTGATCAAGCGGAGACGAATGGCGTTTTCCTGCGATCATGGTGAAGATGGAGTTAACGGCATCAGCGAAAAGCCCGGGCTTGCGCTTCCGTGGCAGTGAACGTGTTTCGGTTGTCATCAATTTTATTTTCTGAGCGATTTGACGTTCCGCGCCACGAGAGATGAACGAGCTAGGGCACATGGTCATTTTGCGGTTGTGCGTGTCGCCGGTTACTACCCCGTATCTCGTCCCACTAATGGGCAGGACCATCTTCGCGCCGGGGCTTCGCCGTTCGTTCTTCTTAACGAAGCGTTCACCACAAACACGCACAAACGTTGAGCAACTTGAGGTAGTATGGTTAAATGGATACGCGTAATGTGGATTATGGAATTTAAATAGTGCCCGGCAAGGTTCCTGCCAGCCCATTACGTGAGCAATCGCATGGCTCACCGGGATCAGCGTCAGCCAAGTGTCCGGCGCATTGCCGCCTACATTGAACTGTTGATTGAGCGCGACGCGGAAAATGCGACGCCGACTAAGAGGCCGAAAAAGCCGTGAGCCTCGCACGCGAGCGCATCGGACACATTCCCTCAACGGCCCCAGCCCGCCCAAGCTGGGGCCGTTTCTTTGGGCAAAGAAAAACATGCCGAATAGGAATAAAAAGAGGCCGCCAACTAAGGCGGCCTCTTCGAATATCTCGATACTTGATTTACTAGGCGGTCGCGCTCTTGCGGCGTCATGTCGGTGAGCGCTTGATGTTGTGGCACTGATTTGGCACCGCGGTTGGGCGTGTTGCGTGTTATCGCTACGAGATGCCATGTATATAGAAACCCTTGAGTCCCAGCAACTTTTTGCATTTTTGTTGCGCTATGTTGCGCCATGAAAGAGCACTACAGCTGACTCTTAATCATCGGGTCCCAAGTTCGAGCCTTGATGCACCCACCAATGGCTGATGTCGTTGGGGTGTCCAGTGTGCTTTAAGCCGCGCGGCGGGGTTTTACTGATTGTTCTCTGAATCTATCCAGCAAGTCCGCCCAGTCCTGCATGAGCTTTGTCCGCTCGGTTAGGTATTTGGCCCGATTGTAGGTGCGCAGTATTTCGTCGTCATCCACATGCGCAAGGGCGGCCTCGATCACGTCCGGGTTGAAACCTCGTTCGTTCAGGATGGTGCTGGCTGTAGATCGAAAGCCGTGTGCAGTCATTTCGTCCTGAGCATATCCCATCCTCCGCAGCGCGGAATTCATCGCGTTCTCGGAAAGGGGACGGCTCAGCGATCTGATCGATGGCAAAACAAGCTCGCCATTTTCGGAGAGCGACCAGATGTCCTTGATAATCTTTACAGCCTGCTTCGATAGCGGCACGTCATGGGGACGGCGCATTTTCATCCGCTCTGCCGGAATACGCCAGATCGCTTTGTCGAAAATGATTTCGTTTCGCTTCATCCCGCGTAGCTCGCCGGGCCGGGTCATGGTGAGGGCGATCAATTGAAGTGCGGCGCGCAATGTCGGCCAGCCGTCATACTCGTCAATTGACCGCATGAGGGCGCCGACTTGCACTTCATCGATGATAGCTGCGCGATGCTGCACCTTGGGTTTGAGCAGGGAACCCCGGAGTGCAAAGGTCGGGTCCGTAGTGGCGCGTAGTGTGACAACACCGTAGCGGAAGACGCTGCCAATCTTTCCTCGTAGACTTGTCGCGGTTTCCCGCCGTCCGCTCTTTTCGACCTTCTTAAGTAGATCGAGAATTTCAGCAGCCGAAATATCGGCGATCGGTCGTTTCGCGATCGGAGTGCAGAGCTTCTGAAGCATCCACCTGTTCTTCTTCATGGTGGTTGCGGCGGTGCCGTTCGCTTCCATGTGAGCCAGGTGGTCGGCTGCCACATCGCCGAACGGTACGGGCGGCGGTCACGGACGCGATCTTGTCCAGCTTTCGCTTCACGGACGGATTCATGCCCGAAGCGAGAAGGGCGCGCGCCTCGTCGCGCTTGGTTCTTGCACTCGACAGCGAAGTGGCAGGGAAGGGGCCGAACGTCAGCATGTTTTCGCGCCCGCAGAACTTGTAACGGAAGCGCCAAAGCTTGCTTCCGTTGCGCTGAACAAGCAGATGCAAACCCGCGCCGTCGGCGAGTTTGTAGTCCTTCTCTGACGGCTTGGCGTTGATAATCGCAAACTGGGTTAGGGGCACGGGTAGGAGCCTCCGGTCGCCGAATTCTACCCGCGATTCTACCCGCTTTTAGGAGTAAAGCCATGAAAATCCATGTCCGGCCATGGAGTCAAATTGTCTCAGAAGTCCCTGTGGCACAGGCAATTATGTGATGCCATGTTGTGCTATGTGAAGCGCTTCTGGTGCCCCTGGCCGGAATCGAACCAGCACTCTTTTCCAAGAACGGAATCGAACCACCAACGGAAACGCGTGCTGGTTCGATTCCTGATCAAGAAGGAACTCGGCTCCCACCGCGTGGTTTTGTGTTGCAACGGCAAGTCCGGAAATGCCGAACGGCCCTGAAAAGGTCTGCTTACAGGGGAAGTCCGGAAGTAGCCCGTCGACTGCAAAAACGGCGCGATTGACCCAACCCGGACATTGGCCCTAGCCCGGCCACGACCCGCCATGCTTTGATGAGGGGGCTCGATTTCTGATTTTGGAGGCTTCTTGACGGACGAGCGGGTGGAACGGCGGTTGGCGGCGGTGCTGGCGGCGGATGTCGCCGGATATAGCCGCCTCATGGGTGCGGATGAGGAAGGCACGCTGACACGATTAAAGGCTGCCAGAAAGGTCATTGTTGACCCCGCTATAACCTCCCATCGTGGTCGCATCGTTAAGACCACTGGCGACGGCATGCTGGTTGAGTTTGCCAGCGCCGTCGATGCGGCGCGTAGCGCGGTCGAGATCCAACGCAACATGTCTGCTCAAAATGCGGAAGTGCCGCAGGACACCCGGATCGATTTCCGCATCGGCATCCATGTGGGCGACATCATCATCGATGACAACGACATTTTCGGCGACGGCGTCAATATCGCCGCTCGGCTAGAGGGCATTGCTGAGCCCGGCGGAGTTTGCATGTCGGACGACGCCTACCGGCAAATCCGCGGCAAGGTTGATATCACCTTCGATGATATGGGATCGCAAGTGCTGAAAAACATTGCTGAACCAATGCGCGCGTGGCGGGTTCAGCTTGATGGTCAAATCGCTGCAAAAGTACAACCGGGTTCGCTTGCGGGCCAAGCTCCGGCGTTTGCACTCCTGGACAAGCCGTCCATCGCCGTGCTGCCGTTCCAGAACATGAGTGGTGACCCGGAGCAGGAATATTTTGCTGATGGTATGACCGAGGACATTATTACGCTCTTGTCCCGAACCCGCGATTTCTTCGTAATCGCAAAAAGCTCAACGTTCGATTATAAATCCAAGTCGATGGGGATTTCAGATATCGCCGCACAGCTTGGTGTCCGCTACGTCCTGGAAGGTAGCGTACGCAAAGCTGCAACTCGTATTCGAGTAACTGCTAAGCTCGTTGAAGCTCGAACAGAAAAACAACTGTGGGCGGATCGTTTCGATCGGGAACTTACCGATTTGTTTGCCGTACAAGATGACGTGACAAGTGGGATCGTCGGAGCTCTCCACCCAGAAGTGTTAGCCGCTGAGGCAGGCTCTTCCCGGCGGCTTTCTCCCAATAGCCTTGATGCGTGGGGACTCGTTGCGCGTGGAATGATGGCGCTCATTACGTTTACACGGGAGAATGTGACCGTAGCCAGCGAGCTTGCGGCTCAAGCAATCGCCATGGCCCCTGATTTCGCATTATCCTACGGCGTGCGGGCGTTCGCGCTGGGTTATCGAGCCTATATGCAATGGGGGGATGATTGGAAGCAAGATGCAAAGCAAGCATCACTCGATATTAAGAGCGTACTTGCGCAGCAAGGTGACGATCCGACAGCACTCTTTCTCGCGGGAGGCGCATCATGGTTTATGGGCCGAGTGACGTCGGGTGTCGGTCTGCTTGAGCGGGCAATACAACTAAACCCGAACCTCGCCATGGGACGCGCCTTGCTGAGTTTAGGTTATGCAAGTTTGGATCGCCCAAATGACGGATTAGTGCAAGTTGACATGGCGTTTCGATTGAGCCCTCGCGATCCCATGGCCTGTCAGTTCTTTGCAGCTCAGACACTTTGCAATTTTGTTGCCGGCGACTTCGCAAGAGCAATTTCATCCGCGGAGAGAGGTCTTCACATAAATCCAAATTCTCTAGACAATCACCTTTACATGGCGGCAGCGCTTGCAGAAATGGGCGACATCGCGCGGGCAGCAAAGCAAGTTCAACTCTCTCTGCGAATTACACCTAAGATAACTCTCGAAGTTATTGCGCGGGGGGCCCGTGATGCATCGGGCTGGCAGAAGTATCATCAAGCTCTTCGGAAAGCTGGGCTTCCCGAGTGATAATAACACTCCGTTTCGGCGCGCCAATCTTGCTGCCGACTTGTTGTTGGCACATAGCGTCAGTTATCGCGATGCAGCGATATGTCCGGAGTTGGGGTGCCGGCTCGTGACCGACGAATTCGATCCTACGGCACAATCCTGAGGCGACGTTCATGTTTGATCGATTTCGCGTGTGGGGAGTGGGCACCAAGCGTCAGATTTTATCCACCGAGAAGCAGTTTATTATTCTTGTTGGTAAGGGACGCGAAGGTTGGAACTGCCGCAGCCTATTTGGGGGCGCTCTCTATCGAGAACCAAGATCGAAAATCTTTGCTGGAACGTCGATGTAAACGGTCCGCGGGGCGTTCCCGCAACAGTTAGGCAGCAAGGCGATTTATCTCGATATTTCCGCCAACAATCATTTGAAGGCGGGCCTCCCAACGCTCAATTGCCGTGCGCATTTCTGAAACGTACAGGTGTTTGTTGTAGACCGCGCTGATCCCGGAAATGGCGGCTATGCCCGTGACGTGGTTGACCAGTTTGGCGCACACATGGGGCGCTACGCCGAGCGCGGCCATGTTGGAATAGAAGACGCGGCGCAAATCGTGCAACTGCCACTGCTCTTTCAGCGGACAAAGCAGGTCAAAATTTTCCTTGCCTCTCGACCAGCCTTCGAAGAACTCGTTCTTTTCGGTTCGGCCGGGAAACAGCTTACTTCCGCTATTCGGAATTTTCTTTAGGACCGCTTCAAGCATCGGGCCGTAGGGGAACGTGTGCGGCCGGCCGTTCTTGGTGATGAATGAGGGCAGGTTGATCAGGCGCTTGTCTTGGTCAATGTATTCCCAGCGAAGTTTCGACATTTCGCCGCGGCGCTGGCCGGTGAGAATGCAAATCTGAACTATCCGCGATAGCGTCGCCGTATCGCTATCGGCCACGAGCCAAACCGCCTTCAATTCTTCGTCGGAAAGAATGCGTTCACGGATCGCCCGCTTAGCGGGAGCCGGTATGCCTTCGATCGGGCTGCGCATCAGGAGCTTGCGCATCACGCAAAAACGGAAGAAAGCCTTTGAAACTAGGAAGAAGTGGAGCTGCTCGCTCGGTGTGTTTCCGAGGGCGTCCACTATTTCCATAAAGCGTTCGGTCGTCAGCGAGCGCAGGCGCATCACCTGTTCTTTGAAGTGGGTATTGAGCGTATAGGAATAGGTTTTAATGGTCCTCGCGCGGCAACGGGCCTCGCAATGCTTCAGATACATATCGATCGCCTCTTTAAGAGAGACCGAACGGGTGAGGTCCGGGGGCGCGGAAAGTGCCTGTTTTGCAGCTACGCGGGCCTCTTTGAGGGTCACGGCTGGGTAGCGGGCGAGGGTGATGTATCGGCGCTGGGCTCCCACCACCACGATCCATGACTTGGCTCCGGCGTAGCTGACGCGGATGCCAAAGCCGGGAAGGGCGCTGTCGAAATATATCTTCTGGCCTTTGAGCGGAGGCTTCAAAGACCGAACGCTTACGTCCGTCAAGTTCGTCTGAGCCACTTTTTAGCCACCTAAATCGCGTGTGCTGTGATGTTGCACTGTGCGATACAGTAGCAAAGAAACCTCTGCAAATAAAGGATAACTTTGATTTTTACGTTCGCTATGAGGCGCTATGCAACAGCACAAATTTAGTAATAGGTTCCGTTGATCTCGATCGAGGTCAGTTTCGAGGCGGCGTATTCCAGCTCCTTCGCCTGCGTCAGTTTTTCCGGATAAAACACCCCGCGCCACGGCGCAAAGGTCCAGCCGCCGACGCCGATGTAGATTTGGCCGGCGTTTTTGGCGGCGGTCTTTGCGTCTGGCTTTGCAGTTGTCTTGGCGGGCTTGTTCACCGGAAAATCTCACTGGCAAAGAATGGGAGCTTGTCGCGCCAAGCCTACTCAAATCGTTCGTGATTGGCCAGTTCACGGAAATGGCGATTAGCCGGGGCAAAAAAGAGGCTCCGGAAAACCGGAGCCTCCGCGGTCCTCCCAAGGTCGAGGCAGGGCAGTTTTGCGTCTTGCGCGGCCCCGAGATCAACGCCCGGCCTTGGTCGCGTTTGTCATAAAACCGTCCAGCGGCTTCAGGGTCTGCCTCGCGAGTTCGCGGTGGAGTTCGCTGATCCTCTCGGTCTGCGCCACGAAGGTCGCGCAAGCCTGCCTCGCGAATTCGCGCTGCACCTCCATCGCCTTATCGAGCGAACGCACGCCCGAAAGCCGCTCGAGGAAACTCCGGGCCTCGTCCAGCGATTTCAGGGTGTAGTCGCCATAGGCGCTGGCGATGGTCCGCAAGCTGACGGCCGCGTTCGCCGGGGCAGGTTCTGCCGCAATGGCAGGCTCGGTTGTGACCTCGGGCGATGCGGCGACGGCATCGATCTGCGCCTTGGCGTCCTCCGTTTGATCCGGTTCACTGAGCAGCGACAGATCCGACTCGGGATTCGGCGTTTGATCGGCCTCCGCGCCTTGCACGGGTGCCGCTTTCTGCCGCCGCTCGCCCTTCCGGTTGCGCCGGGCTGGCTTGCCGGTCGGCATGTCCTGATCGGTATTCGACATTTTTTTCCCCTGTTCCAATGTCAGATTGAAGACCGAAGGCTCAGCCGCCTTTGCGCTGGAATCAGGGTTCGGGCTTGACCGTTGCGCGGCGTCCAGGTGTCGATATTTGGAAAGCTGCCGCGCACAAGCTAGGATGGCGAATAAGGAGGACAAACATGCGAGCGTTGATTGTGGCAGCTTTGGCGATGACGGCTTCCGCCGCGTGGGCCGACGAGATCGATGACGCCCACCGCATGGCGGTGTCGGGGCGCGATTCCTACTGGAACTGCCTGGCGGCGGAATATCAACGGGAGGGCAACAAGGGCCTGTCGGGGCCGGATTTCACCTCGCTGATCGCCAGCGCCTGTCCGTCCGAGCGGCAGAATTTCCGGGTGATGCTGGTCGATTTTTTGTCGCTGCAATTCCCCAATGTCGATGCCGGCGCGCATATGGGCACCGCCAACAACGCTATCGCCGCGGCCCAGAAGGATGTCGTGCAGGCCTTCGTCCACCACAAGGCGGCGGCCGTGAAGTAGCGTGTCCCGTCCGTTGCGGCAGCTCGAAACCGGCGGCGAGCAAAATGATAAAAGCTGGATCGGGCGCGCTGACTTCGGTGATTTGCTGTAATATCAGTGCTGGAAAGGCGACCGGGGAAGGCAGATGGACTCCGAAAAAGTGGCAGGCATTTTGGGTGCGATCGTCGCAGCCGTCGTATTGGTGATTGCGATTGCATTTGGGCCGATCGGGCAGATCGGAAAGCCGCAGAAGCCGGCTCCGAAGGCCGAACAGCCGGCGGCACCGGCTGCGCCGGCGCCAAGGGGACCCGTGGTCCGGGAAGTGCCGCAGTAAGCCTGTCGCGGGCAATCGCGAAAACAGCTCTTGCGGAACCCGCCAATCATCCCTATTTAGCTACCAACGGCGACGTCGATGCTTCATAGCTCCGGCGCTGGGACGACCACTGAATGGCTCGGCTGCGCCGGATGTACGCGCGCCCTCTGTTCGTGGTCGTTGGCATTTCTGGGCCTGTTTTGGCCGGTTTTCGCGCTCGATCGCGAGGTTTTCCCCAATAGTTTAGGCGCCGGCTTCGCGTTGGCATCCTTTGGGCCTATCGGATATACGCTTGGCACATGAACCAGGCCATCAGACCGGGCGCCGAAAATCCGCCGCAGGTCGCCCAATCGCCCGAACTTTCGGTCGTCGTGCCCACCTTCAACGAGCGCGACAACGTCACCACGCTCTATCGACGGCTGGAAGCCACCCTTGCCGGGATTGAGTGGGAGGTCGTCTTCGTCGATGACAATTCCCCTGACGGTACCTGGCAAGTGGTGCGGGATCTGGCACGGCAGGATGGTCGCGTCCGCTGCATCCGCCGAATCGGACGCCGCGGCCTGTCGGGCGCCTGCATCGAGGGCATCCTGGCCACCAGCGCGCCATACGCGGCCGTGATCGACGCCGATTTGCAGCACGACGAGACCCGCTTGCCGAAGATGCTGGCGCCATTGCAGGCAGAAGAGGCCGATCTCGTGGTCGGCAGCCGCTACATCGAAGGCGGCAGCGCCGACAGCTTTAATCGGCAGCGCGCCGGCGCCAGCCAGCTCGCGACCGGAGTCGCCAAGCGCGTGCTGCGGGTTGCGATCAAGGATCCCATGAGCGGTTTCTTCATGATCCGCCGCGACCGCTTCGAGCAACTGGCGCCGCGGCTCTCCACCCAAGGCTTCAAGATCCTGCTCGATATCGTCGCTACCTCAGGCGGCGATCTGCGCGTGGTGGAAATTCCCTTCACCTTTGGCTCGCGGCTGCATGGCGAGAGCAAGCTCGATTCCATGGTGGCGCTGGATTTCCTGGGGCTGGTGCTGGCGAAGCTGACCCGCGACGTCGTCACGCTGCGCTTCCTCATGTTCGCGATGGTCGGCTCGCTCGGCGTGTTCGTGCATTTCGCGGTGCTCTACGCCGCGCTCGAAATCGCCGGCCTGTCGTTTCCGGAAGCGCAGGCCTGCGGCGCGCTCTCGGCCATGACCAGCAATTTCGTCCTCAACAATTTCCTGACCTATCGCGACCAGCGGCTGAAAGGTTTTGCCATCCTGCGCGGGATGTTGCTGTTCTACCTGGTGTGCAGCGTCGGCCTGCTCGCCAATGTCGGCGTGGCGTTCTCGGTCTACGATCAGGAGCCGATCTGGTGGCTGGCAGGTGCCGCCGGCGCGCTGATGGGCGTGGTCTGGAACTACGCGATGTCGGGACTGTTCGTCTGGCGCAAGCGATGAACCCGCCATGGGTGTGAGCGAGGCGCGGCTCGTCCGCAACACCGCCCTGACGGTATTGGCGATGGTGGTGCTGCGGCTGGTCGCCGCCGCCTGGACGCCGCTGACCTTCGACGAAGCCTATTACTGGATGTGGTCGAAGCATCTCGCCGGCGGCTATTACGATCATCCGCCCGCGGTCGCCGTGGTGATCCGGCTCGGCACCATGATCGCGGGCGATACCGAATTCGGCGTGCGGCTGGTGTCGATCCTGCTGGCGCTGCCGATGAGTTATGCGCTCTATCGCACGGCCGCGATCCTGTTCGGCGGCCAGCGGCTGGCTTCGACCGCGACCATCCTGCTCAACGTCACCTTGATGGCGGCGGTCGGCACCCTGATCGTCACTCCGGACGCGCCGCTTCTGGTGGCCGCATGCTTCGTGCTGTTTTATCTCGCAAAGGTGCTGGAGACCGGGCGCGGCGTATGGTGGCTCGCGGTCGGCGCCGCGGTCGGCGCAGCGTTGTTGTCGAAATACACCGCGCTGTTTTTCGGTCCCGCCATTTTGATCTGGCTGATCGCCGTTCCCAAATTGCGGCGCTGGCTGCTCTCGCCTTGGCCCTATCTCGGCGGGCTCGTGGCGCTGGCGATGTTTTCGCCCGTCATCCTCTGGAACGCCGACCACCAATGGGTCTCCTTCATCAAGCAGATAGGGCGCGCCCGGATCGAGGATTTCAGGCCGAGCTTCATCGGTGAATTGATTCCGACCCAGATCGCCTTCGCGACGCCGCTGGTTTTCATCCTCGGCGCGATGGGGCTTTATGCGCTGTCGACGCGCAAGGCCGGCGCGATGGGCGCGCGCGTGCTGATCAATGCGACGTTCTGGACCATCGTCGCTTATTTCGTCTGGCATTCGCTGCACGCCCGCGTCGAGGCCAACTGGTTCGCGCCGGTCTATCCGGCGTTTGCGATCGCGGCCGCGGTTGCCGCCCACCTCACGCGGTGGGACACCCGCGCGCAGCGCCTGGTCGATTTTTGCCTGCGCTGGGCTTCGCCCGTCGGTGTCGTGATGTTTGCGTTCCTGATCGTGCAGGCCAATACCGGCGCGCTCACGGCCTATCGCCGCGACGCCACCGTGCGTAGCGTCGGCGTCGGCTGGCGGGAGCTTGCGGACGGCATCGAAGCCGTGCGCGTTCGTGTTGGCGCGACGTGCGTGCTGGCGCCCGATTACGGCACCACGAGTTGGCTTGCCTTTTATCTGCCGAAGGGCACTTGCGTGGTGCAGCCGACGCAGCGCATCCGCTGGGTCAACCTGCCTGAGCCGGATCCGAAGCTGTTGGCCGGCAAGCTGCTCTATGTCGACGAGGCCCGGCCGGGCGGCCGGCCTTATCTGAAGCAGGATTTTGCGCGGGTCGAAGAGGTTGCACAATTGCCGCGCATGCGCGGGCCGCTCCGAATCGAGACCTACGCGCTCGATCTGCTCGAAGGCCCGAAAAGCGATGTGCTCGACCACTCGCCGCCGCCGGAACTCGAGTAGGGCCGGCACGCGACAAACGTGATTCGCCCGAAAATTCCCTCTCGCATTCAGCCGCGATCATCGCGCGTTAACCATGAACGGTGCGGCGAAGCTCCACAATCCGGCATTTTTGCGGCGGCGGATCGATCGCGCCTTCGGTGAAATCGCAGGAATTTCCGCGCGAATGTGTACCGATTTTGGATTCCGCCGCGTCGCCGCGCACTTAATCCGCATTTAACTAAAAGTCGCCTTAATGCTGCTCTTCGTCTCTGCGAGATGCTTCACCGGAACTTGAACGGTAGCTGCACTTGAAGGGGAACAAAGTGAAACCGCCCTGGACGCAGAGTGAATGAGTAAGAGTACCGGCGCGTCAGCTGCCCGGAAGCGTAAGCGTTCTTCCCGGAAAGCCATTTCGTGCAATCTTGTCGGCGGGGCCGCGGTCGCGTGCCTCGTGCTCGGCTGCGGCTGGGCGGTATACTCCAATATTTTCTCGACCGGCGTCTATCCGACGCTCGGAAGCGCCGGTTATGACGAGCCTGTCGTCAAACGCGCGCCTGTGGTTGCCGCGCGCAGCGCCGCGGAGAATATCAAGGAAGCCTTCGCGGCGCTGCCGGCGCAGTCGCCGGCGATTGCAAAATCTGTAACCGTCGCTTCGATCAGTCCAACCCAGTTCAACGAACGGTTTACTGCCGCTGAGCCGCAAGGTGTCGTATCGGCGGCGCCGGCCGAAGCCGCCGCGGCTCCCGCGCCAAAAATTGTCGCGCCCAAACTCGCGGAAGCGCCGAAGCCCATGAGCGCGCCGAGACTGGCGGAAGCGCAGAAGGCGAAGGAAGCCGCGCCCGCTCAGGTCGCACTGAATGTTCCGCCGCCGCCCGAAGCCAAGCCGGCCAAGGGGCCGGGGTCGACGATCCGCGACATGGCGCAGCGTGCCAAGGCGGCGGTGATGTCGATCGCTTCCAACGACAGGCTGTCGATCACTGAAAAACTCTGGGGCAAACAGCCCTCGCGCGGCTCGCTGTTGTCCTATGCTTCCGCCGACGCCAGCATCACCGGCAGCCTCGGCGAGACGGAGCGCCCGCAAAATCCCGCGCTCGGCGGATCGGCGCCGTACGATCGTTCGACCGCGGTCTACGACATCTCGGCGCACATGGTTTACCTGCCCGACGGCGGTAAGCTCGAGGCGCATTCTGGCCTCGGCGACAAGCTCGATGATCCGCACTCGGCCAACATCCGGATGCGCGGCGTGACGCCGCCGCATATCTACGAACTGAAGCCGCGCGAGGCGCTGTTCCACGGCGTGCCGGCGCTGCGGCTCAATCCGATCGGCGGCGAAGAAACGATCTTCGGCCGCAGCGGCCTGCTCGCGCACACTTTCATGCTCGGCCCCAACGGCGATTCCAACGGCTGCGTTTCGTTCCGCGATTACAACGCCTTCCTCAACGCCTACCGCCATCAGGGCATTACCAAGCTCGCGGTGGTGGCAAGGGTGCAGTGAGGCGAGACCCTCGCCTCTGATCGATCTTGCCACCACATGATGAGGATGTGGATTTAATCGGGCGTCGAACGGTTCAGGATTGCGCTTCATTTGCCGGCGGCTATGTTGGCCGGATCGTGCGGGGAGCGGCTTCGTGACGGCAACTCAGGCAGCCAGGAAGGAATCGCCGTGGGGGATCGCGGCGCTCGTCGTCTTCACCTTTATATTGATGGTTCTGTTGCTGTCCTCTCCGCTGCTGTTTCGGACGTTCTTGTTCCAGCCCTTCAATATTCCTGCCCGCTCGATGATGCCGACATTGCTGGTCGGCGACTATTTCTTCGCCTCGAAATATGCCTATGGCTACGGTCCCTACGCGTCGCTGTTTTCGCCGCCGTTGTTTGCGGGACGTATTCTGGGGTCCGAACCCGACCGCGGCGACGTCATTGTATTCCTGTCTCCAAAGGACAATTCGACAGTCTACATCAAGCGCGTGGTGGGATTACCGGGCGAGCGCATGCAGATGAAGCAGGGCGTGCTCTATATCAACGACATTCCGGTGAGGCGCGAGCATCTCTCGGATTTCGCGGGCGAAGATCCCTGTGGATCGGGCACCTCGGCCGGAATCAGGCGCTGGCGCGAAACGCTGCCGAACGGGGTCAGCCATGAGACGCTCGACTGCGTCGATAATGGATTTTACGACAACACCAATGTCTACACGGTCCCGGTCGGCCAATTCTTTGTGCTCGGCGACAACCGTGACAATTCAACTGACAGTCGCGTGACGTCGGCGATGGGCACCGTTCCATTGGAAAACATCATCGGCCGCGCCGGCATGATCTATTTTTCAAGCGGGCCCGATCGGGCCGGCGCAGCACCTGCCGTTCGCAGCGGGCGCATTGGCACGATTGTCCGTTGACGTCTGGATGGCGCCAATCGCCATGACGGATATCGGGCAGCGCTTGCGCGGTCGGACCGAACGACGTTATCACTTGGACATGCCCGACCCGGATTTTCGGCCAACCTTGACCGGCCCGACCGTGATTGTACGGCCGATGGCGGCCGCCGACTGGGCGGATCTGTTTGCCGCCGGCTCCGATCCGGAAATCTGGAAGGTGCATCCGCGCTCCAACCGTTACATCGAGGCCGAATTCAGGAAATATTTCGACAGCGGGATCGCCTCGAAGATGGCGTTTGTGTTCGTCGACCGCGCAACCGGCCGATTGATCGGCTCCAGCCGGTATTATGGCTATGAGCCCGGGCTCAGCGAAATCGAGATCGGTTGGACTTTTGTCGTCCGCGAATATTGGGGCGGCGCGGCGAATCGTGAGGTCAAGCGGCTGATGCTCGACCACGCCTTCACCTTCGTCGACACCGTGATCTTCTGGGTCGGCGAGCAGAACTGGCGCTCGCAGGGCGCCATGACCAAGATCGGCGGCATCAAGCGCGATGGCCTCTTCACCCGCGAATTATCCGGCGCGATGCCGCACTTCATTTTCGAAATCCGCAAGCGCGCTTACGAGCAGGGCGGCCGGGCGCTGGTGGGCTGAGGTCAGGCAGAGTCACGCGAAAACTGTTGCGCCTGGACAAGTACCGTTCGAGTTTGATCGCTGAACCGTCATCAACTATGTTCGTCATTCCGGGGCGCGCCACTTGGCGCGAGCCCGGAATCCATAACCACCCATGCCGCCATGGCCTACTACGTTTATCTGCTTGCGAGCAAGAAGCACGGCACGCTCTATCTCGGCGTGACAAATGATCTTGTGCGGCGGGGATTTGAACACCGGTCCAAAGTTGTGCCGGGTTTTACGAAACGGTATGGCGTCGACAAGCTGGTCTGGTTCGAAATCTATGACGATGTGCTGACCGCCATCGCTCGCGAGAAAGAGCTGAAAAAATGGCGGCGCGACTGGAAGATTCGTTTGATCGAAGAGCAGAATCCAGGCTGGGTTGATCTCTATCCCGGTATTTCAAACTGACATGGGGGATATGGATTCCGGGCCCGCGCCAAGGGGCGCGTCCCGGAATGACGAGCTTTGATTGCGGTGCCTTCAGGATCAGCAAACAAAACCCCGGCATCGCTGCCGGGGTTTTGCATTCCTTGAACTCGCTTTGAGCGCTGGATCAGAAATCCATGCCGCCCATGCCGCCGCCCGGAGGCATGCCGCCGCCGCCGCCGGCGTTCTTCTTCGGCAGTTCGGCCACCATGGCTTCGGTGGTGATCAAGAGAGCCGCGACCGAAGCCGCGTTCTGGATCGCCGCACGGACCACCTTGGTCGGGTCGATGATGCCCTTCTTGACGAGGTCGCCATATTCGCCGGTCTGCGAGTCGAAGCCGTAATTATACGCCTTGTTCTCGAGGATCTTGCCGACGATGACGGAGCCGTCCTCGCCCGCGTTGATCGCGATCTGGCGGGCCGGCCAGGACAGCGCCTTGCGCACGATCTCGACGCCGGTCTTCTGGTCGTCGTTCTTGGTGCGGATGCCCTTGAGCTGCTCGGAAGCACGCAGCAGGGCGACGCCGCCGCCAGGAACGATGCCTTCTTCCACGGCCGCGCGGGTCGCATGCATCGCGTCATCCACGCGATCCTTGCGCTCCTTGACCTCGACTTCGGTCGCGCCGCCGACGCGGATCACCGCGACGCCGCCCGCGAGTTTCGCCAGACGCTCCTGCAGCTTCTCACGGTCGTAGTCTGAGGTGGTTTCCTCGATCTGCGCCTTGATCTGCGCAACGCGGGCCTCGATGTCGGCCTTCTTGCCGGCGCCGTTGACGATGGTGGTGTTCTCCTTGTCGATCATCACCTTCTTGGAGCGGCCGAGCATGGCGAGCGTGACATTCTCCATCTTGATGCCGAGATCTTCCGAGATCGCCTGGCCGCCGGTCAGGACTGCGATGTCCTGCAGCATGGCCTTGCGGCGATCGCCGAAGCCCGGCGCCTTGACGGCCGCGACCTTCAGGCCGCCGCGCAGACGGTTGACGACGAGGGTGGCAAGCGCCTCGCCTTCGACGTCTTCGGCGACGATGACCAGCGGCTTGCCGGTCTGCACCACGGCTTCCAGCAGCGGCAGCAGTTCGTTCAGGTTGGAGAGCTTCTTCTCGTTGATCAGGATGTAGGCGTCGTCGAACTCGACGCGCATCTTGTCGGCGTTGGTGACGAAGTAGGGCGAGATGTAGCCGCGGTCGAACTGCATGCCCTCGACGACGTCGAGTTCGGTCTCGAGCGACTTGGCTTCCTCAACGGTGATGACGCCCTCGTTGCCGACCTTCTTCATGGCATCCGAGAGGAACTTGCCGATCTCGGCGTCGCCATTGGCGGAGATGGTACCGACCTGGGCGATTTCCTCGTTCGAGGTGACCTTCTTGGAGTTCTTGACGAGATCGGCGACCACGGCTTCCACCGCCATGTCGATACCGCGCTTCAGATCCATCGGGTTCATGCCGGCGGCAACCGACTTGGCGCCTTCCTTGACGATCGCAGCCGCGAGCACGGTCGCGGTGGTGGTGCCGTCGCCGGCAGCGTCCGCCGACTTGGAGGCGACTTCGCGCACCATCTGGGCGCCCATGTTCTCGAACTTGTCGTCAAGCTCGATTTCCTTGGCGACGGTGACGCCGTCCTTGGTAATGCGGGGGGCGCCGAACGACTTGTCGAGCACGACGTTGCGGCCCTTGGGGCCGAGCGTCACCTTGACCGCGTTGTTCAGGATTTCCACGCCGCGCAGCATGCGGTCGCGGGCATCGACGCCGAATTTGACTTCTTTGGCTGACATAGATGATTTCTCCGTTTGAAACTGGATCCTCATCCTGAGGAGCCTGCTCTCGAGCCGGCTTCTCGAAGGATGAGATGATGGAAGCTTGTGGCCTCATCCTTCGAGACGCCGGCTGCGCCGGCCGCTCAGGATGAGGAACGGGCTTAGGCGGCCTTCTTCTTGGCGGCGGGAATGTCGGTGAGAACGCCCATGATGTCGCTCTCCTTCATGATCAACAGCTCCTGGCCGTCGATCTTGACCTCGGTGCCCGACCATTTGCCGAACAGCACGCGGTCGCCGACCTTGAGATCGATCGGGATCAGCTTGCCGGCTTCGTCACGGCCGCCGGGGCCGACTGCCGTGATTTCGCCCTGCGAGGGCTTTTCCTTGGCAGTGTCGGGGATGATGATGCCGCCAGCTGTCTTCTCCTCGGCGTCGATACGCTTGACCACAACGCGGTCGTGAAGCGGACGGAATTTCATGCAGTCCTCCTAAGCTTTTGAAGATGTTGTAGAGTTCCAGGAATTAGCAGTCTCCACCGGCGAGTGCCAGTGTGGCTGGACAGGACATAGTCGAGAGTGCTTGCGGGGACAAGGGCTTCTAGCAGAAAATTTGGCACTCAAATATGACACCTGCCAATTTTGTTCGTCATCGTTAATTCGACGAACGGGACGGTCAAGCCCAATATTAGCACATGCGGTAAGCTGCTGCTAACGCGACCTTTTTCAACAGATCATTAAACATTTAGGCTTGTGATGGGTTGGTATCGTGCGTCACATTTCTTTCATGTGAGCGCATCTCCACCGGGTGGCTCCCGGTCGGCAGCCACCACGTGAATGCGCTCCTTAAATGGAGGTTGGCATGGTCTCGCGGGTTGGGGTTTCCGAGGATTTCCGGAAACAGGTGCTGGGTTACGGGCTGACGACGGTGCAAATTCTCTATCGGATGCCGGACCATCCGTCGCTGCTGCAAACTTACGTCTGGCAGAATTACGACCTGTTCCCGAATTTCCCGGCGCTGAAGGATTTCCTCTCCTTCTGGCAGGAAAAGCTCGAGGGACCGCTCTACGCGGTCACAGTCGCGCATTCCAAGCTGATCAAGCCGGCCGAACTGCGCGCGGTCGATGGCGTGTTCAGGCTGCATTGAACGCACGCGAACCGGCTGGGGTGGGCAAAGCGAAGCGTGCCCACCATCTTCGACCACGGGCAAGCCGGTGGGCTCGCAAGTGCTTAGCCCACCCTACGAAGCGCGAAATTGTGCTAGCATTCTCCCGCGTCACGCACAGGGAGAATGTCGATGGCCAAAAAGAAGCCGACTTCGCGGGCAGCGGCCCGCACCGCCGCGCAGAAGAAATCGCCCGCGCGCAAGACTGCGAAGACCGTCAGCAAAACAACCGCGCGTAAAAAGCTCAAATCCAAGGGACGCACGCCGGGTCCCGCCAAGCGGGCGCGGCCGAAGCAACGCATCGCCGTCAGCCATCACCGCGACGAAGATTTCAAGACCGACGGCCTGCGCACTTATGCGAAATACCGCGACCTCGGCTTCGCTGCTGCGACCCATGGCCTGGCGCACGCCCAGGTGATCCGCCTGATCGGACCGTGCGATCCGGCGGTCGTGTCAAAACTGCATTTCCACGATCTCGAATTCCAGATGGTTTATGTGCTCAAGGGCTGGGTGAAGACCTACATGGAAGGGCAGGGCGAGACCACGATGCAGCAGGGCAGTGCCTGGACCCAGCCGCCGCGCATCAAGCATCTGATCATGGACTATTCCGACGACGTCGAGTTGCTGGAGATTGTCTTGCCGGCGGAATTCAAGACCGTCGAACTCACGTCATGATGCTCGCGCGCCTCGATCAGGCCTGGATGGCATAGCGATTGTGAGGCGCGCCTATCGCGAGGATATCGACTGGCTGCGCGCCATCGCCGTCCTGGCGGTGGTCGCGTTCCATTTCGAAACGCTGGCGATTTTCGGCGGCTTTGTCGGCGTCGATATTTTCTTTGTGATTTCGGGCTATCTGATCACCGGGATTATCGCCTCCGAGGTCGAGGACGGCACCTTTTCCTTTGCGCGATTCTATGAGCGGCGGGTACGGCGGCTGCTGCCCGCGCTGTATGCGATGGTGGCGCTGACCGCGATCCCTTCGTTCCACTATTTGTTGACTTCCGAACGCGCGGAATTGTTCCGCTCGATCGCAGCAGTCGTGACCTTCACCTCGAACTTCTTCTTCTGGCTGCAGACCGGCTATTTCGACCATGCGGCGGTGGAGAAGCCGCTGCTGCACACCTGGTCGCTCGCCGTCGAGGAGCAGTTTTATCTGGTGCTGCCGCTGATGCTGTGGACGCTGCTGCGCTTCGCGCGCGGCCGCCTCGTATTGCCGGCAGCGCTCGCAATCCTCACCTTGGCTTCGTTCGTACTCTCGATCTGGCTGATGCGAACTGACCAATCGGCGACCGCGTTCTTCATGAGCCCGCCGCGGGCCTGGGAATTTTTGATCGGCGGCCTGATCGCTACCCCCGGATTTCCGGTGCTGCGCCACAGGCTGGCGCGGACCATCGCCCGCGGCCTCGCGCTGGCGCTGCTCGCTATCCCGATTTTCTCGCTACGGCAAGGACCGGGTTTCCCCGGATTCAACGCGCTGACCCCGTGCATCGGGGCTATGATATTCATCTGGAGCGGTATCGGCGTGCCGACGCGGGAGCGCAACCGGTATGCGCCGCTGAATGTCGCCAGATTCTTCGGGCAGATTTCCTATTCGCTCTATCTCTGGCACTGGCCGCTGTTCACCTTCGCGCGGTTCTCGAAGAGCGGCCTGGTGCTGGATGCAACCGACAAGATCGCCCTGTTCGCGCTCACGGTTGCGATCTCGTATTTGTCGTGGCGCTTTGTCGAACAGCCGTTTCGCCAGCGCCGGCTGGCGTCGACGCGGCGCGATGCGTTCGTTGTCGCCGGCCTTGCGTCGATTGTGCTGCTCGCCGGCAGCGTCGGCGGCTGGCTATTGAGCCGGACGCCGTCGGATGCCGACCGCGCCGCGCTGCAGCTCGAGGCCT
>Ga0209483_1001105_pt1 | contig 21106 bp, 25 predicted proteins | sample NGEPerA_FD_184508 | JGI IMG/M metagenome (GOLD analysis project Ga0209483, IMG submission 184508) | Arctic peat soil microbial communities from the Barrow Environmental Observatory site, Barrow, Alaska, USA - NGEE PermafrostL2-A... | ecosystem: Environmental > Terrestrial > Soil > Wetlands >... | reverse complement strand
ACCAGAAGAGTTATAATGTAGGCAGGAGGTGAGACCGATGGAAGCCATTATGGAGCACCTAACGACCACCGAAGCAGCCGTGGCGGCAGGCGTGTCGCTGCCGCAGGTGAACCGTGTCATCGACGAAAAGATCTTGCCCGACGACTGGTACAGCACGTCGCCCACGCGCACCGTGCGGACAGATGCCTGCCTGCTGATCTCGTTTTACTTCGAGACCGCCGACTGGTTGACGGCGAGCGCCCGTCTCCAGACGATCCGCAACGCGGTGGCCCACGGCCACACCTGGGAGCAGTGGAAGAACTACGCCGTAGACGATCACTTTCTGACGGTCCGCTTTGCCGATCTCTGGAAGAACGTGGACGGTCGGCTGAGGAAGTTGATTGTCGCGGAGAAGATGGTGGTGGAAGACCCGGAGATCATGGGCGGGACTCCCGTCATTCGGGGCACCCGGATTCCAGTCCATATCGTAGCCGCGCTGTTTGACGCGGGGACTCCGATGGAACGCATTCTGAAGTCCTATCCCAGCTTGACCGAATTGCAGGTGGAACTCGCTTCCATCTACGCGAAGGCGGTGCCCCAGCGGGGCCGGCCAAAGCACCGGGAGTACCCGGCTGGAACCAAGGTTTTGAGCGTCAAGCGGGGCAATCTCAAGGCCCGCGTTGCAGGGTGAATGATTCCCAAGTTCCTGATCGACGAATGTCTCAGTCCCGACCTCGCTGCCTTGGCCCGCGAACGCGGCTTCTTCGAGAGTTCGCATGTGACATGGCTGGGCAAGGCCGGATGGAAGGATTGGGAACTGAAGCGATTCATCCTGGAGCAGGACTGGACCCTCGTCACGCGAAATAGCACCGACTTTCGCGGCCCGGCCGATCAGCCGGGTTCCAAAGGCCAGTATGCGGACGTTCCTATTCACGCCGGCTTGGTTTGCATCAACGGGCCGGACTCAATGTCCGCGGAAGACGAGACGGAACTCTTCGGCATCGTCCTGGACGAACTCGGTCCGAATGAGATGGTCAATCAGGCGATTGAGATCACCCTGTCGGACGCAGACACCGGCTTTGAACTTGTGCGCTATGCCCTGCCCCGAGCATGACGGAGACGTACCCGATTTGTAACCTTTTTCAACATCCGGGGGGCGGGCATGATCAAAGAGAACGCATCTCAATGACCGGCCCAGGAATTCAGTTCTGGTCCGGGAAGAAGTATTGAATCGGCTTCCCATACAGCTTCGCAAGTTGGATCAAGTCGATGACGTCGATACTGCGTTCCCCGGTTTCACACTTTGAGAGAAAAGAGTGCGCCATCCCCAGCGATTCCGAGACCTGCCGCTGAGTCATTCCAGATTCCTCCCGAGCTTCGATCAACAAACCGACGAGGGCGTCATAGGCCTTCTGATACGGAACCGTCCTCGCCTTCCTCGATCTTCGGGTTTCACCTGGTTTAGACTTGCTCACCCTCCAAGTCTGTGAAACTCTGACGTAATCCCCTAATAAGGGGCATATCGGGAGGGTGCGGGGTGTGCCACATGAATGATCGTGAAATCGTAATTCCCGAGGTCGAAGGCAAGACGATCCGATCTATGCGCTTGATTCTCACAGGCTCGACAGGCGAGACAGAGGTCTCCATCGACTTCGCCGATGGCACAAGTTTCTCCGGGACTGCTTGCCCGCATACAGAACTCCAAGCCGAACTCTATGTGGGTGGGGTTGGCGCTCCTCAAATCATCAAGCGATACGGAGACTTCTAAGCCTCATCTTGGCGCCTCTCAGCAGCTCGCTATGACGGTTGGGAATACTGCTCATCCCATAAGTGATTGGACTCGCCAATCGCTTCGACTTTAGCTTTGCCCCATTGCTGACGAACTCCAAGTCAGCGGAGGTGCAAAGTGAATCAATCCCGCCGTCCAGTCCGATTGGGCAAGAACTTCAATCGGTTGCCTTCCCCTCCCGCTTCTCGGCGGGTTTCCCCCTTCTCTAAAACCGCGATTGCCCACGCTCTGCGCGTGTTGGCTCCAACCCTCTTTGCGCTCACGTTCGCGAGCGTTGCTCACGCACAAGGAACGATGGACTTCTCCGGGGCTCAGACGCTCATGGGGACGTTCAAGACGTTCGCTGTCTATGCGGGCGCTGTTATCTGTTTCGGCGGACTCATCTTCGCCGGCATACGGATGATGAGCGGTCGTTTCCAGGATGCCATTCCGGGTCTCTTCGGTGCGCTGTTCGGTGCAGGCGTGCTCGGATGGGGCGCGGGATGGATTGGCTCACTTACCGGGCAGTCGATGTAGAGGTGAGCGGCCATGACCAAGCGGGGAGAACCGTTACCAATCAATCAGGCGTTGAACCGGCCGAGGGCCAAACTTGGCCTCGACCTCTCAGCATGGATGGCGATCGTATTCGTCACGGTAACGGTTTTCCTCGTCGGGTTCCGAATGTTGGCGATCGTTAGCTTTCCCATGATGGCGGGCGGAGCTTGGCTCATCGTTCGCAAACACCCAAAGATGTTCCAGCTCTGGGGCCTGAGCCTCAGCCAGAAGAGCTACTATGACCCGCGCAAACACTGAACAGCTCAAACATACCCCGTGGTTCGCAAAGGCCGGAGCGGCCTGCAGCATCGTTCCGATCTCCCGCTTCGTTGGGCCGAACGTCTTCGCGCTCAAGGGTGGAGGTTACGGTTGCCTCTTCTCTTTGACAGGCTTGGACGAAGAGGGATTGACCGACCGGGAGCTTGAGTCGCGGGTTCGGCAAATCGAGGGCGCTCTGCGCGGTCTACCCGAAGGGTCGTGTCTTTATCAGTACACCCGCGTGATGTCGGGGTTCGAGATCCCCCGACAGAAGCGGTATCCCAACGAGGTTACCGACACGTTCGCAAGCGACCGTCTCGCATATCTCGACAAGAACGCGGCCTTCCGTCGGATCGACCTCCACTGGTGTCTGACACTGGAGCCTTCCCAGGCGAAGACATTCGAGCGGAAGCCGGAGGAGAACGCTGTCGATACCTCCCGGATGCTCTCGGACTTGGAGAAGACGGCGACCCTTCTTGAAGGACATCTTGGCAGCTCGCTCGGTCTGAAGCTGCTGGGTAAGGCCCAAGCCTTCCAGTTCTTCAGTTATCTCTTCAATCTGGAGGAATGGGCTGGCCTCGACCAACTTCGAGGCGACAACGGAGTGGATCGCCAGATCGTCAAGAGTCCCGTCGCTTGGCACAGCGATCATGTGCAGGTCGGCAAGCGTCACGTCCAGATGTTCTCGCTCAAGACGACCCCGGAGGCGTCGCGGCCCTGCATTTTCTCCGGCCTGCTGACCTTGGATTGCGATAGTGTTCTGTGCTCGACGTGGCGGGTGAAGTCAACATCGGCTGCCCGCAGTGAGATCGACGCCCAGGAAAAGTTCATATCCTTCTTCAAGGTTGGCGTCCTGCAGCGGGTCATGAGTGGAAGGGATGCGGCCTCGCTCGATACCGGGGCCGGAGCTAAGGCAGCGAACAACAACGTCGATGACCTCAGCGACGTAATCCGTTCGCTCGACAAGAAAGCGCAGGGTGAGTTTTCGCTTCGCCTGCTTTTGGCTGCCCGTAGCCCGGAGCAGCTACGAGACATCGTTCCTGCCGTCCATCGAGTGTTTGTGGATGCACGGGCTCAGGTGATGGAGGAATCCCTTGGCAATCTCTCCGCCTTCTACGCGATGTTCCCTGGCAATCACAAGTTCAATGTCTTCCCACTGTGGCTCGCCGAGGACCATCATGCTCGCCTCTCCTCTGTGTTCGCTCCTCATATCGGGCACCCGCACTCGGAAGACCTCGATTCGGAGTACCTCAACATCTTCGAAACGCGCACACGGACGCCGTTCTTTCAGGATGTATATGTGGATGGCGTTCGGGTCATGCTCATCATCGGGCCTACAGGGACCGGGAAGTCTGTGCATGGGAACCAGATCATCTCGCTGGAACAGAAGTATGGCGGGTTTACCTACATCTTCGACATCGGCGGTAGCTATGAGAGTGTCGTAGAGCTGTACGGTGGGCGTGTTGACCGAGTTGGCAAAGACGGCCCACGGGTTAATCCATTCGCTCTGGAGCCGACCGAAAGCAATATCAAGTTCCTGTACTCGTTCGTGAAGCTCTTACTTACCAACGGCGGCGCCGAGCTGGAGCCGGAAGACGATGACGTGATCCATAAGGCCGTGCAGGATATGTACCTGCTCGACCAGGCGAACCGGAGGCTGTCCAATCTATTCCTGCCGAAGAAGCTCGATCGGTATCTCTCGAAGTGGGTTGGCAAGGGCATCTATAACGCTGTCTTCGACAACATCGAAGACAGCCTCTCGCTCTCGCGACTCCAATGCTTCGACTTCCAGGGCGTGAACAACGAGCAGTACGCCGACCTCATCGAGCCGCTGATGGTGTGGCTGCTACGCCGCATCAACGACGTGCTCTACAACCCCGCCAATCTCGGAGTACCGAAGCACATCCTCATCGAAGAGATCTTCTCTTCGATGAAGAACAAGCAGCTTTTGGATGGCGCTCTCGCTTCAATCAAGACCGTCCGCAAGAACCTTGGCGGCGTGACCATGATCGGCCAGTCCGCTGACGACCTCGGCGCGAACGCAGACAGCATCGTGAATTCCTGCACGTCGTTTCTGTTCTTGAAAGATGCGACGTTCAACCGGAAGCGGTATGCCGAACTCTTCAAGATGAACGAGCAGCAGCTCGCTCTCTTCGAGAGCTTGCAGGACCGCGAAGGACTTTACATGCGGCGCGACGGGCTCACGAAGGTCGTCACCCTGAATCTGGACAGCCGCAGTTACGCAACGTTTTCGACCAAGCCAAAAGACCGAGTACGCCGGACCAAACTGATCGAAAAATACGGACTCTCCGAGGGCATCTCCCGCTTTGCCCAGGGTGAGACTGCCTAACCATTTCCACCCAACCGAAAGGACCTCACCTGTGAAGCCGCCCATCGTTGTCTTCGTTTCCTTTGGACTCGCCCTTGCAACCGCCTCCGCAAACGCGAGTACGCCGCCCGAACCGCATCGCCTGCAACCGAACGCTCCGCGTTCCGTCACCGTCTCCGAAGCCGAGACGCCCCCGGTGATCCGCGCCGGCCTGCTGCAATCGACGCTCATTCTGCTTCCGGTCGAGGAGAAGATTGCGACCGTCTTCGGTGGAGACACCGTGGACTGGGTGTTCGACGGCGGCCATGTCGCCAGCCGCTTTATCAGCGTGAAGCCAAAACTGGCGAACACGACCACGGACATCCACATAGTCTCCGACCACGGCAACGAATACACGTTGCAGCTTCAGGAGATCTCCGGTGACGCGGACGCGCACTTCGACTCCAAAGTGTTCATCGTCCCCGGAGACAAGGCGGCAAAGGACCGACTCACGGACATGCCGGTCTTCGTACCCGCCGCTGAGCTGGACAAGGCCAAGCAGGAAGCCGTCGCTGCAAAAGCCGCACAGACCGCCGAAGTGAAGGCGGAGGAGAGCAAAGCTGAGACGTATCGGAGCCAGTATCCCGGCAGCTTGCACTTCGACTACAGCTGGGACCAAAAGAAGGGTAAGCAACTTGGCCTGCAACAGATTTGGCATGACGACAAGTTCACTTACCTGCGCGGCCAGTTCCAGGAGACCCCGGCGCTGTACGAACTGAAGGACAAGAAGGGCTCGCTCATCAACTTCGACTACAACGCCGGCCTGTACACGGTGCCCAAGCAACTCGATAACGGGTATCTCACCATCGGCAAGCAAAAGGTGGAGTTCCACCGCATCGACGGGAAGGAGTAACCATGCCCGAGACAAATCCAAATCAGGCCGCCACCGTTCCGCAGCAGCCAGAGGCAACGTCGCCGTTGAAGAAGAGCACTCCAGTCATCGTCGCGTTGATCGCCATCGTTGCCCTGATCGGCATAGCGAACATCTCCAGCCTGGTGAGCGGCAACAAGAAGGCCGCGCCAGCCAGTGCGCTGCCCATGCGGCCTGCGTCGGCGAATCCGCAGCAGGTGAGCAGCTTCGAGTCGCAGCAGCAGATGCAGGCGCGTCGTGACGCCGACGACCGCCAGCACCAGCAGGAGCTTGCTGCCTTGCAGCAGCAGCTCCAGTCCGAACAGGCTGTACCCGGCCCTGAAGCTGCCGGAACCGCTCCGATGACCGCCGCGCAGCGTAACGCGATCTATGGAGACAGCTCCAATGCGCCCAAGCAGACCTCCAATGTCTCTCAGGCGCAGGCCGAGGCCAAGCAGAAAGCGTTGGTGCGGGAAAAGCTGCATCAGGACGCTCTTAGCAGCGATACCGTTGCCATCGATTTTGCGCACCCAACCGCACCAACTGGCGCACCAGCGCAGACGACTGCTGTGTTGGGTGAACGCGAGGAACTGACCCCTACGTCCTCCACAGAGACCGTTGCAGCCTCCGCTCCCGATGTTGGAGACGGCAGGAAGCAGACGAACGCGCAGACTGTGGCAGATCAGCAGCCAAAGAGTAATGGCAAGAACGACCCGATGGCCGGGTACGACTTCGACGGCTACCAGGGACGGCTCTATCGGGTATTCGAGGGAACGGTCCTTGAGGGAGTCGTGACGAATCATATCGACGGCGGCTTGAGTGGCCCGATCCTCATCATGCTCACGACGGACTACTACTCGCACGACCATCAGCAGCTCCTTATGCCGCAGGGAACGCGGCTCATTGGGAACGTGCAGAGTGTCGGCAATGCCCAGCAAAGGAAGATGTTCGTGACCTTCCATCGTGCCGTGTGCCCGGATGGCTTCTCGCTCGACTTCGACAAGTACATCGGGCTTGACCCTCTGGGAACGACCGGCCTTGCGACGAACGTCGATCACGGCTACCTCCAGGCGTTCGCCGCAGCCGCAGCGGTTGGCGGTTTGGGCGGACTCGCGCAGATCGGGAACAACGGGAGTGTCCTGTCGCCCTCCACTGAGATACGCAACGGCATCTCCGGGCAGGCCGCCACTGAGGGCGAACAGGTGCTCAATCACTTCCTCAACCGCCTGCCAATCATCACGCTAAAGGAAGGCTCTCGCGCCCGCGTTTATATCGGCCGGGACATCCTCATTCCGTCCTACGCGGAGCATCGCGTCGATCCCACCCTTTGACCTGGAGAATCCGATGAGGCTCCGCCTTTCAAACCGTCGTCTCGCCTTCGCATGTGTGCCCTGTTTCGCCGCAACGCTTGCATTGGGCATGGTGCGATTTGCAAGAACGGATGCCGCCGACACGTTGGAGAGGGCAGTTCGGTTCTATGGCGACATTCCAGACCGAATTGGTGACGCCGTCACGAACCTCAAAATGCTTCCGGAGCGGATGGACCCGACCTGCTCTGAGTGCAACTAACCCCTAACCCTTCAGGAGCCTCTATGAAGTTCAACATGAAGAAACACAAGAAGTACCTGCTTGCAGGCGGACTGCTCTTAGCCACGGCTACGCCGGGTTTCGCGCTCTTCGGAATCGGCGACATCGTCTTCGATCCCACGAGCTATGCCAGTCTTGTGTCCCAGCTCACCACGCTGGAGTCGCAATACAACATGCTCAAGAACAATGTCACCCATTTCTCGCTCAAGCAGCAATGGCAGACAACGCTCAATGCACTCAAGAACGCGAACGTGGCTAATATGTTCGGCGAGACGGCAGGAGTCAACATCGCTCTCAACAGCAACTCCCCGAGTGCGTCGTTGACGGCCTGGAAAACGGCGACACTGCCGGTCAGCACTGGAACGACCACCTACCTGCAAGGGCAGACCGTGGGCAACAGCGCGCAGCTCTCCCAGCTCGCCATGATCGAAATGTCCGATTCGGTCTCGCCGGACTGCCTCACGGCGGTCGGTCAATACCGGGCCGGGCGCAGCCAGAACGGAACCGCCAATAGCTCTCTCACCCAGCAGCAATTCGATACCACGTCGGCGACGAACAGCGAGGTCCAGCAGTTGAACCTTCTGAACGCCGCTCAAGCCCAACAGTTGACCGAGATGCAGTCGCAGGCCGCCATGCACGTCTGCCTCGCCTCTCAGATGACTGTTGCCAACATGCAACAGCGCAATGCCGCAGCACAGGACTTGAACACGGCGGCGGCTGTCCAACTGCAACGGACAGTAAACGACACCAGCGCCGCCAACGAAGGCAGCACCTGGAAGACCTACCTGCCTTGATTTGGAGATCAAATGCTCAACGTAATCAATACAAAGATTCTCCTTGCAATTCTTGCGGCACTGACCGTCATAGGCGGTGCCGCGATTTATCAACGCGACCAAGCGGCAAAGACTGCAGCAGCAGCCGCAAAAGCAGCCGAAATTCTTCAGTTGCAAAAAGACGACAACGACTACCTCAAGCAGGAAAATGAGGCCCTTCGGAAACAGGTCGAGGCTGACAAGAAGCGGCACAGTTCAGCCGCAGCCCATGAAGGCAAGACCTGGAAGACCTATATCCCTTAACCCCAGACTGAAGTCCAGAGAGAGCATCCGCCATGTCTTCCATTGTGTTGTTAGCCCAGGCACTTCCGAGCGCAAGTTCCGGCGTTGATTGGCTGTACCAGTTCACCAATAATCTGACCAACCTGACGACACAGAATGGCGGGGCTCTCACCCAGCTTGGGATGACAGAATTAGCCTGCATTTCCTTCTTTATGCTCGTCAGCATGGTCGTGAACTGGCAGACCTCGACGATGACGTTCCGCCTGCATCATCATCCGATTCAAGCGGGCGACCTGACCAAGTTTCTGCTCCAGCTCATCATTTGCTGCCTCTTGGAGACTTACTGGGTCAATCCGTTTCCGGGTGCGAGCTTCGGCATCAACCACTTCTTTTCCTACATAGCCCAGGCCATGGTTGCGGCCTTCGATCAGAGTTCTCTCGACTCGCTCCTACAGTTGCTCAAGACTGCCGGTGACCAGACACAGATGCCGTCGTTCACGGCGCCGGTTCAGATCCTCTGTTACTTCCTTGTGCAGATTCTTCTTGGGCTGGCGTCTGCGATTCTTTTCCTCATCAATTGCAGCGCCTTCATCCTATATGGTGTGACGGCACTTTTCGGACCCATTTTCGTCCCGTTACTGATGACCAAGACCTTCCGGGCGAAGTTCTTTCACTTCCTGGATGTGCTTATCAGCTTTGCCATGATTCGGGCGGTTGCGGCAGCCTTCATCTTTGTGTGGGCGGGGTTCCTGAATGGCTTCATCCAGCAGACGTTCAACGGCAACTATTCGATGGAAATGTGGCTCGCCAATCTCATCCCCTGCACGATGGTATTTATCGCCTTCATTATCAACATGCTCTTCATTCCGAGCATGACCCAGGCGATCTTCGGCGGGGCGGCTGGAATGGCGGGGAGTATGGGAAGTGCGGTGAGCAATGCAGTCTCGACACTCTTCATAGCAGCAGGAGCAGCATAACGATGTTCAAATACCAAATTCACGCCCTCGCGATGCGCAAGCTCGGATTAGGTCGACCATTCCGTTTGCTTTTTCTGTTGATCATTCTCGGCTGCTTGGCTGCGGGTTTGATCTACTCCGTCGTCGTCTTTCACACTGTCGCCAAAAGGAGCCAAAGTCATCATGTCCAGCATCCCTCTACCAATTGAAAGTCGGCTGACCCCAAAGCAATCGCTTTTGACCGACGAGATCGGCAACGAAGTCTATGCCTCCCACTATTCCGAGCGGAAGCTAAGCCGATTCATCATCGGTACAGAGACCGTTCTTTTGCTTGGAGCCTTCGGTTTGATCTTCTCTCTGGCGCACCGCCCCATCGCGAATCGGTACATCCGCATCGACGAGATGGGACGGGCCCAAGCCATCGCATATAGCGACCTGAACTACAGTCCGCGCGAGGGCGAAGTGCGGACGTATCTGACGGATTGGGCAAACTATCGCTACACCCTCAGCCGGGACACTATCGCCAAGAAATACCCGCTCAACTACTACTTCCTCTCGCAGAACCTCGCATCGCAGTTGATGACGGCGGACAACCAGAATCACCTTGTCTCTCAGGTGGTGGGTGGCCAGGTCGAGCAGAGCGATGTGGAGGTCAAGAACGTTACCATTACGACCATGTCCGAAGAGACTGTCCAGGGTGCCACAATCGCCCGTGGAACGGCGCTTGTCACCATCGACAAGCTCTACTCACAGCGGAACTCTCGGCAGCCGAGGACGGAACACTGGTTGCTGAGTGTCACCTATTATCTAAATCCCAAACAGGTAAGCGACCAGGCCCGCATCTTCCCGCAGTTTGAGACGATCAATCCGCTCGGATTGACCATCACGGAGTTCCACGAGAACCGTATGTCCGTCGATCCCATCGCTCCCGGTGCGCCCGCGCCCGTCGCTTCGCTATCGCCGCAGCCGGCAACAGGAGAAGCGCGATGAGTTACCAACTTATTCTGCCGTTCTTCCCGGAGGAATTGCGGGAGCTCTTGCTGGACCCATCCATCTCTGACTTGATGATTAATGGGACGACGGGCGTGTATGCCGACCGGGCTGGAGTTATCCAGCACATTCCGCTGGCTACGCCTTACACGAACGACCGGCTGCAGGCAGCGATCGAGCACGTAGCACGCATCCTGGGCCAGGACTTGACAACCCAGAATCCGATCCTGAATACCCGCCTGCCGGACGGCTCCCGTGTGGCCGTCGTGGGTCCGCCATCGTCCATCAACGGCCCGACGCTGACAATCCGCAAGTTCAACCGCTGGTATACGTCCGATGAGCTGATCGACTCCGGCAGTATGCCGAAGCACGTTCGGGACACGGTTGTTGAGCTGATCGGCAAGAAGAAGAACGGCATCATCAGCGGCGGGACTGGCTCTGGAAAAACGACCTTAATGAAGGCGTTCCTTGACCACATACCGGAGAACGAGCGGCTGCTCATCATCGAACAACCAGCGGAGCTGAAGGTTGCCCACAAGAATGCTGTTCGCTGGGAGGCGGTGGAGGAGATTCCAGGGCAAGTCGCCATCACTCCAAGCGAACTTTTGGCGGCGGCTCTCCGGCATCGCCCCGACCGCATCATCATGGGCGAGATTCGCAATGAATGCGGCTACGACCTGCTCCAGGCGATGAACACCGGACACGGCGGAACGCTCTCTACGATCCACGCAAAGTCCGCGTGGGATGCGCTCAATCGTCTCTCCAATCTCGCCCTAAGTGCCCGGCCCAATCTCAACCACGCTTTCATGCGCTCTGAGACGGCAGAAGCCATCGACTTCGTGCTTTATTGCGAGCGCGACCATGAAGGCCGGCGTCGCGTGCGCGAGTTGATTACAGTCACCGGCTACAGCCATGCGGACCAGAGCTTCCAGACGGAGGAGGTCTACCGCGCTTCCGCAGCCTAACGCCCAGTCCAAACGCTAGAGAACCCAACCCGAATCCGAGGTCTTCCCGATGCACCATCATGCTCCCAATCCGGCAGCACAGCCCTACCTGTCTCTAAACGCCTTCAGCGTACCGTTCCTGAGCCGCGAAGAGCGCAACGGCACTGGCGAATGGCCATCCCTCCGCCGAACTCTAGCCAGCAGTGATGAGCTGCGGCTTGGACGAACATCCGCAGCCGAGAAGCGAGAGAGTGACTTCGGTCCAGTGGGAGTCTTCCGTTCCGTATCCCGCCTTTGCACGGTCACTGCTTCGGGGCCAAACCGGCGCCCTGCGGCTCGGCGTCGTTCTGCTTCGCTTGCAGCGCCCCTTCGGGGTCTCGGTTCCTCCCAGAACAAGTTTGTAAACGCGCGGCAAATGCGCCGCACAAACTTCTTCCGGGCCCCGCCAAGAAAGCACTCCTTGGCACTTGGGAGCCGGGCCCACTTCGCTTATTAGTGACCCGAGCAAGATCGGGAAATTCAACAAAACGGAGATACCACCATGTACCAGAACAAAGTCACCCTCATCGGCTTCCTCGGCAACGACGCAGAAGTTCGCACCAACGACAACCGCAGCTTCACAACACTCTCGCTGGCAACCAAGAGTTCCTACAAGAAGGACGGCCAGTACATCTCGCACACCGAATGGCACCGTTGCGTGATCTTCGGCAAGCTCAGTGATTTCGCCGGCACGCTGAAGAAGGGCGCTCATCTGCAGGTGGAAGGTGAGCTACGCAGCCGGGAGTACGAGACCAAGAAGGTCGGCAAGAAGCCAGCCCTGAAGAAGACCATCTGGGAGATCCGGGTGAACTCGATTCTCAAGCTGGACCGGGCAGAGAAGGCAAGCTCGGAAGAGCAGGAGACCGAACCCCAACTTCCTCTGGAAGCGGCCGCATAAGCCGCTTTCCTCCATCAACTCGGGAGCCCGGTAGACGCCGGGCTTCCAACCCTGTGAGACACCCGATGAGCACTACGATGACCCACGACTTTCTAACCCGATGCTTCCACCCAGGAGAGACAGTCGCCATTCTCCTCCGCAAGGAAAAGCCCGCGTCTACGACGCAGCGTATCGTCCGGCTTGAGCAGATGCTTTCGCCGCGCTATCTCGCGTGGCTGCGCTACGAGAACCACAACGGCGCGAACGTCTACGTTGCTGCCAATCCGCTTCGCCATGGCAGCCGCAAACGGACGAAGGACTGCATTGCGGCAGTTCGTCACCTCTACCTCGACATCGACGTGGACGGCGAGAACAGAATCGCTGCGCTCATGGCGTCGGAGGCCGTACCGGTTCCGACCGTGATCCTCTCTACATCGCCTGATAAGTATCAGGTGCTTTGGAGGGTCGAAGGCTTCGACTTCGAACAGCAGGAGAACACACTAAAGCAGCTTGTCCTCGCCTTCGGTGGCGACTCCGCTTGCACCGACCGCAACCGTGTTCTCCGTGTGCCGGGATTTCGCAACTGCAAATACGATTCCGCTCACCTCGTCACAGTCGAATACCCCTGCAATACGACCTATCATCCCGACGATTTTCGACTGAATGATTTGTTGTTGGATTCCGTGCTTCCGCTTCGCGGTGCCGCACGGACATACCCAACAAGCAAGGACACCCATTCTGAGCAGGATTGGGCGTGGGTTATACAGCAGCTTTCCCTCGGAGAGGATGCCGCGAAGCTCACGCTCATGCTCGCTTCCCGGCGGTCAGATAAGCCGAATCCTCTCTACTACGCGCAACGCACCATCGACATCGCTTCCGCTCGCCTTTCGTTGCTCGACGGCATGGCGATCGAGGACGTAATCGCCATGCTGGAACGCCGCCGTTCCACCGAGCTTCCGCTTGCTCTTGGCTCCTCCAGAGCGCGGGAGATTGCGACCACAGCGCAGCGCATGATTGCGCGCACCAAGTTTGCTTCAATCCATCACCCAAAGGAGAACCACAATGCCACTGCTTGAAGTCGTCCAAACCCGTCAGATCAGCGCCTCGATTCGCCTCACTGACACAACCGCAACCCAGGTCGATCAGTACGCTGCCTTCATCCGCGCTTGCGCCGATGATGTAGTCGAACAAGCCCTCGCCTATGTCTTCAGCAAGGATCGTGACTTCCAGGACTTCCTCAAGACCCCGGAGGCTCGGAAGGTCGCTTCGACGTTGCGGATTCGGAAAGTCCCGGCTGCCGAGGCTTCTGTGCCGACAGCTCAGAAGCCTCTTCCAGCACCCGTTGCCGCTCCTGTATCGCAGGCGAAAAGCGCATGATCCTCCATTTCATTCCGGGGCAAAGCCACTGCGGTGCTGCGCACCGGAAGAATATTGACACTCCATCCCTTCGAGGGTCGTGCAAAGGGACGAAATGGTTCCATTGGGAAACGTGCTGATAGAAAAAAACTTACCCATTGGCCAGGTTCCAGATGCAACCGGCATGGTTGCATTAGGAACCGGCTAGTCAAAGGTGATTTCCATGACTCAAGCTAATGTTCATGCGACGACCGTTGACACCCGCCACGGTCGCGATTCCAGAAGCGAAAGCTTCGCAACACGGTTCACAATAACCGAACTGGCCGTCCTTTCGCGAGCTGCTGCAAAGGATGGAATGAAAGTCCGCGAGTGGGCTCGCGAGGCTCTATTGCGCGAAGCGCGACGCTCTGAGGACCCGCTCTTCACCGAACTCATCGCAACTCGGATGATCCTGCTGAACCTGTTGAAGCCACTGGCAATGGGTCAGGTAGTGACCCCCGAGGACTTTACACGCATCAGCGCGACCGTCCGCTCCGACAAGCGCAAGATCGCCCAGGAGATTCAGCAGCAGTACATCACCGCTTCACCGAAGGAGTCCTAATCATGGCGACCCAATGGGGACGAAAAGAGACGATCATCTGGCCTCCGCATGTGCCGGTCTTGAGCTACACGGCGGTCGCGACCGCTCTGCTTTGCACCTGTCTATTCATCTGGCAACGGCTCGCCTTTTCGGTGACGCCTCTCCAAAGGAGCTACATCACAGAGTACATTCGCTCCGAAGCCGGCGGCACATTCAACGCCCACGAGTCCTACCGGCTTCTCTATTTGGGAGGCGGGAAAGGAAAGCCTCGCCTAGCGTTTCCCGTCGATTTTGTTGCAGGCCAAACCGTGCTTCCAAACGAACAGAAACTCCCTGTCGCCCTTTCACCTCTAGCGGTCGCCCAGGGATACCATTGGCCCTTCAGAGGCTCCGAACAGAAGTTGGCCGACCAGTCTCTGCACCGGTGGCTCAGCCTCACGGTCTACGAGGGCAAAGGTCCTTTCGGGCTCTTCGCCATCAGCTTCGTCGAGGGCGGAGCCTGCCTCGCTGTCATGCTCTGGTTCGCCGTCCCGTATGACATCAGGCGTTTCAAACAAATGAAGTATGGGCGTATCTTGCGTGGCCCACAATTGCTTTCGCCCGAGGAATTCAACCGCAAGGAGAAGGGCGATGGCATCGGCTTCAAGACGACCGAGCTGGGCAAAATGATGCGGATTCCAGCGCGGAAGGAAGCGCAGCACTTCCAAATCATGGGTGACACCGGCGTCGGCAAGACCCAGCTCATCATGCAAATCCTGCGCCAGATCAGGGAGCGCGGCGACTCCGCGATCGTCTACGATCCGGCCTGCGAATACCTCCAGCGGTTCTACGACAAGAATCGAGGCGACATCATCTTGAACCCTTTGGATGAGCGTTGCCCCTACTGGGGTCCTGCTCAAGAGATGGACTCGAATGCTGAGGCCGATGCCATTGCCGCGTCTCTCTACCAGCCGACCACCGACGTCAAGGACGAGTTCTTTCATCAGACGCCGGCACAGATATTTGCCCATCTCCTGAGGAAAGGCCCGACTCCGCACCAGCTCGCCGAGTGGATGGCGAACAGCGAAACATTGGAGACCTTGGTTGCCGGAACGGAGATGTCTTTCTACATCGACCGGAAGGCGGGCCCCCAGCGTGCCGGTGTTCTGGCATCGCTCGGACTGGTGGCAAAATGCTTCCGCCTCTTGCCGGAAAAAAATCAGACCGACCGGACATGGAACGCCCGGTCGTGGGTCAAGGAGCGCAAAGGTTGGATATTCATTACGTCGAGACCGCCCGAGCGAGAAACGCTTCGTCCGCTGCATTCCCTATGGATCGACTTGCTCGTCATGCGCCTGCTCACCGCGCCGCAGCCGGGACAGAAGCCGGTATGGTTTGTCATCGACGAACTCGCCAGTTTGCAGAAGCTCCCCCAGCTCCATACAGCCATCACGGAGAACCGAAAGAGCAAGAACCCGCTGGTACTCGGCTTCCAAGGCAAGGCACAGCTTGAGGTGATCTATGGGCATCTGGCCGAGGTTATGCTGTCGCAGCCAGCGACCAAAATCTTCATGAAGACGGCTGAGCCGAAAGCCGCCGAATGGATCTCCGAGGCCATCGGAAAGGTCGAGATCGAACGCCTTAAGGAGACGAAGTTCGACGGCTCTCGCTCGGGGAAGAACTTTACCGTTGATCGTCAGATTGAGCCGCTGGTGATGGGATCGGAGATAAGCGGGCTGGACGATCGCCATGCTTATCTCAAGCTTGGGAACAACGTCGCACGGTTCGACTTCGACTATCTTGACCTGCCCACTCCAACGCCAGGATTCCTGCTCCGGAAGTCAGCGGATGGAGAGATGAGTTTCGATCCTGATACGTTGGAACCGCATCGTGTCCAGACCGTTCCACCGCCTTCGGCCGAGTCCGAGGTAGACGGTAATGGCGCTCCGCTCGGCCACAAGAGGGAGAGGCATACCGGCACTGCGCTGCAGTCGGACGAGCAGGGCGGGATTGAGTCTGAAGTCGGCCCACAGCCGGAAGATCAGGAGAATGTCAGGCTGCCCCCCAGTTCGCATCATGTCGGCTTGCAAGCAACACACGATGAGTTGGAACGCGCCGTTCATCCGGGGATATTTTAGGCCATGCTGACCATCTCCAAATCCCTCAGTTCCGGCCAGGCACAGAGTTACCACAAGCTGGAGTTCACGTCGGAAACGCAGAACTACTACAAGCAGGGCGACGCCGTGAGAGGGGAGTGGCAAGGCAGGCTCGCCCGTCGGCTTGGCTTGTCAGGCGAAGTGTCGCCGCTCGAATTCTCTCGCCTGGCCGAAGGCAAGAACCCCACGACGGAAGAGCAGATGGTCAAACACCGGGCTGCGATGGAGTACAAGAACGCGGACGGCACGACGACCAAGGCCGTCGAACACCGTGCCGGCTGGGATGCGACTTTCTCCGCTCCGAAGTCTGTCTCCCTGACCGCCTTGGTCGGAGGCGATGATCGTGTGCAGGAGGCCCATCGCGCCGCCGTCACGACCGGTTTGGGCGAGTTGGAGCGATATACCCAAGCGCGGATCGGCGGCAACAACCCCGCAGAGACGACCGGCAAGTTCATCGCCGCCAAGTTCGAGCATGACACCGCACGCCCGGTGGACGGCTACGCCGCCCCGCAGCTTCACACCCATGCCGTGATCTTCAACGTCACCGAGCGGGCGAACGGTTCAACCCGTGCCTTGCAGGAACATGCTTTTTTCGAGAGCCAGCAGTATGCGACCGCCGTATATCAGTCGGCGCTCACCTATCGTCTTCGCACTTTGGGGTATGAGATCGAATCCGGCCGAAGCGGCGCACCGGAAATCAAAGGCTACTCGCAGGAGTACCTTGACGCCTCAAGCCCGCGCTCCAGGCAGATCAAGGAACAACTGGAAAAAACTGGATACAGCGGTCCCGAGGCCGCACAGATTGCGGCTCATTCCACACGGGACCGCAAGCAGACGCTAACCGCGGAAGAGGTTCTTACCGCGCACAAAGAGATGGCCGCCAGTTTCGGAAATCAGCCGCAGCAGGTCATTGCCGCCGCCCGTGCGCGGGCTGAGCAACGGGAGCGGCAGCCGGAGCAGAGACCTCATGCGAAGGAGGCGGTCACCTTCGCCCGCGACAGCATCTTCGAGCGGGAGGCGGTGGCCGACGAACGGGCGATCCTCCGCGACGCGCTTCGTCGCGGCATGGGAGTGGCAACGTACCGGGACATCCGGGCTGAGTTCGACAGGCGACAGGAAGTTGGGGAATTCCGCTTCGTTCAAGGCACCAAGCACAGTTCAGGTCGTAGCTTCACCACACACGAAACAATCGCCGCCGAACGTGCCAATATCCGATATGTTCTGGAAGGCCGCAATACGGTCGAGCCGATCATGAGTGCGGAGCGGGCCAGAGAACAGGCCAGCACGCGATCCTTTCTCAACGACTCCCAGCGTCGAGTCATCGAGGAAGTCCTTAACTCATCCGACCGCATCCACGGCCTGCAAGGACTCGCCGGAACCGGCAAGACCACCACCCTCCAGACCATCCGCGAAGGCGCTGACGCAAACGGATACATCGTCGAAGGGTTCGCGCCAACTTCCAAGGCCGCAGGTCAGCTCCGCGAGGCGGGAATCGAAGCTACGACTCTCCAGAGCTTCCTCGCCCGTAGTCAGAATAACCCCAACGCCGATCCGGCCAACCGGCATCTCTACATGCTTGACGAATCGAGTCTAGCAGGCACGCGGCAGATGCGGGCATTCCTCGAAAAGCTCAATCCTAATGACCGAGTTCTCGTCATCGGAGACACGCTGCAACACCAGGGCGTGGACGCCGGTCGGCCATTTCAGCAAATGCAGGAAGCCGGAATGCAGACTTCGAGACTCGACAGGATCATGCGTCAGAAAGACCCCGAACTACTCAAAGCAGTCCAGCATCTAGCGAATAACGAGACGGCGAAAGGAATCTCGATGCTAGCGGAACAGGGTCGCGTCACGGAGATCTCAAACGGACACGGTCGCATCGCTGCCATTGCGATGGACTATGCCTCACATCCCCAGAACACGATCATTGTCTCCCCGGACAATCGGAGTCGCCAACAGATCAATGAGGCGGTTCGCACCGAACTACGGAAGACTGGCGGGCTTGCTGACGACGGTCGGATGTTCCGCACCCTAACGCACCGCTCCGACATGACGGGAGCAGACCGCACCTGGGCGGCGCGCTACGACGTCGGCGATATCCTCCAATACACCACCGGCAGCAAGTCAGAGGGAATTGGACGGAACAGCTTCGCCACCGTTCATTCCGTCGATGTTCGTGCTAACGCCATAACCGTCGAATTGGAAAATAGCTCGAATGTGACATACGACCCGCGACGGCTGCGGGGCGTCAACGCTTTCCGCGAACTTGAGCGAGAGTTCGCCACGGGAGACCGCGTCCAGTTCACCGCTCCCAACAAAGAGCTCGGCGTTGCCAACCGCGACCTCGGAACCGTCATTCGCTTTGAAGACACCAAAATGACGTTGCAGATGGATAGCAAAGCCAGTCGCACTGTTACATTTGACACCGCAGAGTTCCGGCAGTTCGACCACGGTTATGCTGTGACTTCGCACAGTTCGCAGGGGCTTACTGCGGGCCGCGTTCTCGTTCACATCGACACCGATTCGTCTCCCACTCTCATCAACAGCCGGCTCGCTTACGTCTCCATCTCCAGAGCGTCAGAAGATGCACACATTTACACAAACAACGAAAAAACCTTGGGACAACATCTGGCAGCCGACATAACAAAAGCGGCTGCCGTGACTTTTCAGCAAAACGCTGGCCGAGGTACGTTGGAAGGGCCAGCGAAGCCAGAGAGCAAAGTCGCCTCATACAAACCTATTTCGGAAATCGAACATCGAGGCCATGCGATCAGCATTTGAAACATCGGAGCGCATCATCCAGAGATTTTCAGTCTGTGTAGCACTTCCGCAAGCGGCGAAGCGGGGCATTCCTCCGCGAAGGGGGTCGAACTGGATCGTTCAACGCTCGCCAGATGGGTCGGCGAGAGCAGTTCCTTGCTGGCTCCTCTGGTCGAGGTTCTGCGTCGTTACGTCCTGTCGGCAAGCAAGCTCCACGGGGATGACACGCCAGTGCCCGTACTTGCGCCCGGCATGGGCAAGACCAGGACCGGAAGGCTCTGGACCTATGTTCGCGACGACCGACCGTCAGGTTCAACGGACGCTCCAGCAGTGTGGTTCACCTACTCGCCGGACCGCAAGGGAGAGCATCCGCAGCGTCACCTGAAGCACTTCAAGGGCACCCTTCAGGCCGACGCCTACGCCGGCTTCAACAAGCTTTACGAAGGCGGATCGATCCAGGAAGCGCCCTGCATGGCCCACATCCGGCGCAAGTTTTACGATCTGATGGAGGCGCACAAGTCACCGCTCGCAACCGAAGCCATCGAGCGCATCGCGCATCTCGCATCTCTACGCGATCGAAAAGGAGATCCGCGGTCGCTCTCCCGGCCAACGCCGAACCGCACGCCAAGCACGAGCGCGGCCCCTGCTCGACTCCATGCACCTCTGGCTCCAGACATCGCTCGCCACCCTCTCGCGCAAGTCCGAAACGGCGGCCGCGATCCACTATGCCCTTACCCTCTGGCCTGCGATGATGCGCTATGTGGACGATGGCCGCATCGAGATCGATAACTCGGCCGCCGAGCGGGCGCTGCGCGGCGTCGCCGTCGGCCGCCGCAACTATCTCTTCGCCGGCTCCGACCGCGGAGGCGAACGCGCCGCCGTCTTCTATACCCTTATCGAATCGGCCAAGCTCAACGGGCTTGATCCCGAAGCCTACCTGCGGCATCTGCTGACGCAGATCGCCGAACATCCTATCTGCCGCATCGAGGAGCTCTTGCCTTGGAACTTCGCCCGAAGTCTCGAACTCGTAAACCAACTCGCAGCCTGAAGCAGAGTCCCGAACCAGCCAGCGCCAGCGACCCGATCGCCGATCTCCTGCCCAACCTCGCCGGCTTCATCGAGGATGGCGAAGTCACAGTCGGCATCCTCTACCCCGTCGGCTGCGTCGCCACCGCCGCCGACGAACATGCCTCCATCGCGATGCTCGTTCGACGGAAAAACGAGACGCTCACCGAGCTGCTGACCCGCCTCGACTACGCAATCGGACTTGCCCTCACCGAAGACATCTTCACCGACGAGGTCAACCAGCGCCCCAAGGACAAATAGCAGGTCAAACCTCACACTGGTTGTGTCCACTTACAAGGTTGTGGACACAACCTCTCTTCATCAAGCAGTCAAGACGGCCAAAACGTCACGCTTACGCCATTTGCTACTTGATATGTAGATCACTCGATCCGCCGCATTCTTGCGAGCGGCCGCGCACAGAGGCGCCCCGCCGTTTCAGAATTAAACCCCCGCGGGCACGGTGTTATGCCCTCTATCGTCTCGCGAGCGTATTCACAGTCGATGCGCCGGGAGTCAGTCCGAGCTACGCGCCCCGCACCGCTCGCCTATCTTCTCAGGCTGAGATCATTCGGCAACGTGCGCGAGAAGCCAGTATGCCAGTCGTTGCTATACCGATCTCCTTGCGGGCAACCGCTGGGACAACGCCTGCTCGGAAACTCTATTTGGCTCGCTGAAGGTCGAGCGGCTGCATGGCATCGAGTTCCACCACCACAGGGGGCCGAGGACGCCACGCTAGACTGGCTGATCTGGTACAACGGATCGAGAATACACTCCACCTCGGATATCTCAGCGCAGCTGAGTTCGAGCAACAAGCAATCGCTGCTCCACTCGCCTTCGCAGCCTGACCGCGAACGTTCAACCGCAACCCGAAGAAAGTCCGAAACCATTACGCTTATGAGCGACGCGTTCTGAGGCTAAGCTCATTTTGGGTCATTCCTTTTTTTTTGCACCCTCACAACCTCTATTGTTCTTGAAGAGTAGTTT
>Ga0209483_1001104_pt1 | contig 21112 bp, 9 predicted proteins | sample NGEPerA_FD_184508 | JGI IMG/M metagenome (GOLD analysis project Ga0209483, IMG submission 184508) | Arctic peat soil microbial communities from the Barrow Environmental Observatory site, Barrow, Alaska, USA - NGEE PermafrostL2-A... | ecosystem: Environmental > Terrestrial > Soil > Wetlands > Peat... | reverse complement strand
AGGTTCGCTCGTTCAAAGTAAGTGCAGACGGGCACCTGTCTGGGCCGGTGTCTGAGTTTCAACTCTCCGGCAGTGGGCCAAATCCAAAGCGGCAAACCACTGCCCATGCACACGGAGCGGTAGTCTCCCCCGACAACCGATACGTATTGATCAACGATTTGGGCTCGGACCGCATTATGGTCTACAAGCTCAACGCTGCGACCGCCGAAATGAGTCCGAATGATCCGCCATTCTTCAGTGCGGCGCCTGGGTCGGGGCCGCGCCACACAGCCTTTCATCCGAACGGCAAATGGGCCTACTCGATCAATGAGCTTGATTCGACGCTCACTCTCATGCAATGGGATGCTGTCAAAGGCACTCTGACAAGAGTCGAATCCTTTCCAACATTGCCGCCAGATGCAGATGTGTCGAAGAATCGCGCTGGTGAAGTGATCATCGATAAAAGCGGCCGCTTCCTCTACTCGTGTAACCGCGGTCCTTCTGACGAACTCCTGGTTTACAGCATTGCGGCGAACGGTCATTTGAATCTGCTTCAACGCATGCCGCTCGGCGGAAAAGAAGCACGACACTATGCCATCGATCCCAGTGGGAAGTTCGTGGTTGTTGCCGAGCAAGCCTCTGACCGGGTCGGCGTCTTCTCTCGAAATACGACGAGTGGAGAATTGCAGGCAACCGGAAAAACCTATCCGGCGAACAAGGCTTCTTGCGTGGTATTTACGTAGTTTCGAAGTCTTGGTGTTTCAATTTTTATGACGTTGCTCAGTCACGAATCATCAATGCATCCACTGCCACCGGCCCCGGCCCTTTATTGACTATGGCGATCGTGTGTTGGCCGTGAGTCAGGCCCGTCACATGACATACCTTTTGCTGGGCCTGGCGCGCGCCAGTCGTTGACAGGTTCGCCACGGCACGGGTTTTACCGTCGATCTGAACCTCGATTTTTCCGGCCCCATCTTCCTTGGGCGCAATCACCGAAACGTTGCTGCCAGTGAAAGAGCTACTCCAGATATCGCCAGGCGTGTCGCTGGTGACGAGGTCGTTGTTGTAGTCACCCGTCCCCAGGTTACAGCGGCGCAACCACCCGTGCGCGACTACATCGAGATCATCATCGTTGATCCAGCCCTTGTCGTGAGTTATACGTAGAACGCGGCAGGAGGATGCCAGTGCATCGCTACTGATGCCCGGCAGCGGTTGTACTGTTCCACCGGGGATGACCGTCAAGCCTTGATCATCTTGAACAAACTTCAGCGGAACGTTTGAGCCGAGCAGTTCGACCTTTGAAACTTTGCCGAGAGTTGCTCCGCCGGCACGCAGGGATTTGAGGGTCGTCTGGTTGTTTCGCCAGTTGAATATCGTGGCATAAACCTCGCCGTGATTGCGCGTGTAACGAATCTCGCCCTCACCAAAAATTTCAAACGGACGAGAGCCGTAAACTGCTTCATCGGCTGTCTTCAACCATGCTCCGACATCTTTGGCAATTTGGATGACTTCAGGATCAAGATCGCCACGACCATGCTGCGTGAGATTGAGCAACATAGTGCCGTTGCGGCACACGTTCTCCATCAACGATCGGATAATGGCCGAGGCATCCATATACTTCTGCCCGGTTTTGTAATGCCAATCTGAGATGCTGGTCTCAGTCTGGAAGGGATAGGCCATGATTTCCGGTTCGATGATTGCTTCTGTGCTCTTGACCAGCGAACGATCCACGTAGGGAAGTAGGTCCGGATGGTTCTGGAAACTGTTGTAACGCCCACCCACACCTTTGAGATTGACGACCGCTTCCATCTTTCCATGGTTCCATTGCAGTGACTTGTTGTAGTAGTTCGCGATCAGAACTGGAGCCAGAAAACCTAGTCCCATGTGAACGCCCAAGTCCACTTGCGAATCGCCTGCGTGCTCGTCGAAATAAATCACGTCCGGATGATATTTGGTAATGGCGTCGTCTACTCGCCACATAAACTGGTTGGCGAACGGCGAATGCAAAGGATCTTCGGAAGTGTGTCGTGGGCCATAGAGATCGGCGGGGTCCAAGCCCTCCCACCATTCTCCCTTTCCATCTCGAATGGTTTGATTGGCATCGTAGGGAACGCCCTTCATGGGCCCCTTTTTGTCGCTCGCATAGCGCACCGGCATGAACTGACCCCAGGTGCGAGGTGGGGTGTCATGAAAACCGATGCCGAAACGCATGCGATGCTGACGGGCTACTTTCTCCCACGTTCCAACGATGTCAACCTTGGGTCCGACGTGCACGGAATTCCACGACTGGTATTTGGAATCGAAGCAGTCGAAGTTGTCATGATGACAGCCCATTGCCATGAAATAGCGGGCGCCCATTTCGCTATAGAGATTCATCAACTGCTCAGGGTTCCACCGATCAATTACCCAGTTGTGGCAAATGTCCTTGTAACCATATTCGGACGGATGACCGAAGTGCTCAATGTGGTATTCGTATTGGGGCCTGCCCTCCATATACATACCGCGCGCATACCAATCGCCTTGTTCGGGCATGGATTGCGGGTCCCAGTGCGCCCACGCGCCGAACTTGGCCTCGCGCCACCACGCAGGGGCAGTGTATTGGCGACTGAGTGTCTTCCAATCTGGAGTACAAGGGCCGGGCGCAACAGGTAATGGAGGCAGGTTCCAGATGTCCGGGTGCAATTCCAAATTGTCCCCAACCGCGATCCGATCGATATTGACTCCAACGTCGTCGGGGGCAAGACTTATGGTCACCGTCGCATTGGTTGGAATTGTCATTTCGATTGAGGATGTTAGATAAGAACTGGTGAGTGCTCCGGACGAATGGATATTCACTTTGCTTGCCGGCTTGTCATTGACTGCAACGCTGATGGTACCCACGGATAAAGACGCATAGTAGATCGCCAGTTTGTTTCCTGCCGGCACGCCTGTGAAGCTGATGCCGTGCCCAGGTTGAGTCAAACTGACTAGATACCCTGAGGAAGAATCGCGGTCGGGAATCTTCGCGGCTCCGCCGATGAGATTGGCGCTTTGCGATTGCGAGGTTTTTGATTCGATCGCATTCGCCATCTGAGATAACGCGATCGTTGTTATCCCACCCGTCAAGAACTTCCTGCGGTTCATCGAATCATTCCTCCACTACCTGGAACTTTATTTTGCGATTCGTTGACTATCAACTCAAGGCGGCAATGGTCATCGTTCTGCAGAACCAATTTCACAAGCCCGCTGCAAACGCGTGCGCTCATGTGAGTGCGGACTCGGCCTGCCCTCCCGGTCCGCCGCGAAATTGCGATGGCCTCAATTGGCTGCCTTGAGACGCACAGCGATCCGATGCCCTTCGTATGCCACCGAACGGTCATACTCTTTTGCGGGCTCGAGACCGACCCCACGCTCCGATCGTGTCAAGACGATATTGAAAGTGCGTTTGCTTCGCAATCCAGGAAATGAACCAGATCGTTCGCCGATCGTGAGTTCGCGCGATTTGTCATTCCAGTGCAGGTTGATTGTCGCTCGTTCTTCGCGCTCGTAGGCGTATCCGTCGCCGCTGTCTTCGTAAAGTTGGAAATCGGCATCCTTGCCGCCGTAGATACGGAGTTCAGTCGGATCCTGATTTTCTGCAGCGTACTGAACCTTCGGGCCGAGTGGCACAATGCTGCCTTCCCTCACGAGGATTGGCATTTTGTCCAAAGGTGCATCGGCAACAATCATCTGCCCGCCGCGAGATTTCTGACCGCTCCAGAAGTCGTACCAGTCGCTGCCTGCAGGGAGGATGATCTTTCGAGTAGTCGCGTTGGGCTCGGTCACTGGATTGATCAGAAGCGAATCGCCAAACAGGAACTGATCGCTGACATCTCTCAGTGATTGATCACCTGGATACACAAACGGGAGTGCTTTCATCATCGTCTCTCCACGGTTTGTAACTCCCCAAGCGGTGGAGTATATGTACGGCATAAGTCGGTAGCGAAGTTCATCGTACTCACGCAAAATGCTTTCAACTTGCGGACCGTACTTCCACATTTCGGTTTCTGACTGATATCCATGAACTCGAAAGATGGGGCTGAAAGCGCCGAACTGAAACCATCTGATAAGCAGTTCGTGATAAGCGGCTGAAGTGTATTGATCACGCGGACGGAAGAATCCGCCGACATCGGTTGTCCAATAAGGGAAACCTGAAATTCCAAAGTTGAGTCCCGCCGGGATCTGTCGCCTCAATGTATCCCAATTCGCGGAGATGTCGCCCGACCAATTGATAATGCCGTTACGCTGTTGTCCGGTGAAGGCTGAGCGCGTAAGTATCACGACGCGCTTGTTTTCATCGGCTGCACGCTGGCCCTTGTAAACTGCGGTAGTTTCTAAAAGCGGAAAAGCGTTTCTGACAGTTCTTCCCGACCCGAGGTATGTGTTGTCATTCTTGAGAGGGTCTCCCTCCGGTTCTGAGGCATCGAGCCACCAGCCATCAAGACCATCGTGAAACAAGCCGCGGTCCAGATCTTTCCAGAAGAGTGCCTGAGCCTTGGGATTAAATAGATCTACCCAGTCTTCCGTCTCCTTCGATTCACCTGGTTCCCCAGTAGCGGCGGCACTCTTAAGAATTAAGCCGGCATTCGCAAAATCCTTATTGACGTCCGTTTGTACTCCGAATTTCGCCCATACGGAAATCACCATATGGAAGTTGTCGTGATGCAGAGCCGACATTAATTCCGCTGGCTTTGGATAGAAGTTCTCATCGAACTTCATCGCGTTCCAACCGTATTTGCCCCAGTACTGCCAGTCCTGCACCATGACGTCGACGGGGATTTGTCTCTTCCGGAATTCGGCGGCTGTATCAAGGATTTGCTGTTGGCTTGAGTAGCGTTCGCGGCACTGCCAGAAACCATAAGCCCAAAGCGGTAGCAAGGGGGCTGCGCCAGTGATTTCCCGATAACGTGCAACTACCTGATCCGGTTGCGGTCCATAGATAAAGTAGTAGTCGATGGCGCGACTCGCATCCGAGCGAAATCCCATCGTGTTGGAAGGAGGACGCACGCGCAGTTGCGTATTTCCGCCTGTTTCTGCGCTGATGTTGTAAGTAGTGTTTGCATTGAGATGAATTTTCGCGCCCGCAGAATCAGCCACCCACATGTTGGTGATATCGATGATCTTTTCGTCATTTACGCTTAGGTGGAGTCTGCGCCTTTCATTACCGCTTAAAAGAAATCCATATTCTCCAGCTGCATCTGTCTGGAATGTGCCCTTGCCATTTTCATCGAGTGCGATCGATTTCGTTGTTGGATTGAATTCTGTTAAAGCGGCGTTGTTCCAAAGCAGTCCGTAGCCTTTAGTGGAAACGACGAACGGAATGGCGATGTTGGTATTGGCCTGCAGGAGTTGAAGCGGAATATCACGCACATTCAAAAATCCCTCTTGATGCTGACCCAGCCCATAGAGGGCTTCATCTGGAGAGAGAATAAAATCCTGCCTGACCTCATACGACGGAACTTCGCCAATCTTAATCGGGGCAATTGATCTTCCACTGTTGTCCTGTTCGGCCAGGACGGTGTCGCCTGCGGAATTCTTGAACTTGACTGCCAGCGACGATCGATCGATTTCGACATTCATCGACGTGGTCTTGACGGAAACGCTGGCTGGTGTTGACGACAGCTTAAATGGAGTTCCACTACACGGGCGGGTCACGGATGGCACGTTGGATTCGGGAATCTCCTTCGTCGGGCTGACAACGACGTGGATCACGCGGTCAGAACAAACGGCAATCAACATGTTTCCATTCGAAGTATGGAATGTGACTCCATTAGCAGAACGCTCAAATGTTGCGGAGTCGGCTGGTAGTGCCGGGCGTGCAATAAAAACGATCCCCAAAAGGATCACGAGCTTCTTAAAACTTAAAGACGACATCCGTTCCGCTCCTTATTTCCTCGCCAGAGGTGTATGAATCACTCTTTTGTCTCTGTGCCGATGTTCCCGCAAACTACCGCTAAGAGTCTGAATACAACTGGACCCCACCGGCGATTGCTGGCGGCCAGTTTCGATCTCATTGGCGGCTCAAATCAGTTGAACGCTGTTCCAGGACCACATGCGCCTGATTGTCCCAGTGCTCGCGGAGCTGCTTTGAAATTCGAATCTGCTCGGATGCAGCTGCAGAATCACCAGACTTCTGATACAGGCGAGCAAGTTGATAGTGAATGCTGCCGTCTTGATCAGTCGACAGTCCCGATTTGTACTCTGAAATAGCTTCAGGAATCCGGCCGGTTTCCGAATAGACCTGTCCAAGCATCAGGTGAAGTTGAGGCCGCAAGTCTTCTTTCAGTTTGCTGCATTTGTCGAGATAAGGCTCAGCTTGTTCATACTGGTGTTGTTGCACAAGAATTTCTCCGGCAAGAAGGTTGGCCTCAGCATCGTCCGGCACTTCTGCGAGGAGCGATTTATCGAGATCAAGGGCTTCATCATTTTTGAGTTCGGTAAACAAGTCGATGGCCAGACTCAGACGAGCGCTTCTGCTCCTGGGATCGAGGGCGAGAGCCTTACGATATTCTGACTCTGCTTCGCTCCAGCGACGTTTTTGCCGCAAGACATCGCCCAGCAGAATGCGCATTTGCGGCGAGTTCGGCTCAACCTCGCCGGCATGGGCCAGAACCGCGATCGCTAGTTTCTCGTCCGCCTTGCTTTCCCAATACAAACCCTGCACCACGGTCGCGGGGTTTTCTTTCAGTGATTGAGCTGCGGCCGATGCGGTTCGAAAATCCCCCGAGTAGAACGCGCATGAAGCGAGGACTTTCGTTTGCACGATGGTCAGCTTGTTGAGACCGTCTCTCAATTCGTTATTGCAGGCGGAATACTGGCCGGCAGCCTGGAGCCGCACCCCATTGGCCGGCGAACTTGGTTGCGAAGGCTCCGCCGGTCGAGCTGCACTCACAAAGTCGATCGATGGAACGTCGTCTGAAACGAAAGCTGCATTGATGAGCTCACCGATCTCAGCATTCAGACTGCCGGAGTTCTGTCTCGCGCGAATGGCTTCGGTCAGCGACTGTATCTGATCGGCCGGGAGAACGTCGCTGAACAGAGGAAGGTTGGTTTTAAGAAAGGCAGCGTCTTTCATCGCGATTGATGAGAGCTCGTTAAGTCCCGCATCAAAATTTCCTTGCGCCATAAATGCAACTGCGACGCCCAACTGCGTAAGTCCGCAAGGCGAGGAATTTTGCTTCTCAAGTTGCAACTGTGTCTGTGCTTCCTGCAGTTTCTTTTGGCGCAGCAACGTGATGGCGAACTGAGCATGTGCGCATGGAGCCGGCGATGGAACGGCGAGAGCGGACTTGTAGGCATTCGCCGCTTCGATGAGTTTCCCCTGTTCTGCAAAAGTCTCGGCGGAACGCAGAGTGACGAAGGGCGAGCTTTTATACGTCGAATTCAGGGATCGAGCATCATTCTCAACCTGCTGCAGATACGATGTGCCCAGAGCGAGCCATGCGCTTCCGTTGTTCGGGGCCAGATGCGCTGCCCGCCAATAGGCATCTGCAGCCTGGCTTCCCAGTTCAAGCATGGAGTAGGCCCGGCCGAGAGACAGTACAGCTTGCAAGTCTTTGGGGTTAAGTTTGGAGGCGGTTTTCAGATAAGGAAGAGCTGTGTGTGGATCTTGCGCAGCGAGGTATTCAATCCCGAGAAATAGCTGCGGCACAAAAAGTGACGGATTAATTGCGATTGCTTTTTTGAAGCTCTGAATTGCTTCAGCGTGCTTATCTGACTCGTGATCCATGAGCCCCAAGTTGGCCCACAATTCGGGAATCGAAGGATCGATTTCGACAGCTTTGCGATACGATTCAGCGGCAGCGGCAAAATCTCCCCTGGCCTGGGCTGAGCCAGCCTGGGCCAGGAGGGCTTGAAGAGTCTGCTCACGATCCTCTGCTGAACCCGCCGCGTGCAGGGCTGTCCCGGCAAGCAGCAGGATGGAGCACAGGATGAGTCTGGTCCGCGTCATTCGCCTTACCTTTGGATCCTATCCGCCAATTGCTTCCGGCGCCGTTTCTGGAATTGATAACTCATCGCCGGCCACTCCGGTGCCAGAGTGACTTCAGCGTTACATTTGGCAATATTTGCTGCAGTAGACATAGTAGCTGGGCAGATATTGTGATCGTCCGGAAAAGCGACTACGGATCTGGACGAAACTGAACGCGCAAGAGATTTCATGAAACGATCGCGTTCACAACGGGAATTGTGAACGCGATCGCCGAGTAAAGAGCCGGTACGGTCCATCTGCAAAGATGGGAGCTCTAGTAAGTAATCTTCAGCACGCCCTGCATTTGCCTCGCGCCCTGAGTGCTCGAGCTCAGGCCCATAGTTGGGCTCCCAACTCCGGCATTCGGTATGCCGAAATTAGGATGGTTAAATGTATTGAACATTTGAACTGCGATTTGTGCTCGCAACTTCTCCGTGAAGCTGAACCATTTTCCCAACGTCAGATCCTGGTTGATGTAATGAGGAGCCCTCAGATTGGAGAGGTAACGAGGAGCATTGCCAAAGGTGAAGTCCGCCGGCGCCGAGAAGGCCTTTGGATTGAAGAAGCAGTACTTCGAGCCAACTGGGATCGAAGGAACACCGTTTGTGCCGCCGCAGTTGCCGGTCTTGAAGGCTGCGCCGGTCAAATTGGCGTGTTGACCCCCGCCAAAGACTGACGCTGAATTGCCACCAGATCCAATTGCCATTGGGAATCCGCTCTGGAAGGTGGTAATTCCCGATAACTGCCAGCCTCCCACAACCGCGTCTTCAACCTTGTTCATGCTTCCGCCAAGCGCCTTTCCGTGGCCGAACGGCAAGTCATAGACATAGTTGAGAACGAGAGATTCCGGGATATCGTCGCCGTCGACGGACCAGTCTCCCTTGAGGTTATAGAAGTTGCGGATGCTGGAACCTCCCTGATCGCCATTGATCGAGCCCCACTCTTCCGGTCCGCCCGTATCTGACATGAACTTGGAGAAGGTGTAGGAGGCGGTGAAGATCAGGCCGGCGCCAAACCGGTGCTTGAAACTGGCCTGTAAAGCGTTGTAGTTATTTTGCGCGACTGGCTCGCCCTGCGCCGAGACGGCGCCACAATACTCCGGATACGGCATCATGGACTGCGCCACAGTGTAGGGGCAGCTCGGGGCGGTGAGGCCCAGGGTGGCCAAAGCGGTAGCGTAGGGGTTACTGGGCAACGCGGTATTCAGCGCCGAGCCCATGGAAAGATACTTCGGATCGAGTTGTCCGTAGTTGAATCCACCGAGGGTAATGCGCCTTCCGCGGATGCCCACGTAGTTGACATCCAGCACGTCGTTTGTGCTGAAGGCGTATTGGAACCCGAAACTGAAATTCTGGGTTAAAGGATCGGGTCGGTTTCGATCAACCACACTCGGGCTCTGCCCCACCTGGGTTAGCCCTCCTAGCGCATTCCCGGTAACCGGAACGAGTCCGGTTTGGAAGGCCTGTGATAGTGGTGTGGTTACGTGGACGCCGTCGGACGAAGATGTCCATACACCGGATGTTGAAAAGCCCGGGTCCGGTCCATTGCCGCCGTAGAAGTTTCTTGCGTAATAGATGCCGTAGCCGCCGCGCAATACGAGCTTCGGCATCATGGCATATGCAAAACCGATTCGTGGCGCGAGGTCTCCCAGGTTGGGGTTCCAAAGGTACCGATCCCCAGGGCTGTTAAAGACGATCTTTCCGTAGGAAGGAATCCCGGTCGTCACGCTGATCGGATTCAGAGCGTGAAGATCGAAGTATGCCTGCTGGTTGTGCCGCGCCGTTACAGGCATTTGGAGATCGTAGCGAAATCCCAGATTCAACGTCAGCTTCGCGCTCGTCTTCCAATCATCCTGCACATACATGCCATGCATGAAGTAGGTTGGTGCGGGATAGGCGGTAAATCCCGTGGAGCCGGCCGCACCATTTCCTGAAGCACCTGCGCCCACCATGAACGAAGCCAGCGCGTCTCCGGCGCTGTCTGCGCTCAGATTCGATGGGTCAGGACCAGCGGTCATCTGGTTATTGAAATTGAATACGGTTGGTGTGAGCCTTCCGCCGTCGTCCGTCTGCCGAACACCCATATACCCGACTGTGATCGAGTGTGACTTCAGGGTCTTGGTGACGTCGACAGTCAGGCTTTCATTCGTCTTGGGGAAAGTCGCTTGGCCGGAGTTCTGGGTCGCGCCCAGCGGAGCGTAGAACCCTGATCCGCTAAATGTGTTCCCGAATTGAATCTGCGGGAACTGTGGCGTCCAGGAATCGAGAATTCCTGGCAATCCGAGCGAAGAAGGTTTGAATGGATAACCCTGGACCACGTTCCCGCCGGGGTTGCGAATGAAGAACAGTGTGCTGCTCAAGACAAGAGTCGGGCTGAAAACGCGCGAATAGCCCAACACTCCAAACATGCGGTTATTAGGGTCAAACACAAAGGGCCCCGCAATGTTGCTGGTTCCGTAGAAAGCTCCGGTTTGAACTTTGCCTTCGTGTTTGTTTGAGAACTGCCCGTAAATGCGATTGTTATCATTGATGTTGTGGTCGATGCGAATGCCCCACTCGTTGGACGTGGTCGGCGCGCTCGCCGTGGTGTTGAAGTTGAAACCGCCGCCCGGGTTCTTTGGCGCCGGCCAGTAATTCCCCGCAGCAAATTTGGCTGCAAGCGGGTCAATATTAGTGATCTTGTTTCCCGAGTACGCATTGCGAACTACTCCTCCGCCCGGACACGTCGACAGGGAATAGGGGTTGTAGATCGCGCCGGCAAAGATCGTCCGTCCAAGGCAGTCCACGCCAAGGGATGTTGACGTTAACTGCGCTGAGAAGTCGCCTGCCAATTGGGCCGTGGTTGGTACCTGCGCGCCGTACGAGAGCCCGCCGTTGAGACGCAACCCCTCGTAGTTGGCGAAAAAGAATGTCTTCTCCCGCTGCTGGTAGATGCCAGGGATATACAGCGGTCCGCCGCCGGCAACTCCGAACTGATTGCGATGATCGGCAACCCTCGGTGTGCCTGCCAGGTTGTTGAAATAGAGGTTGGCATCCAGAGCCTGGTTGCGAATGTACTCATCGGCAACAAAATGCCAGTCGTGTGTACCGGCCTTGGTGGTCATGTTGATCACGTTGCCGGTGCTGAATCCGTATTCGGCTGAGAACGAATAGCTGGTTACTTTGACTTGCTCCGTATCCTCAGGCGCTGGCACATAAAGGACTCCCCCCCAGTCTTGGGAAGTATCGTAACCGCCATTGAGAAGGAAGAGGTTGGTTCCGAAGTAGCCACCACCGAAATTCAGGAAGGAATAATCCTGGTCGGCAGTGTCTTCACTTCCCCCCGCACCCAGCAACTGCCGGTCGCCCTGCACGTTCACCGCGGAATCCAATGTTGCAAAAGAAAGAACGTTTCTGAGATTGAGTGGAAGCTCTTCAATTTGTTTGGACGCGAGTTCGGTGCTGACGTTCGCGTTCTGTGTCTGGAGCAGCGGACCTGTCGTGCTTACCTCGATCTGTTCAGTTGCACCAACAACCAAGCCGATCCCAACGTTCTGCGAATCTCCCGGAGTGAGCACGATGTCGGCTTGCTGGGTCGTTTTGAAGCCGGGAGCGCTAACTTCCAGCGTGTAGCTGCCCGGTACGAGCAAGGCGAAGGAGAACTCACCGGAGGCTCCTGTTGCGGATAGTCGGTTAACTCCATTGGTCGAGTTAGAGAGCTTGACCGTTGCTTTAGGAATCCGGGCTCCGGACGGGTCTGTAACGGTGCCCGACAGGGAAGCTGTCGTACTCCTTGACTGCGCGTGCAGGCTATTTTGAGTGACTGGAATGACCAGCCCCAGAGTGGCTATGCCTGCGAGCAGTGCCATCCAGATGAGACGTTTCTTGTTCAAGGTGCCTCCTTAGTCGTTCTGAGTTGTCCTGTTTGCCAAGTATCGGGATCCTGGATCGGGGGATCTGTTTTGCGGTGAAGCTCGATAAAACGGTCTGCTGAAATCCAGAGTGAGTTAACGATAACTGGAATTCGAGTGTATAGGTGCTGTACGGTGCTGTTCGAGAGCGATCCATGACTAGATCATTATTTATCTGTCACATACAGAATGGGGTGCTGTACGGTCGCACTTCGACTATCGCGGCTCTACGTGCCGGGTTCGACTGGGTGCTTAGAGGTCTTGGGGGCAATCCACGGCCAAAGAGGGATCTGAGCCCGCTCACGGAATGAGGCTTGGCGTATTCGGAACTTCGGGAGAATGGAAGGGGTCAAGGATACGCATGAGAATGAAATTAACCTTCACATTCTCTGGTCCGTTGCGCACGGTTTAGCTGACTTGGGCGTTGCCACCGTTGGGGGCTGCTGTTTATGGATTCTGAGAAGGCTTTGAGGAAGCCTGAAGCGGTTGGATGAACGCCATTCGAAGAAGCCGCTGTGACTACCAGGTACGTACAGCGACGATTGTAGGATTCGTTGGAATGTCGTTTACGACTTTTGTCTGGAGTACAACTTCAAGATTCTTGGTCGCCCATGAATCCGGGGCGGACCTCATCAAGTCCTTGAGTCCTTCGGACGAAGTGATGAACTCGGCTGCCGCCCGAGTGCCACTCTGGGTGATACCGGCGATCGCTATGAGCGCTCCACCGGTTTTCGAATGCGGCAGTCGCGCCACCAAAGCGTAATCCATTTGCACCTTGTTCTCTGGCGTTATGTCGGGGTGCCATTGCCGCGCCTTGTCTGTCTGATCCCGTATTGTCAGTCCACTTCCAAATACAAACGGCAGATCCCCAGTCAATTGAAGAGTCCACGCATTGTTAAAAGCGCCTATCAAAATCACGGGAGTATCGCGGAGATCGCCGAAAGATACATCTTCTCCGGAACGGAGATCGAAGGGGTGATTGAACCTATCCAAGAGCGTGGTGACTTTGACGTTGGCCGAAACATCTCCGAGAGTCACAAACTGGTTCTTCATCTCGAGCAGATCACCCGGACCCAATTTCTGATCTGCGGTAATCGGAACCAGAAATTCATATCCTCCCGTATCCAATTCGTTTAGATGATGTGTGTTTTTGAAGCGCTCGATCAATTGGTCGCTCGGCATATAGACCGCATTCGCTCCGGTATATATCAAGACTGGTTTCGGTGTGTCGAGCAGAGGCGACCAGAACTGATTTACCAGGTCCTTTGGTCTGCGGCTGTATACGAGTCCGGCAATGAGTATGAGTACGAGTGCCAGGCTACAGCCAAGAATCCACCAGCGCGATTTCGAATGCACTGGAACGGTGCGTCCTGGACGCTGGCTACCATCCGAAGGCACCAGCAGAGGAACAGCGTCAGGTTGAGCATGGGGAAGAACCAACACGTTCCCCTCAGCAGCCGAACTTGCCGCCCGCGATTCTCCTGCTTCGGAAAATGTAGCGTGATACGATCCCGGGCTTATTTCAATTCGAATCGCAAGTCCGCTTCCCTCTCCGACGTAATACTGCGCAAGCCTTTTCCTTACCTCGGCAGCGCGCGACCGCACAATTGGGTCTTCATTGGTGTCGTAATCTACGGGGCGACCAAACACCTCCGCGCCAATGACCCGCTCTTTGAGGCGGTCCAGGTGTCCGTCAAGGCTTTGGCTGACGATGTATTGCAGGAGTTGCTGGGATTGCTTGCTGGCGCGAAACGGAGCACTTCTTAGTATTTCGTAAAGCGCCTTCTGAATCTCTGCGGCGCGCGCACCTTGTTCGGTTTTGGATTTTCGGTCAGGAGTAAGGACTGAATCAACAATATTCCCCATGTCCGCCTCCGAGAGTACTCCACAGTACAGTACTGTACGCTCTCTCGAATCGCGCTGACAAGGTCAAGACTACTGATGGTCGCTCTGGCGCGACAAGTCAGGGACCGCTGAAACTGACGACTGCCAAGTTCGAGTAGCGGAGTAAATGGCTTTTCTTGTGCCGCTCTTTTCTGATTCCACTTGTTACTCCGTGACCGATTCGGCGCGTTGATTTGGCGTGGCGAACTGTTGCGCATAGAGCACAGGTCTGGGTGTAATATGCAACGGGTGGGGGAATACGCTTCCCGGGAAGCCCTCAGAATATCCGGTAAAACTTGACGCGGCAGGTGCCTGCCGGAGTGTCTTCAATTCAGACTCAGGCGAGTCTCGCGCGTAACGCGGATAGGAGAACCATGTTTGCCAGGCGTTTTTTTATTTCTGCAGCCCTCGGGCTGCTTGGTGCAGTTCCAATGTTTGCGACGGGGCCGTCGTTTAGCCCAGATGCTACTTTCAATGGTTCAAGCCTGACCGGCTTTCACGCGTTAGGCCAGGCAAACTGGCGGGCCGAGAACGGCGAGTTGATAGGGACTCCGCAAAACAGCGGCGGCGGCTGGCTGATGTCGGACCGCTCTTATCAGGACGTGGGTCTGTTTGCTAATTTTCGCTGCACCGGTGGATGCGAAACAGGGGCCCTGTTCCGGATTGAAAAATCCGGAGATGGCTACAAGGGTTTTTTCGTTTCTTTGACGGAGCGAGACACGCCCTCGTACTCGGTTACGCTCGATGCGCAGGGCAAGATACTCACGCGCGAAAGGCTTCGCCGCGGTGGCGGCCTCATCCGCGTGGCTCCGCCGGCGACTCCGAATGCGCCCACGCCCCCTGCCAACATCCCGCGCTACAACGTGAAGCTTCCCTTCACTGCTTCCGACACGGGACTGAAGACGATTGACTGGAACGCAATCGAATTCTTGTACGATGCGAACATTGTTCGCGCCGTGTTGAACTACGGCCGCGAGGCGGGTGGCGTAACCGAAGAGGACGGTTATGGACCGTTCGCGTTGTATGTGGCTGGTGCTGGAGAGGTCCGCTTCAAGGATGTTGCGTATGCGAATCTGGGGCTGAGAGTCCGAGAAGCAAACAGAACCGCGACCGACTTCCGCAAACAGCAGATCAGCGATTTCTACTACTCGATGACAGCTGCCGCCGCCGACTTCAATCACGACGGCGTTCTCGACGTTGTATCTGGACCATACATTTACTACGGCCCGGACTACACGAAGCGCAGCGAAATCGCGCTAGCCGAATCGACCAGCCCTTCCACCTCTTTCAATTCGTGGTGGGTGGAGTACGCAGCAGATTTTACCGGCGACGGCTGGCCCGATGTGGTCAACGTGACCTATGGCGGCCCGAGCGCGGGTATTTACCTCTACGTGAATCCCAAAGGCGAAATCCGCCGCTGGGACATGTATAAGGTAGTGTCCAATGTTCAAAGCGAAATTGCCGTGATGGGCGATGTGGACGGCAGCGGCAAGCCCGCAGTGGTCTTCATGGGCGACGGGTACGTCAGCTACGCAAAGCCAGATCCAGCAAATCCAACCGGACCATGGATTGTGAAACACGTTTCAGAACAGGGCTACGGCACCGCTCATGGCCTGGGCATCGGCGATGTTAATGGCGACGGTCGCATGGACATCCTTAATATGTACGGCTGGTGGGAACAGCCACCGGCGGGCAGCGATCAACAGTGGAAATACCATTCTGAGGCGTTTGGTCGTTTTGGCCGGGGCGGCGCATTGATGGCTGTCTACGACGTGAACGGCGACGGCCTGAACGATGTGGTGACCTCTTTGAACGCGCATGGATGGGGGATGGCGTGGTATGAGCAGAAACGCGACGCGCAGGGCAACATCTCATTTGTGCAGCACATGATTATGGATGATCTGGGAACGCCGAAGGAGAATGCAGGAGGAGTGGTTTTCTCAGAATTGCATGGAACCGCATTCGCGGATATGAATGGCGATGGTATTCCGGATTTCGTTGTTGGCAAACGATACTGGTCGCATAACGCCGACTACCTTGATCCCAATCCCTTCGGCTCGCCGGTCCTCTACTGGTACAAGACGGTGCGCGATCCAAAGGCGCCCGGAGGCGCGCGCTTCGAACCAGAGTTCGTCGACAACGGATCGGGTGCAGGTTCAACACTGCTGACCGTTGACCTGAACAAAGACGGCGCCATGGATATTGTGACAGGCACCAAGCTGGGAACATTCATCTTCTGGGGCAAGCCACGCAGCGGAGGAAGCACCAGCGCAAAACATTAGACGCAACCATCTGAACTGAAAGTGCGGGGCAGAGTTCGTTGGGAACGGCGGCTTGCCAGCCACCGCCGTTCTCGCAAGCTATCGTATCGCCAGCGTTCCTTGCAGCGGAGTGTTGGCCTCAGAAGAACCTGCGAATACCTGATAGCTGCCTGGAAGCAGCGTCCACCCGATTTTCTGTTCGTCGTAGATTGAAAGCATTTGCGAATCGATTGCGATGCTGACTGCTTTTGATTCTCCCGGTTTCAGGTCAACTCGCTGCCAACCTGCCAAACGGCGGTAGGCTTCTCCTGCAGAATCCGGCAACGCGGCGTACACTTGCGCGATTTCAGTTCCCGGACGCTTGCCAGTGTTCTTGACAGAGAAGCTGACGGTTGCCTGACCATTCTCTTGCTCTACCTTCAGCCCGGAATATGCGTAAGTTGTGTACGAGAGCCCAAAGCCGAAAGGAAAGAGAACCGGCTTGTGCTCGGAGCGATACCACTTATAGCCGACCTTCGCGCCTTCAGAGTAGGTAACGGAGTATCTGGACGCGACGTGCGTCTCACCATTTACTGCTCCAGTGCCCTGCCCTTTATCTCGCGGCGGCAAAGGCGCAATTGTGGGCCGAGGCAGATCATCTTCACTGAAGGGAAAAGTCATTGCGAGCTTTGCTGAAGGATTTACTTTTCCTGTCAGCACGTTCGCGAGAGCTTTGTGACCGCTGCTTCCTGCGTACCATGCTTCGACGACGCCCTGCACCTTATCGATCCATGGCATCTTCACGGCAGTTCCTGTTTCCAGAACCACAATCGTATGCGGATTGGCTTCAGCCACGCGCGCTATGAGTTCATCCTGCCCATCGGGCAAGGAGAGAGTGGGCAGATCCATGCCCTCCGATTCCCATTGATACGCAAACACGATTGCGATGTCGGCACTCTTTGCCAGCTTTGCGGCCACTGAAAGATCCTTGCCCGCGTCAAAGTCAATTTGAGCTTCAGGCATTGCAACGTGCAGTGCCTTGACGGGAGAAGTGGGAAACCAGATGTGGTCCTGCCAATGAGTGGCGCCCTTCCCCGGCGGCATAATCGCGTTGCCTCCAGGTGGATCGACTTGCGCCGAACCGCCACCGGAGATCATGCCGACATCGGCATGCCCGCCGATCACAGCAATCTTGTGCACGCCTGCGGGGTTCAGAGGCAGAATGGCATTTTGATTTTTCAGCAGAACAATACTCTTTTCTTCGACGCTTTGCGCAACGTCAAAGCCGGTCTGCACATCGACAACACTCTTCTCAACGGGATAGTCCACAATGCCGGAAAGAAATTCAGCGTACAGCACGCGACGCGCGCTGTCGTCGATCTGGGCCATCGGGACTTTGCCCGCTTCGACCGCCTGCTTCAACTTGGGGCCGAGATAATCTGCCATCGGCTGTTCCTGATCGAGGCCGGCTGCAATTGCCGCTCCTGTATTATGCGTTCCACCCCAGTCTGAAAGCACGAAGCCTTTGAAACCCCATTCCTGCTTCAAGGTGTCATGCAGAGTGTAGGGGTTCTCGCAGGCGTAATCCCCATTAATGCGGTTATACGAGCACATCACAGCGCCGGGGTCGGCGATCTTGATTGCAATGTGAAAGGCCAGCAGATCACTCTCCTGAAATGCACGTTTGGAGATGATGGCATTTACGATGTTTCTTCCGGTCTCCTGATCGTTCAATGCGTAGTGTTTGATGTCGCCGATGACGTGTTGCGCCTGTTCGCACTTCATCAGGTTGCCAACCATAGTGCCAGCAAGGAGCGGGTCTTCTCCGGCATACTCGAAGGTTCTTCCATTCCTCGGATCGCGCGTAATATTTACTCCGCCGCCCAACGTCATGCTGTAGCCCTGCGCGCGTAGTTCGCGGCCGATCACAGCACCATAGTCGCAAGCCGCCTCCGTATCCCAGCTGGAGGCAAGAGCGACATCCGACGGAAGTGCCGTTGAATAGCGCCCGTTTTCACCGCTGGCACGCACACCATACGCGGCGTCGGACATGATGATGGGCGGAATGCCGAGACGCGGAACGCCAACGACATATCCGGCACCGCCGTTCGCCAAATGCGTAAGCGGCATTTGCCAGTTTGCAGCGTGAGCCATGCCATTGCCATGCAATAGCTCCAGCTTCTCGTCGAGAGTCATTTGCTTCAGGACAAGATCAGCCCGTTCTGCAGTAGACAAGGTCTTGTCCATCCATGGACGCGATGAGGTTTGTCCCTGCGCAGATGCAACCGCCAGCAGCAAAGCAATTGTGAGCGATGCAAGCGCGTGCCTGAACGACCAGTGTGAAATCAAAGCGTCATCTTCCATCTTCTCTTCTTCTCGATTCTGAAACTAACGATCTCTGACGCTACTGAACCAAATCAATTGGCGTTCTCAGTAAATTCAACAACTGCTCCGTCGCACGGAGAATGATTCTGCACCGGAGAGTCACGATTCCCTTAAATGTTGGCAGCGTCAGTGTAACTGAGGCGGTCCCCAGGGCGTAAGTGGTGGCATTCACGGTGGCTCGGGAACAGGACATCCGCGCCTAGGTGGTGAACGGAACATCTGCTTCAATAACTTTGTCGATGTGTGTGCTCATGCTGGCAATCAAGGAGCCGGCTGATGGTTCGTGGATTCTCTTTCGGCAAAAAACTCCATATAATTTTCACGCTTGAACATCAACGATCAAGGGTTGCTTTGCTCGTGAAAATTATTTATGAGGGATGTCTTCGGACCTATAACTAACTCCTAATTACCGAGTGCACCATTTTCTGAGACTTACATCTAAGTTTTTTATGACGCTACCGGAACCCCACCGGCGGCCGTTGTGCCGCTCATGCAAACGCAACGGCGAAGAAACAGTCACATCTGCTCTTCGAGACCCACAACGGCGCCGCTCGACAAGCGCTCAAACACTGGCGCGAGAATGCCTGCGGTGGCTCCCTGTGGGAGTCGCGGCCACGCTGCTGCTTGGGTTTTCACCACCCGCATCGGCTTCACTAGGCGGCGCCTCCAATTCCGTGGAGGCCGACAGCGCCCGCATGAATGCCAGCCGCCAGGTTACGCAGCATAGCAGCTACGCAATTCACCAGATCACGGCGCCGCAGGGCACTGTTGTCAACGAGTATGTCTCTCCGGAAGGAAAGGTATTTGCCGTAAGTTGGCATGGCCAGTTCCCTCCTCAAATGCAGCAGATTCTTGGAACCTACTTTGAACAATATGTTGCGGCATTAAAGGCGCAGGCGCATTTGAATCAGGCACAGCCCAGAGTGTATGGGCACCAGCCGCTCAACCTTCAGCTAACGGGACTAGTGGTGCAAACCGGCGGTCAAATGGGAGCCTATTCCGGCCGTGCCTACATCCCCGAAATGCTTCCCCAAGGCACACCAGTCGGCCAGATCCAATAATTAAATATTCGGTGATCGATCAGAAGGAGTCTTCTGTGAGAGTAGTGATTCTCTCGATGTTACTGGTGGTTTCAGGATTGGCAGTGGGTTGTGGCTCCGCCTCGTTTAAAAGCACTGCTTCTACTCCTACCGTTACACCGATTACCACTCCGAGCGGTCCAAATGTTCTGCAGATTGATGTCAATGGCGGCCCAGACGCTAGTGTCGCGGGCGGGGGAATTTATCAGAATGTTCCATTTGCCACGGCGAAGGTGTGCTCGCCGGGCGGCACCTCGAATTGCGTGACCATCAGTGGATTGCTGGTGGAGACAGGCGCGACAGGCCTTCGCATATTTGATAACGAGGTCACATCTCTGAATCTGCCTGCCGTGAATGCTTCAAATGGCTCGCCGGCGTACGATTGTGTCGCCTTCGGCGATGGGACATATATGTGGGGATCGGTACAACAGGCCGACGTAGTCCTTGCCGGTGAAACTGCTTCCAAGGTCCCAATTCATGTGATCAGCAGTTCGAACAACGGTGTTCCATCCACTTGCTCCAACGGCGGTGACATCAACCTGAACACTGCCCTGGCCCTGGGAGCGAATGGAATTCTCGGCATTGGATTTGAGCCGACGGATTGTTATTTTGGTGGCCAGAGTATATGCGATGCTTCGGATGGATTCACCACTCCGCCCTTCCCCGCGTATTACACCTGCAACGGAACCGACTGCAATCCTGCATTCGTCGCAACGGCGAATCAAGTTGCGAATCCTGTGAAATTTTTTGCGAAGGATAATAACGGTTTCATTGTGGAGCTGCCACCCGTAGTGAAGCCTATGGTCAATTTGAGCGGCTATGTACTATTCGGCCTGGGCACGCAATCGAACAATGGACTTGCCTCCGGTAGCACCGTGATTACGATGGCATGCGACGCTTTCACGACGGATTTCGCAAATCAGACTCTCGGCATTACCGACGCAAACACCTGCGCCGGTCCCTACAGTGCGATCGATAGCGGCTCCAATGGAATCTATTTCCCGAATTACGCGAATCTTCCTTTGTGCCCTGCCTCGACCTCTGCCGGCGACCTGTCGTCGCTTTATTGTCCAGACCAGACCCTGGCCTTCACCGCAACGATTGTGGGACAGGATGGCAAATCCAAGTCGGCAAGCTTCGATGTGGGGAATGGCCAACAGCTCCTTACAAGTACGCCAACCTCAAACGATGCGGTTCTACCCACCCTGTCTGGGACCAATGCTTTCGGTTCCGGATTTGTCTGGGGACTGCCGTTCTTCTACGGGAAGAATGTCTATTTCTCTATCGCGGGCCAGACCGCACCTTCAGGAACGCCATCAGGACCCTGGTGGGCATTTTAATTTTATTCAGAGAGACGCAGGGCGGTACTTTCCAGTCAAAGTACTGCCCTTGCGCGCCAAGAGGGGCTGCATCATTCAAAATAAAAGGCTAACCGGGGGCGTCGGGGCGCCCCGTATTTCGGAATCTGTGTCCGTTCCCGTGACTCGGCCGGACCAATTCCTTCCCCTGCGACCCCGATTCTGTGTACCATCTTATTGAGGATGTTTGCGGTGACGGGATTTCAGACACGATTGACGACTTTTCGCGGCTCAAAGCCACTGGCTTTGAAAGCTGTGGTGGTTGTTTGCTTGATCGTGCTGATGATGCTGGCGCTGGTTCACGTGGCGGA
>Ga0209483_1001103_pt1 | contig 21131 bp, 17 predicted proteins | sample NGEPerA_FD_184508 | JGI IMG/M metagenome (GOLD analysis project Ga0209483, IMG submission 184508) | Arctic peat soil microbial communities from the Barrow Environmental Observatory site, Barrow, Alaska, USA - NGEE PermafrostL2-A... | ecosystem: Environmental > Terrestrial > Soil > Wetlands >... | reverse complement strand
ATATGGCGGTAAACCGCCTCAGAAACAAGTGCTGGCTAGTCCACGCATTCTTTAAACAGGCCGGATTGAACATACCAAAAGTTTAAACTTCATTGCGCAACGGTCAGTAGGAACGCTCTTTAGAGGAATTCGGTTTTCCGAGAAGCCGTCGGAATGTTCGTGCTCGACGTTCAGCGCCGACGTGTCACGGTCTTCGGAGGCAAGTCGCAGACTCTTGGACCTGGCGGAGAAGTGGTCTCTGTTGATCGATGTGGGCGGTCAGCGTGATCGAAATACCGACAGGATTGATGCGAAGTACCAATTGAACCGAATGCTGGCACCGCGCTGGGATATTGCGATTTTCAGACGTGGGGTGCTCGCGCTGAGTCCAGAAGAGGTGAACGCGCTGTTCGATCCCGCGTTCTCAGATCGTTTCGACGAGCTGATGAAGGCGCGGGTCGCTAGAATGAGCGCACCGTTCTTTGGAAAACGAGATGTGAGCGCACCAGAACTCGACGAGAGTAGCGAAGAACCGGATCTATTCGCAGGGCACGGCCATGATTGACTACACGGTGTTGTATAAGGGGGAGCTTCCAGTTGCAGGTGACTGGGCCGACGGCGCCCAATGGGACGTTTTCATATCCGCATACACAGCGGCAGAGCGAGTGCGCCATGTGTTTGAGAAAGCAGGTGCACGGGCAAAACACTGGCTAGTCTTCCCCGAGTACCGATTCGCGGAATCGATCACCCCGGCCGGAGCTTTCGCATTAGCAAGCCGTAATGAAGCGGAGTTTGTGAAAGCGTTTTGGGAAGCGCGGGTCGGCGACGCCCAGGGAAAGACCATTGGAATCGACATTACCGGGTTCATCAGGCCATACCTCATCTTTCTTCTTCGATGGCTGGCGGAGATGGGTGTGAGGCGATTCGACGCGATTTACAGCGAGCCAGTGATATACAGCAATCGCGAAAAGACCAAATTTTCCGACGAAGCGGTCTTGGAGGTCCGGCAAGTCGCAGGATACGAGGGTAGCCATAACCCCGATACTTCGAATGACTATTTGATCATAGGTGCAGGCTACGACCATCAGCTGATCGCGCAAGTGGCAGAAAACAAAGCGCTGTCCAAGAAGATTCAACTCTTTGGACTTCCGTCACTCCGCGCGGATATGTACCAAGAGAACGTACTGCGCGCCTATCGGGCTGAGGAAGCGGTGGGCCGGCACACCGGTGACGAGGCGACAAGCTTCTTCGCGCCAGCAAATGATCCGTTCGTGACAGCGAGCGTTTTACGAGAGGTGATTGGCCGGGTAGAAGCTCGAAATGGGATTACGAACCTCTATTTGAGCCCGTTGGCAACCAAGCCTCAAGTTCTTGGGTTTGCGCTGTACTACCTGACTGAGCGAAGAGGCACACCCACAAGCTTGATCTTTCCATTCTGTGAATCGTACAACCCCGAAACAACTGCCGGCATCTCGCGAATCTGGAAGTACACAATCGAACTACCGAGCCTTTACTGTAGTGCAATCATCATCGATATGCTGCGCTCTAATTCGGAGCTATCTTGCACTCCTCACCGCTGCGCGTTGTTTTCGGTTGTCAACTTATTAGCTTGTAGATGTCGACACGCGTTAAAGGTTCCTTAACCAGTTCGGTTTACATGTCATAAAGGACGTTATGACATGCTGACAACTCGATGAGGGGTGATGACATCAGATCTGGTTTTGCATTCCGAGGGGCAACTCGGTCGATTGGGCGGAATGGTCGTGCCGGCAATGATCGCCGATGCTGGTGAACATGCCAGCCGGCGCTTCCTCGAATTCTTCGTCGCCAATATTTCAAACCTGAACACGCGAAACGCGTACGCACGCGCCGTTGGCCACTTTTGTTCCTGGTGCGAATCGCGCAGCCTTGGCTTGCATCAGTTCACGCCGATCGCGGTCGCCGCCTATATCGAGCAATTCGCGGCAACGCATTCGGCACCGACGGTGAAGCAGCACCTTGCCGCCATTCGGATGCTGTTCGATTGGCTGGTGATCGGCCAGGTGGTGCCGCACAACCCGGCGGCATCGGTTCGCGGACCGAAGCATATCGTCAAAAAGGGCAAGACACTGGCGCTCTCGGCCGATCAAGCGCGGGAGCTTTTGAAGTCAATTCCCATCATTGAAACGGACGAGAAAACGGGCGTGGAAACGACGCTGCTGCTGGGACTGAGGGATCGGGCGCTGATCGCGACGATGATTTATTCGTTCGCCCGCGTGAGCGCCGTCGTCAACATGGATGTCGAGGATTACTGGCAAAACGGCAAACGCTGGTGGCTGCGGCTGCATGAGAAAGGCGGTAAACACCACGAAGTCCCGGCGCACCACAAGGTGGATGAGTATCTGGACGCGTACCTCAACGCTGCCGGCATTGCCGGTGTGGGCAAGACCCCCCTCTTCCGGTCAGCGGCGCGCAACAGCGGAAGGCTTACTGACCGGCGGATGGACCGGCGAAATGCGCTGGAGATGGTGAAGCGGCGAGCGAAACTGGCCGGACTGCCAGCGAAGACATGCTGCCACTCGTTCCGCGCCACCGGCATCACGGCGTACCTGGGGAACAAAGGCACGCTGGAAAAGGCGCAGGCGATCGCGGCGCATGAGTCGCCGCGGACAACGAAGCTGTATGACCGCACGAGCGATGAAATAACGCTTGATGAAATCGAGCGGATCGTGATTTAGTTGAGGGTATAGAATGACCAGCGAGGCTTGATGTGCATTCCGTCGCCACAGGGTCAGCCTACCCATTGTGAAAAGTTAGCATATCCGTCGTCGTTGACCCAGTCATAGGTTCGATACCACCGCGAGAAATTAAATCCTTTGCCCCAATACTGCGAGTCAAGGCCGGTAGTCTGGTACGTCGCCGAGCCGTCGATTTCGGAATACTCCTTCCATTGGCCATCAACGATTTCGTGCAAAGTACCGGTCTGTCCGGTAGCTGAAAACGAAACTCCTAGATATGCCAACGGGTTCGGACCACTGGGTTTTGTTTGTTGATCCTTACCAGTTATCGAATTGATCTGGACCCCGAGAATTGCGTTTCCCCGGCGAAAACTTTTCATGATCTCGTATCGAACCCAAGGTCTGAGGTATGTTTCAGATCCGATCAATAAGCAGGTCACCGAAGTCCCCTCAAGGCCCGAGTTCACAAGGCGCTTGACGGCACTGGGATTTGTCCTCTTCGCGCTTTCCCAAAGTGAGGCGTCGAAGAACCCCGACGCTTCGCGGTCCGCTTTTGTCAGCCAGTGCTTTCGAACCACGTTGGCACGAAAGTCAATCACATCCTGGTAATGAAAACTGAAGAATACGCGTTTCGCCATTCTTTCGCCTTGAAACTTTTATTCAGGGACTTTTAGTTTTTTTCGCGAATGGTGATCGCCTCTTCAAACCAACTCGCGATATTTTCGCTGATATAGTTGTACACCTGTTTACTGTCGAAAAATGGCGGATTGTAGGCCTTTACGACGGACGCAAGAGTTGAATTCCCGAACTTAACTTGCGAGAACGGATTGGCTCCTTGCGACGATTGCGTTTGGCCTAAATCCTTTAAGCCATGAACATAAACTCCGACGACTCCCTTCCTATCGTTCCAAGCCTTGGCGATTTCATAGTTACAGTAATCCATTTCCGTCCTGCTGTCTGGGCGCCGATCAGGACCACCGCGCATGATTTGCCAAAGAGCTGCCCATCGATCCAGCGTTGAATCGCCGCGTCGCCACCCTTCTTGACGGCTTCCCAATCGTTGTCAGAGGCGGCTGGATTTCCCTCAAGCACGCCCATGTTCCGTACCAGCGCAGCGCGCGAATGATCCGGTTGAAAGTGAAAGCTGTAGAATACTTTTCTTGCCATGGTAACGCGGCCTTTCTCTTGCCTTCTGCGAAGTCCTAAATGACCGTCGGGCGATGCTAGTCGCCGGGTTCACCTTTATACGCTCTTTCCTCGTTTGGCGCAATATGCAGCGCCTCATGAAAGAGTTTGGCGAAATCAACGTTCTGCAACGCCGGCTCACTTGAAACACCGAGACGCGCAGCTAACTGGAGAGCCGCCCCGCCGGGCGAGGGCACAGTGACAATTTGAGCAGTGGGATGAGAGCTGATAAAGAGATCGTATTCTGCTACAACGCCTTCCATTCCACCGATGAATACGGCCGCCTCCAAATCCATTCGCGAGAACATGGCCTCGCGCATGCGGAGCAAACTTGCTTCTCGATCTCCTTGCACGGCGTCGATAAACTCGACGTTATGAAATCGCTGATTCTCCTCCGGGAACCGATCCTCGAAGAATTTGCTCTGATACAAGACGACGGCTTTCGCGTAATCGACACCCAGATCTTCGCACACGGCCCAGATCATGGGAGTGATCGCCGGATGCCCACCCCATACGATTAACCGCCGCCCCAGCGCCAGAGCAACAAATTCACGAACTGCACATTGGATAAGAAAGGGGTCGGCGCTCTCGTGGAAATTTCCTCGGCCGACCACTGGAACACTCGCAGATAAAAATATCGCGTTCATGGTCTTACACCACCCAATCTGCGAAGCGCCAGGCGGCCTCCCCGACCTTTACCCAACGCGCTGATTGTATATTCTCTCCCAGCCAATCCAGATGGCGTAACCATGTCGGATGGAGGCCAACATGGTCAAATACGACGGCGATAGAGCGGTCCGGCGCATGATCTACTGCATCGTGAAGCGATAGCGATGTCGGCACTCCGACCGTGGGATAAACGACAACGTCCGCACCGTCAGCGAGCTTGATGAAGATGGCTTTGTGAAGCCCGACACCCATGACCGTTCCCCCAATACTCTCAACCGCTTGTTTCACATTACTAAAGAGATTCAAACTTCGGACCGCATGACTCTGACTTCGCACGGTCTCCAAATGGTCGCATATGCGCGCTATCGCGTCGTGCCCCAATTGTCCAGTTAGCACATCTACCTCAGCAGGGGCAAGGTCGATTCGGCTGGCGGTCGATACCCGGGGCGAAGGGGCGAAACCGGGCCAGCCGATTCTCAGCACGGATATTCCCTTGGCTAAGGCGCGTCCAAACTCGGCGCTGGTCCAGCGGCTGGCGAAATAGCCTGGGGTATCAATCATCACAAGGACATCTGAATCACAGAGCCGATGCCACAACACTGATTGGAAGTCCTCTGCCGGGGCGATGCCATGCGTATCCAAAAACACGTCAAAAAGCCTTGAAGAAAACGCGTCGAACAACTGCAGCGCAGCAGCTCCGGCTTCAGTACGACGATAACTGACAAAAACCCGGCGCTGTCGAGGCAGCAATCCCACGCATTCCAGGAGCGACGAAGCAATACGCTGAGGCCCATGGGTTCCATAAAACAAGCAATTAAATGGTCTGAGCTGTGGAGGGAGTTCTTGATGAACGCGACCTTCGATGGAAACAATTGGAAGTACCGGGATGCCGCTACGGAGAATGCGATCAAGGCCCGCATCTGAAACACCATCCGCGCCGATGAAGACCACGGCCGCAGCAGTTTTGTTCGGCGGATCGAAATGTGCGGGGCAAACAGACCATGCGACTTCGTGGCCGAGTCGCAATCCGAATGGAGTTACGAATGTCGTGAGATGGGACTCCAATTCAGCTACCTGAGCAGGCGATGGAGCGCCCAGGATGGAAAGCTCGTAAAGTGCCATTTGACAGTCCCGATTCTGAGGGCAATCACGTTTGCCGACATGGCACTCCATATCTGGGTGCCGCTAGTTTCATTAGTGCGAAGCGACGAATATATCCTTGTAGGCCACGAAGCTCAATAACTTGATGCGCGCTGGCCGGCGAATGACTGTGGCGTGAAGAGGTTGGGCAAAGGAATCGTTGGAAACGGGGCGACCATCTCAATAATTCCAGTTCTCATGCTTAACCGGCAGCCGATTGAGCGCCGCCCGGCACTGCTGCCACCTTGGAAGGAAGCGGTCCATGAGCGCCACGAAGCGGGCGTTGTGCGTTGGCTCCAGCAGGTGAATCATCTCGTGGATGACGAGATATTCAAGGCATTCCCGTGGCTTCTTCGCCAGATCGGTATTGAGGCGGATGCTGCGGGCGACTGGGTTACAGCTTCCCCACTTGGTCTTCATGCGCTGGACGAAGAATCGCGCGACTTTTACATCAAGCAACGGCTCCCATTTAGCAATCAGTTCCGGCACCGCTTGCTTGAGCTGCTCGCGATACCACGCGTCAACGATGTCCTGCCGCTTCGTCGCATCCGTTCCGGGGCGCACGCGAAGCTGAATGCGCCGGTGCCTTATTTCGACCCGTGGTGTTTGGTCGCTCTCGGTGAGGGTGAGCAAATACCGCGTGCCCCACACATAATGGCTTTCACGCTCCAAATAATCGCGCGGCGTCTCGCGCTCCTGTTCACAGATTTTTTTCTGCTGCTGCTTGATCCAGGCAAGCTTTGAAATCGCAAAAACGCGGATCGTGTCGAGGCTCATGCGCGACGGTGCCGAAATTCGGACTTTGCCGGTCGGCGGATAGACGCTGAGATGGACATTCTTGATGTCCTTCAGGACGACATCCACGGGCATTTCACCGAGCATGACCTGCATCATCAATACTCCCTCTGTGCTTTGATGATAAGAAAAACCCGCTCGACTTCGGCCACATCTTTCAACAGCGTGTACAGCTCCGCCTTGATGATCTGCTCGCGGGCTTGAACGCCGCGCCAGGCATCGGGGCGCACGCGCCGGACCGCCTCATCGAGCGCAATCGCCAGCGGCTCGTCCTGCTTGAGGTTGTTGTACAATGCACGCTTGCCCGGAGTATCGAGCGCTGGCGGCGTCTGCTCCGCCTGCCCCACCTCCACCCTCTTCGCCAAGTCCGCCACGCGCCGGAGATACTCCTCGTATTCGATCGCTCTGGCTTTCCGGGCCACGATTATTTCGTCCAGCAGCGCTGACATCTTCGCGTAGTAGGCCGGGTCGTTCAGGTGTTCCTTGATGATCTTGCTGCGGACGTTGTTCTCGATCGTCTCGGCGATTGCGTTCTTGTTGCCCTTCAATCCGCCAAGCTGTTTATTGATGGCGTCGGCAATGCCGGTCTTCACGATCAGCTCCAGCAAGCCCATGCTGTCGAACGGTGAAATCTTGCGCGGCTCATCGGCCTCGATGTAGGTGTCGATCAAATGCCGCATGTCGGCCTCGTACGCTTTCAGATCGAGGCTTTCGCCGCTGGCCATGCGGATGATCTCGCGAACGTTCAGGTGGTCGTTGAGCTGCTGCTTGATGCGGGTGATGTCGTCGCCGCTGTATCCCGCCGGCTCCAATTCATCGGCGATGTTGGCGTAAGCGCGGATCAGCGCCACCGTCGCCTTGTAGAGCGCCGCACGCTGCGGCTCGCGCTCCTTCAACTCTGTCGGGACTTCGGTGTTGCCGCAGAAGTAATGGATGTGTTCCAGTTCTCCCTTTGGCGGCTCGACCGGTTCGCCCAGGAGCGCCAGCGCCTCCAGCGCATGGTCGAGTTTCTCCTTCCCCTTCTTCAATCGATCCTGGAGCAGGATCTCCGGATCAGCGCCGCCGGCACTGTTATCCAGTTCGGACGTATAGACCGCGATCGCGTTTTCGACCTTCTTGAACAGATCCTTGTAATCCACGACGTAGCCGAAATCCTTGTCCTCGCCGTCCAGCCGGTTGGTGCGGCAGATCGCCTGGAACAGGCCGTGGTCCTGCATCGACTTGTCGATATAGAGATACGTGCAGGGCGGCGCGTCGAACCCCGTCAGTAGCTTGTCCACCACGACAAGCAGTTTCATGTTGGCCGGTTCCTTGGTGAAGAGCGCCTTGGCGCGCTCCTCATACGTCTCGGTTTTGGTCATCCCCGGATTCGCTTCGACCTCCTCCAGAAGCTCGTTGTAAGTGTTGTAGACGAACTGCTTATCCGTCTCGGTGTTGGCGCCGATTTCTTCCTTGGTCACGTTCTGCGCCAGCGGATTATAAGATGTCACCACCGCGCACTTGCCCCTAAACGGCGTCTTCTGGAACAGCGTGAAATACTTGCTCGCCTCGTAAATGCTCGATGCCACCAGAATCGCATTGCCGCGCTCGCTGGACAGGCGCGGCTTGACGCTGAAATCAAAGACGATGTCTGCCACCACGCGATCCATGCGGGATTTTGAGCTGAGCACGTTCTGCATCGTGCCCCATTTGCTTTTCAGCTCATCCTTCTGCCAATCGTTGAGCGCCTTGGTTTTGGCGTCGAACCACGCGTCGATCTTTTCCTGGGAGCCCAGCCGCTGGTTGATGTCCCTCGCCTCATAGACCAAATCGAGCACCACCTGGTCTTCGACGGCCTCGCTGAATTTGTAGGTGTGGATGTAGCCGCCGAATACTTCCAAACTGGTCGCCTTGTCCTTCTTGAGCAGCGGCGTCCCGGTAAAGCCGATGAAGACGGCGTTCTGCATCATCGCCTTCATCACGCGGTTCAACTTTCCGCTCTGTGTGCGATGGCATTCATCGACGAATACGAAGATTTCGCCGACCGCGTGGCTGGGCTGCGCCTCCAGTTCCTTGATGAACGCATCGAAATCGTCCACGTCCTTGCGGCCAAACTTATGCACCAGCGAGCAAAGCAATCGCGGCTTCGCCTGGCCGAGTTGGGTCATCAGGTCGCGGCCACTGCTGGTGCGTTTGATCGGCTCGCCCGCCTCGGTGAACACGCGCTCGATCTGCTTGTCGAGTTCATCCCGGTCAGTGACCATCACCACGCGGGCGTTGGGATTGTTTTCCAGAATCCACTTCGCCAGCAGCACCATCACGATGCTCTTACCGCTGCCCTGGGTGTGCCAGATGATGCCGCCCTTGCGGTCATGCACATGCTGCTGCGCCGCCTTGATGCCGAAATACTGATGCATGCGAGGCAGCTTCTTCACGCCACCGTCGAACAGAACGAAGTCGTGCATCAACTCGATCAGCCGATCCTTGGCGCACATTTTGAGCAGGTATTTATCCAGCTTGAAGCGGCTGTTGTCCTGCTCATCCTCCTTCCAATGGAGGAAATACTTCTCCTGCGTGCCGATCGCGCCCCATTGCAACCCTTCCGAATCGTTGCCGGCGAAGATGAACTGCACCGTGCTGAAAAACCACGCGTTGAATTCCGGCTGCTGGTTCGACAGGCTTTGGCGAATGCCATCGCCGATGGTGACGCGACTGTTCTTCAATTCCAGCACGCCCAGGGCGATGCCATTGATGTAAAGCACAATGTCCGGCCGGCGCTCGCGGTTGCCGCGCAGCGTCACCTCCTCCGCCACGGCAAAATCATTCTTCTGCGGTTGCTTCCAATTGATGAGGTGGACGGTCTGCGTCGCCTTCCCCGCGTCGATCTTCACCGGCACGCCATAGCGCAGCAGTGCGTAGACGGCCTGATTGTTGCCGTAGAGGGTGCGGCCGTGATTGTCGGCCTCGGTGCGCAGCTTGTGCAAGGCCACGGCGATCTGCGCCGCGCTATAGCCCGACTTGGTCAGGTGCGCCGTCAGCAGCCCCTCGTCGATGTTGCTGTTCCCATCGCGATCCGACCAGTCGCCCAGGTGGCGATAGCCCAACTCATCGCGGAACAGCGCGATGACGCGATTCTGCGTCGCCCGTTCGGATTGGCCGATCGTACTCATTTTAGAACCTCCCAGTGTCCGCCCTTCGCCGGGCCGATCCGATTCACGTAACCGTGCAGCTTGAGATAATGAATGTTCTTCTCCACGGCGGTGCTGCTCAGGCTCAACTTCTCCGCCAGTTTCGACGTGGTGGTTTTGGGGTTCTCCCGCATCGACTGCACAATGGCGGCGCGGGTTTCACCCAACTTTTCACCCAACTTTTCACCCAACCCCGGTTGGGTAGTCTCCGCCGGAAACAAAAACTTCACCCACAGACCCGTCGCCTCATGCTCAAGCACGGGCTCGGGGAAACCGGCCTCGCGGCACGCCTCCAAAATGCGTTCGATGCCGCGGCCCCACGCCTCGATCTGGCCGGCGCGAAAGAATGCGTTCGCGATATCGGGATTGAACGGCTGCGAAGAATGCTTCCCTTTCAGTTTCGCCACCGTCCAGCGCGGCGGCAAATGTCCGGGGTTCCAGAGCATCAGCTTGTCGGCGTACACGCTGATCTGGATCGGCGTCCCCGACGCATATTCCTTGTGAATAACGGCGTTCAGCACCGCTTCGCGCAAGGCCGCCTCCGGCACCGGCAGCGTCTCCACCCGCTGGATTCCCCGGTAAGTGATGCCCGCCTTGAGGTACTTGGTGACCAGCAGTTCCATCACCTTCTCCACCTGGGTGAAGAGGTCGCCGTGGATTTCATCGTGATAAAGCAGGTTGGCGTTGGTCCGGAAGAAGCCGATTTTGACGAACGCGCCGGTGGCAAAGCGCTCCGGGTCGGGATGAAACAGCAGCGCCGCTGCGCGCTTCAAGTGGCCGCCGTCGGTCAAATGTAACTTCTCTAGAAGTGCCGACGTTGGCTCCTTCAGCGTGGCGGAATCCAACCGCCGGCTCTGCCGGGCCATCGTTCGGAAAGTTTTCACCGCCACCTTCGACAGATCCTTGACCGCCACGTTGGGCACCGGAACACCATCCCAATGCCGACCCTGCTTGCGCAGAAGAAACTTGTCGAGCGCCGCGCCCTTCAACTCTTGCTTCGTGCTGCCGCTGCGATAGTGATATTCCCCCTTGTAGCTCACCGGATACGGGTAAGGCTCGACGCGGATTTCCAGATAATCCTTCCCGCCTTCATCGCGCAGGTTCACGTCCGCCATGATGCCGAGAATGTCCCGAATCTTATTCGGGATATCGACGAGCAGTTTCGTGGCGTCGGGCAGGCCCACGACCACGCCCTTGTCATTACGGCCGATGTCCAGAACGCCCCCCTCGGCATTGGCGAACCCGCAAATCCATTTGAGGTATTCGTCCCGCCAGGACTCCTTCCACTCTGTGTTTTGGCTCTCTTTCATACCAGGCGAATCCTCCCGGTCAGCAGTTCCTGCATCATGCCCTGCTTGACGCTGCGGGCCTTGACGAGCTTATCTTCCAACGCGGCGATCTCCGCGTCCATGTCAGTGAGGACGGCGGCGATCGCGGCTTGCTCCGGCACCGACGGTACGGGCAACATGATTTTGGCGATGTTGGTCTTGCTGATCCCGGACACTTTGGTTCCGACCGCAAAAAACAAAAACTGCTTTCTGATGGCGGCGGTTTGAAAGCAATAGCGCCGATATTGGTGCTCCAGTGCGCTGGTCTTGCTCTTGGCAACGATCGTATGCAGTCCTGAAATGAACGGGATTCCGTCAGGATTCACGATCACCACATGCCGGCTCGCGCCTTCATCGTCTTCAGACGCATCGACGAAGACAACGTCGCCGTCGTACAACAGGGAGGCAGAAGAGATTTTCTTCAGTGGGACATCGAGCTTAGGAATTGCCTCGTAGTCAGATCTAACATCAATGAAGGTCTTCTTGCACGCGTGAATGTCACCGTAATGAAGATAGCAATAGCCGTCGGAGGAAAGCTGGTCGCGCGACGCCGAAAATCCGCCACTGAAGTCGAATAATTCACCTAAAGCCTTCAGTTCCCATTCCCCGCTGAAGCCCGGCAGGCGCCTTTTGCCGGTAAGCAATTCCTGCATGGCACCTTGTAGGTGGCGGTCCACATCGGTCTGTAGCTTGGCGGCGCGACTGACGATCTGCGGCATGGGGGTTTCGTACCGGTCGGCGAGTTCCTTGACACGCTGGGTAAGGGCCTGGCTAATCCGGTCCATCTCGCCGTGAACAGCCGCATCGAGCGCTGCGAGCCATTTGTTGTCCACGACAAGCGCTTTAACGTCGGCCTCTGTAAGTGTTGGGTATTTCGCGTAGGCTTTCGCGCCCAACTCGGCGTCGGCGTCTTTAAGCCGTTTCTTCAAGTCTGTTTCGTTTTCGGCGAGTTGTATCCACTCATTGAGCACGGTGGCTTCTTCATTGGCGTCCTTGTCGCCTTTGATCTCCTTCAGGCGTTTCGTGACCTCAGCCTTGTTTATCCTTTCCAGTTCACTTAAGGCGCCGTCGTCGCCGGCATGTTCCTCCTCCAACTCGGCGAGCTTGGTGGCGACGCTATCCAGATCGGCGGCGAGTTGGTCGATGGCCGCCTGCTCCTTGCCGTAATACCGGGCGACAACGAGGGACTTGGGCACCAGATCGCAGGTCCAGCCTTTATCCTTCTCATTGCCCTTCTTGTCCTTCTCTAAGACGCGGTAGGTCTCAGCCTTCCAGCCATCGACGGCGATGATGTAGCAATCATCCTGCATGGTGTCGGCCCAGTAGTCCATAAGGTGCTGATAGACGTCGTATTTGTCGATCAGAGGCTGGCCGGTGTAGTGGACCAGCAAGTCCTCCGAGAGCGCGGCGATGACTTCCTTCGGATGGGCACCGGTCTTTAGTTGCCGCAGGGACTTGGCGCTCTTCTGCCGCCACGTCGCGAAGTGGGCATTCATTCCGGTGATGAACGCAGTGAATTCCGGGTGATCGTAGATGGTGGGCTTGATGGCCGGCTTTTCCACGGCCAGATCTACGTAGCCAGGACGATTGGGTTTGAAGAGCGCTTTGCGGAGTTTCGGACAAACGCACCAATAGGATTGCAGCGCGTCAATATCGGGTGCGGGAATCCCTCCCTGGAGATGGCCGGCGATATCCTGGGTGTCTTCGGGCGTCTGGCCGTCGATGTAGCGCGTGAGGTTGAGGTTGAAGTCATTCTTCTCGATTTCATCGACACCGACCATGCGGGAGTATTTCGGGAGATCAAGCCGCTTGTTAAAGACATCGATAATCTTGTGAATGTCCTGGGCGCGGAGGCGGTTCTTGGGGCCGTCCTTCATGAAGCCGGCGCTGGCGTCGATCATGAAGATGCCCTTGCGGGCGTGGGCGTCCTGCTTGTCGACGACGACGATGCAGGCGGGGATGCCGGTGCCGTAAAAGAGATTGGCGGGCAGGCCGATGATGCCTTTAATGTAACCCTTTCGCACGAGCGCGCGGCGGATATCCGCCTCGGCATTGCCGCGGAACAGAACCCCGTGCGGCAGAATGCACGCGCCTTTGCCCGTACTTTTTAGCGATCGGACGATGTGCAAAAGGTATGCGTAGTCGCCTTTCTTGGCTGGTGGTGTACCGAAAGGTTTGAAACGGTCGAAAGGATCGTTGAGCGGATCGATGCCGTTGCTCCAACGCTTATCGGAGAATGGCGGATTAGCGGCGACGTAATCGAAGGTCTTGAGCGTGTCGCCGTCCTTGAATTTGGGGTCGGCCAGCGTGTTGCCCTGCTCGATCAGCGCGGTCGGGTTGTTGTGCAGGATCATGTTCATGCGGGCAAGGCCACTGGTGGCGGCGTCTTTTTCTTGCCCGTAGAGCGTGACCTTGGCTCGGGCCTGATCGCCCACCTTCAGCAGCAACGAACCAGAGCCGCAGGTGGGATCGTAGACGGTGGTGTCGTTGGTGGTCTTGGCATCTCGTATGCCGAAGATCTGCGCGATTATGCTGCTGACTTCCGCCGGGGTGTAGAACTGACCCTTGCTCTTGCCACTTTCAGTGGCGAAATGGCGCATCAGGTATTCGTAAGCGTCGCCCAGAATGTCGTCGCCGTCGGCCCGGTTTTTTGAGAAGTCGAGGGATTTGTTCTCGAAGATGGCGATCAGGTTGGTGAGGCGATCGACCATTTCCTTGCCGGAGCCGAGCTTGTTGGCGTCGTTGAAGTCCGGCATGTCCGACAATTTGTTCGCGTTGGCGAGCGGCGCGATGATTTTCTTGTTGATCTGATCGCCGATATCGGGCTTGCCCTTGAGCGCGATCATGTCCTTGAAGCTAGCGCCGGCGGGCACGGTAATCGGGGCGTAAGGCTGGCCGGCATATTTGTCGCTGACGTACTTGATGAACAGCAGGACGAGGACGTAATCCTTGTACTGGCTGGCGTCCATACCGCCGCGCAGTTCATCGCAACTGGACCAAAGGGAGCTGTAGAGCTGTGATTTCTTCAGGGCCATCCGTTTGCGTCCTCAACTTCTGCTCAAGGGAAAAACTTCGGGTCGCTCGTCCGGGATTTCCGACCGAAGAGCGAAATCTTAACCGAGGTCTGGCGTAACACCCAGCTTTGGGCAAGTCAACGAGACGAAAACCATGGCCAAGGGATGGCGATTGCGCGGTTTCTTGATGGTGACCTCGTGGAATCGTTTTTGAACAGCTCTGCACCTGCTCAGAATTCGATTTTGGGCGATGTCGGTGCCGGGGTTGAGACCCTGCTCTGCCAAGAAGCTTCCTCCCTCCCCTCAACACGTCGATCGTGATTAGGTCGAAAAGGACGCTCCTTTAACGAGGTTTTCCATGAATTACAGCAAGTTATCCACAAGTTCTGACGATGGGACTGGCTCTTGGAAGGTGAGGAGGTTCGCCGACGCCTGCGCTTGCGCATTGGATACGCGCTTTGGCGTCGGATTCGATGGGGTGCTATTAAGTATAAGAAAGAGGAATGGTGTAAGCGTTTGATTTCATTGAATCCGAAACGACACATTTAGGCGGTCGACCGTCACAATCGGGCGGTTCGCCGACAAAAAGGGCTTGCGCATTTGTCGTTTGTCTGCCAATGTGCTGACCGTTACGCGACAAAAATGGAGGGGGAAAATGACGGATGATCGCCAAATCGCTGAACTGGATGCGAACCAGTTGAGCACCAAACGCGGCTTCCCGGTCTACCGGACCAATCCGAGCGTCCCGGCACGCAATGGGATGCCGACGCGGAACAAGCGGTTTCACGTTCCCGGCGGCAAGGGCGCGGTGATCGTGGATAACAGCAGCGGCGAAATCAAAGGTATCGGCGGCATGGGATTCTGGTGGGACGAGGAAGTGGACTCCAGCCGCTTCGTCAAGCTCTTCCTCGACGGAATCAAGCAGGCCGCCGGCCTGTCCAAAACCGGCATTCAGGTGTTTGAACTGGTCTACCATGAAATGCAGGCCAACCCCGGCGCGGACGAAATCAAGCTGAATCAGTACGTCGCCAAGGACCACGGCATCAGCGACCGCACCTACCAGCGCGGTGTGCGGGAACTGCTCGAAAAAGAATTCCTCTACCGCAGCCCGAGCGATGGCGTGTTCTTCGTCAACATTCGCTTCATGTTCAACGGGGACCGCCTCGCGTTTGTGAAATCGTATCATCTGAAAGGAGCCTCCCGGCAGCAGGAATTGCCGCTTGCCGAGGTCCCTGCCCTGGCCGCTCCGGTGAAATAGCTCAGGGAATGTAGCCGTTGGATTTGAGCCACGGCTCAATGGCCTGCTCCAGGATGTCTTGCAGCGTATTGGGTTGAACGCCGTGCAACTGGCGCTCCAGCGAACATTTTTTCAGGGCGGCGGCGAAATCGCCGCGAATCCGGGTGCTGATCGGCACGCGATTGAGGTTCGGCGGCGAGGACTGCGGCGTCGCCCCTGCCCCGCTTTCCTTGGGCGCTTTGTCGCCGTAAACGAACTCTTTCTCCTTCTGCGGATCGACGGACGGAGTGGGCGTTTTTAACCCTTCGGTGAGCGGTCGGCGTTCGGCCATGATTTTTCTCCTTACCGTGCCACGGACGTTCGCAACGTCTTCTTCGCCACGTCGGGCAGAATTTCGCGGAAGATTTGATCGACCTCGTCGGCCGCTTCCTTGGCGCGTGATCCCATGTTCCACACGATACGCCCCTGCCCCGGCGCGTCGGCGTAAATCTGCCGCAGCGTCATGGGTCGTGCCGCCAGCGGCAGGTCGAGCGCGTGGGCGGCTTCCTTCATGTCGTTGGTGAGCCGGTAGTTTTTCCCAACCATGCTCAAGATGATGACGGCCCTCGGCGAGCCCGATCGGATGTCCTGCGAGACGCGAAGCACTTCCGTGGCTTTGGCCAGCGCCCTCACCTCCAGCATCGACGCCTTGCACGGCACGATGGCGAGGTCGGCGCGCAGCAGAAGCGCCCGGCTGGTTTCGGTCTGGCTGCCGGGGCCGTCGGCGATGACGAAGTCGGTGTCGGCGGCAAGCAGCGGCAATTCACTCAGGATCACGTCGGGGTTATCCAGGCGGACGGCCTTCACCTCCGGAACCGCCTCGCGAATCCATTCCGATGACGATTGTTGCGTGTCGCAATCGGCGAGCGTCACGCGGTAGCCCTGCTCGTGAAGCCAGCCCGCCAAATGAACGGCGACCGTCGATTTGCCGACGCCGCCCTTGGAGTTTGCGATTGCGATAATCATCGTTCACCGATAGCACGCTTGCATGATGGCATGCAAGCACTATTTCAAGCTGTCAGGCTGGAGGGCTGGCATGATGGAATGTCAGCAAGCAAGATTGCCAGCCGTCTTGCACACCGTCATGCTTTCATACTGGCAAGCCAGCAAGACAGATTGCTTGTCGGATGACAGGACAGCAAACTGGATGTCATGCCTGCAAGCAAGCCTGCAAGATGGCAAGCCAGATGTCATGCAAGCTGGCATGAAGGCCAGTCGGCATGATGGCTGGCACTGTATTCACTGCGAATATTGCGTGTGCGGAGCACAGGGGAGGGGTGTGTAACTTCATTTTAAGGCTCTCGCCTCTGGCCATTCATTCGCAAACTACATTGTGAATATAGCAATCGCTGCTGAATTTGATGGAGCGAAGCTGGGGACAGGCGTAGCATGGCTCCATGCTGAACGTGACGGCGCAAAGGTCATCGGAAGCCGCCAAATCCTACTTCGCGAAATCAGACTACTATTCCGAAGGACAGGAATTGGTCGGCAATTGGGGTGGCAAGGGTGCGATCCTCCTCGGCCTGTTCGGCGAGGTGGACCGGAAAGCCTTTGAGAACCTCTGCGACAATCTCGATCCCCGCACGCAAAAGCCGCTGACACCCATCACGCGTGGCAATCGTCGCGCCGGCTACGACTTCACCTGGTCGGCACCCAAGTCGGTCTCGGTGGTTCACGCCATGACCGGCGATGAGCGGATCGTCAAGGCGTTCCGCGATTCCATTGACGACACGATGTCGGAAATGGAAGAGGACATGCAGGCGCGTGTCCGCAAAGGCGGCGTCGAACAGGACCGCACGACGGGCAATCTGACCTGGGCGGAATTCGTTCACCTGACCAGCCGGCCGGTGGATGGAATGCCATGCCCGCAACTGCACAGTCATGTATTCGCCTTCAACGCCACCTATGACGCGGTCGAATCGCGGTGGAAGGCGGGCCAGTTCGGGAAGATCAAGGGTGACGCCTACTATTGGCAGGCCGTTCAGCAGGCGCGATTCGCCAATCGCTTGCAGGAACTCGGCTATTCTGTCCGCAAAACAAAAGACGCGTTTGAAATCAGCGGGATACCTGATGCCACGCTCAAGAAGTTTTCCCTCCGCCGGCAACAGATTGATCAGGTGGCCGAAAAGCTCGGCATCACGGACCCCAAGGTAAGAGAAAAGCTTGCGGCGACAACGCGTGAAGCCAAGCTCAGTTCAATTCCGTACCCGGAACTGGTCCAGCGATGGAGCGCGCTGTTGCTGCCGCCCGAAACTGAGGCGCTGCGTAACGCCAGAGGCAAGCCAATTCGGATCGTGTTGCAAGACCAAGCGCACGCCCGGTATGCGGTCGATCATGCCTTTGAGCGTGCGAGCGTGCTCGATCAGCGCCGGCTGTTGACGGTGGCGCTGCGGCACGGGGTCGGCGAGGTGACGCCGGAACGGGTGATGGCGGAGGTCAACAAGCTCGGTCTTCTCAAGCGGGAAGATGATGGAAAGCTCCTGGTCACCACGCGCGAGATACTGGCGGAAGAACAGAAGATGCTCGATTTTGCCGTCAGCGGCAAAGGCGTCTGCCGCCCGATCGCGTCCGGCTTGGATGGCTGGCATGAGGAACTGGCCGCTTCGCGCTTGAGCAACGAGCAACGCGCCGCTGTGACACACCTCCTGACTTCGGCTGATCGGGTCATGATCCTCCGGGGCGTGGCCGGATCGGGGAAGACGACCCTTACGCGGGAAGCGGTCGGCTATATGGAGGGGGCAGGGAAGCCCGTCGTCATGCTGGCCCCGTCGGCCCAGGCATCGCGTGGGGTGCTGCGATCGGAAGGCTTCGCCGATGCCGACACGCTGGCGCGCTTCCTCGTCGATGAAAAGATGCAGGCCGGAGCGGCGAACGGCGTCATCTGGCTCGATGAGGCGGGAATGATCGGCACCAGATCCATCGCCAAGCTGTTCGATGTAGCCGGCCGGCTGAACGCTCGCGTGGGGCTCGCCGGCGATAAGCGCCAGACGGCCGCCGTCGAACGCGGGGCCGCACTGCGGGTGCTGGAGAGTATCGCCGGACTCAAACTATTGGAAGTCACCGACATCCGCCGGCAGTCCGGCGAGTACAAGCAAGCCGTCAAGCTGCTGTCCGAGGGACAAACTGCGGACGGTTTGGACAAGCTCGATGATCTCGGGTGGGTGAAGACGATGCCGGTGTGGGACAAATATGCGCCGGCGGCGAAAGATTACGTGGCGAAATTGAAATCGACGCCGGACAAGGAAAAGGGCGTGCTCATTGTCTGCCCGACGCATGCCGAAGGCGACAAGATCACGCAGCAGGTACGGAAAGAGCTGAAAGGGCAGGGGATGATCGATGCGTCCGAGCGGGAATTCACCCGGCTCGTGCCGACGCAATGGACGGAAGCCGAGCGCGGCGACCGCCGCCAATACACCGGGGACGAAATTCTCCAATTCCACCGGAACTCCGGCGACTTCAAGGCGGGCGAGCGGGTCGAAGCGGCGGAAGCGTTCGATGCGCTGCGTCCGCCACGTCCGGGGAACTTCGCGGCATTCAGGAAAGAAGCGATCGGCTTGTCCAAGGGCGATCTGATTCGCATCACGGCGAACGGCAAATCAAAGGACGGCCGCCACAAGCTCAACAACGGCGCGGTGTACGCCTGCGCCGGCTTTACTCCTGGTGGCGACATTGCCCTGTCGAACGGTTGGGTGGTGGACAAGCACTTCGGCACGTTTGATTTCGCGTATGTGACGACCGCCCAGGCGTCACAGGGCCGCACCGTCGATCACGTCATTGTCTGCCAGACGGGCGAATCCTACCCGGCCAGCAGCCGGGAAGGGTTCTACGTCGCGGTGTCGCGCGGCCGGAAGTCGGCCACGATCTACACCGATGACAAGCGCGAATTGAAGCAAGCCGTGGAGCGGAGCAATCCCCGGATGGCAGCGTCCGAGTTGATTCAGAAACCCAAGCCGCAGCTTTTTCGGCGAATGCGGGAGCATGTCGCCCGGATGCAGATTTCGGCGATGGTCGCGGCGAAAGCGGCGGCGTATCGCGTGACAACCAAGAGGGAGTTGAGTTATGCCCGATGAGAATGCCCACCTACGTTCGGTGCTGCGTGCCGCTCCGACCGAACTGCCGCCCTCGGAAGATGAGCTGGAACTGCCGTCATTGAACGGGCGGCAGTACGTGCCGCACGCTCGCCCGGCGAACAAGCCGCTGTACTCGATCCATTTTGTGACGCCGGCCGGCGATGTGACTTCGTTCCAATACGTGCATCTGGACTCTCACAACACGTACGCCGCTGAGAGCATCACGCTCAAATTCCTGGGAATGGAGCCGGTGAAAGTGGTAATCCGCGGCCGCAACCTCTGGCGGCTTTACGATTACCTTCACCAGCATCGCATTGCCTGGATCATGCAGGCGGCACGGGATTTCGCGCAGGACGGGCAGACGGTTGTAACGCACATCGTCTTCACGAACGTGACGGCCGATCGCTGATTCTTCGGTCAAGGAGGAATTGCGGCCTCGATATCGACGGCGATGGAGACGCGGAGAATGGTGCATGCGATCATGCGTTTTCTCCGTCGGTTTCAAGTTGAACTTCAACGATGAGGCTTTCGGGTCTGGCAACCGTACTCACGAGGTAACCAATCCGGTTGACCAGGTGGACGCCACTGATCAGCATCGGGTCGCCCGCGTCATTGTTGATGAGGGTCCAGACCGTACGCGGATCTCGTGCCAGGACGAATTCGATTTCCGGTTGCGAGAATCCGAAGAGACAGCCGCGCTCCTGTCCGAATGCCCAGGTCGCATCCGGGTCAAGATGGTTGACCAGCAGCGGATATCGCTTGTCGAACTCGTCTTCAGTAAGAAGGATTGGTCTATTGATGAGAGAGGAGATTCGAGTCATAGGCGTTTCCTTTCGTATGGGGCGGGCCTTTCGACCCGCCCGGTTGATGGGAGTTACTCTTTGGTTTCGGATGCGACGCGAAGCGTGATCCGACCGTCGAGGGGCACGGCGTCGAGCTGGATGTTGAAGCCCTTGCCGTCCTTGTTCGGCCACGCCGCTCCGATGCGGGTGAAGTAGCCTTTCTGATTGCCTTCGCGGACCTGATAGGCGATGTAGGCGGGTGACTTCGTGGCCGTGGTGTTTTCTGCATTGCTCATGTTCGTCATCCTTTGTTTCAAGGCTGCTTCATTGCGTCCTTGTGGAGAGCGATCAGAAGCCGCCAGAGCCGTGAGCGCAGCGTCGGTCAACCGAAAAGCTGAGGGTCCGCCCGCGGAAACGGCTTTGCAGGTTTACCGGCACGGCTGCGGCTTCAGCTTCCACGGTTTAGGACGCGATGGGGCCAAGAGACAATGAGAAGGGGCAATGAGTTAACTTCAGGATGAGGCTCTGGCAGCGAAGTTGATCGACTCGGAGCGATAGCGTGGTGAGGGCAGAGCAATGAAACAGTTCATGGGTGAGGTCGGGCGATGTGCGAGGTTGGAATGGAGGAGAGACAGGGCGTTCGGGCGGTTGACCAGTTGAATTCTATCGATAATCTCGACGTTAAGGCCAAGTGGTTGAGCGGAGTGGTGAAGCGGAGTTCAGTTGAACTATCGGCAGGGAAAGGTTGATAAATGGCACCCGCTGGAAAACGAGATACCGATCGACTTCTTACCGAGACGGAGTTCCGCAGCAACATTAGAAATAAAATCGGTTCATCCGACTAATGCGTAGGTAGTTTCGTGTAAAGCGAAGATTTTAAGTTTGAAGAAGTCGGGGTCTCGGAAGCCGTATGCTTGTCGTTGCATGGTTTTGATCTTGTTATTTGTGCCTTCCAATGGCCCGGTGGTGATCGGACAGTCATAGTAGGCCAGAATACCCCGGCGATGCT
>Ga0209483_1001102_pt1 | contig 21143 bp, 20 predicted proteins | sample NGEPerA_FD_184508 | JGI IMG/M metagenome (GOLD analysis project Ga0209483, IMG submission 184508) | Arctic peat soil microbial communities from the Barrow Environmental Observatory site, Barrow, Alaska, USA - NGEE PermafrostL2-A... | ecosystem: Environmental > Terrestrial > Soil > Wetlands >... | reverse complement strand
CGTGCCGGGCGGCCCGCCCGGCTCGCCCGACGAGGATGGCGATCGCTTTGTCGAGATCTGGAATCTGGTCTTCATGCAATATGAGCAGCTGCCCGGCGGCCAGCGGCTCGACCTGCCCAAACCCTCAATCGACACCGGCATGGGACTGGAGCGCATCTCCACCGTGCTCCAGGGCGTGCACAGCAATTTCGAGACCGATCTTTTCCGCCATTTGATCGCGGCGTCGGTCGAGATGTCGGGTATCAAAAGTCAGGGCGATGCACGCTTCAGCCACCGGATCATCGCCGATCATCTGCGCTCGACCTCGTTCCTGATGGCTGACGGCGTGCTGCCGTCCAATGAAGGGCGCGGCTATGTGCTGCGCCGCATCATGCGCCGCGGCATGCGCCATGCGCATCTGCTGGGGACCAAGGACCCCTTGATGCACCGGCTGGTGCCGACTTTGGTCGCGGAAATGGGCACCGCCTATCCCGAATTGAAGCGGGCCGAAGCCCTGATCGTCGAGACCTTGAAGCTGGAAGAAATCCGCTTCCGCGAGACCTTAGCTCGCGGTCTTAAACTGCTGGATGAAGCGACGCTGGGCATGAAGGATGGCGATCGCCTTACCGGCGATGTCGCGTTCAAGCTCTATGACACGTATGGCTTTCCGCTCGACCTGACGCAGGAGTCTCTTCGCGCCCGCGGAATCGCGGTGGATCAGGATGGCTTCACTTTTGCCATGGAAAAACAACGCGCCGAGGCCCGCGCCAACTGGGCGGGCTCGGGCGAAGCCGCCAATGACGCGCAATGGTTCGCGGTCTTCGACGAAGTGGGCCGCACCGAATTCCTGGGCTATGACACCGAAGAGACGGAAGGTGAGATTCTCGCCATCCTCAAGGACAATCAGCGTGTTGAAAGCGCCAGTTCAGGTGAGACGGTAGAAATCCTCACCAACCAGACGCCTTTCTATGCGGAATCGGGCGGACAGGTGGGTGACACCGGACTGATGCTCTCGCCCAAAGCGGAAGGCAAAATCGTCGACACCCAGAAGAAACTGGGCTCGCTGCATGTGCATATCGTGGAAGTGACGCGCGGCAAGCTTTCCGTTGGCGATGGTGTGGACCTCAAAGTGGACCGCGAACGGCGCCGCGCCACTCGCGCCAATCATTCCGCCACCCATCTTCTGCATGCCGCGCTGAAACGCGTGCTGGGACCGCATGTGAGTCAGAAAGGCTCGCTGGTTTCGCCCGAGCGGCTGCGGTTCGACTTCTCGCATCCCAAGCCAGTGACGCCGGACGAACTTGAGCGGGTCGAAGCACAGGTGAACGAAGTGATCCGGCAGAATTCCGACACCGCGACGCGGCTGATGCCCACCGATCAGGCCATCGGTGCGGGCGCCGAAGCTTTGTTCGGCGAGAAATATGGCGACGAAGTACGCGTTCTCAGCATGGGCGATGATCTCGAGCAGGTGAAAGCCTATTCGGTGGAATTGTGCGGCGGCACCCACGTGCGCCGCCTTGGCGACATCGGCATTTTCACCATCCTCTCTGAAAGCGCGGTCGCAGCAGGCGTGCGCCGCATCGAGGCGCTCACTTCGGAAGGCGCGCGGCGCTATCTTGCGCACCAAGCGGAATTGGCGCGCGAAGCCGCCGCCGTGCTCAGGACCAACTCCGGCGATCTTCCCGGCCGCGTCGCCGCGCTGGCCGACGAACGCCGCCGGCTGGAGCGCGAATTGGCCGACGCCAAAAAGGCCCTGGCGCTGGCCGGTCCCGCCAAATCCGGCGGCGATGACGGCGCCAAGACCATCGCCGGCATCAAGGCGGTGCTGCGCAGTATCGAAGGGGTTTCGCCCAAAGACCTCAAAGGCCTGGCCGATGACGCCAAGGCCAAGCTGGGTTCGGGCGTGGTGGCGTTTGTCGCCGCTGCTGATGGCAAGGCATCACTGGTGGTGGGCGTGACCGACGATCTCACCGCGCGCATCAGCGCGGTGGATCTGGTGCGGCTGGGCGCGGAAGCCTTGGGCGGCAAGGGCGGCGGCGGCCGCCCCAACATGGCCCAGGCCGGCGGTCCCGATGCCGGCAAAGCGCAAGCCGCGCTCGCCGCCATCGAGCAGCGGCTGCGCCGAATTTAATGCAGGGCTCGGGCTATTCGCTTACGCGGCCCTCGCCCTGCAGATTCCAATTACAATCCATCGGGGCTGGTGTTTCCTGATCGCCGCCGCTCCGGGCTGCCAGAAACTCCCCCACTGACGGGAGAAAGAATCCAGTCGCGATAATTAGCCGACCGTGAAAACGCAGATCTTGTTGCCGGTCGGATCGCGCAGATAAGCGCCATAGAATCCCGACGTCGCATCGGCCGGACGGAAGCCCGGCTTGCCTTCGTCAGTACCGCCATTGGCGATGCCGCCGGCATAAGCCGCCTTCACCGCATCCGGCGACGCCGCTTTGTAGGCCAGCATGGTGCCGTTGCCAGCGCTGGCTTCCTTGCCGTTCTGGGGCTTGCAGATCATGGTGTGGCAACCGGTGAAGCCTTTGTCGGGGCCCACGGCGCCATAGCCGATCCAGCCGCCATCAGCGAATTTGCGCTCGTCGCCAATCGCGCTGAATACCGCGTCATAGAATTTGCCGGACGCCTCGCCATCCTTGGCGCCGATGGTCGTATAGCCGATCATGTTTTTCCCTCCTGAAAAAGGCGCGCAGCCTCGCTCAGCAGCAGGAACGAAGCAAGAACTATTTTCAGGCGATGATGTCGGGCAGCAGCGAATTGTTGATCTCGGCGATCTCGTCCTTGAGCTGAAGCTTGCGCTTTTTCAGCCGCGACAGTGCCAGTTGATCGCCCGCGCCCGAGCCCGACAGCGCTTCGATGGCGGCGTCGAGATCGCGATGCTCCTGGGTCAATGTCGCCAGCTTGGCGCGTGCCGCCACTTCATGGGGGCGGGTGACCTGTTCGGTCATGACCGCTTTTTCCGTTTGGCGCCATTGCGCGAGTTGGGCGAAGGCAGATCCTCGCCCCAGCGCTTCATCGGCCATGTGTAGCCCAGCAGATCAAGCGCCCGTCCCGCCATCTGGTCCACCAGATCGGACAAGGTCTTGGGCTCCGCATAAAAAGCGGGCATCGGCGGCAGGAGTATCGCTCCCATCTCAGCCAGCGCCGTCATGGTGCGCAGATGTCCCAGATGCAGGGGCGTCTCACGCACCATCAGGATCAGGGGCCGGCGTTCCTTCAGCATCACATCGGCGGCGCGGGTCAAAAGATTGGTGGTCACGCCGGTCGCAATCTCGCTCATGGTGCGCACCGAACAGGGCGCCACGATCATGCCACGGGTGCGGAAGCTACCGCTGGCGATCGGCGCAGCGATATCCTCGATACGGTGAACATGATCGGCCTTGGCCGCCACTTGTTTGGGCGTGAGATCGGTTTCATAGCCGATGGTCAGCTGGGCGGGCTTGGTCATCACCAGGTGCGACTCAATTCGCAGTTCCTTGAGCGCCTCCAACAGTCGGATGCCATAGGCCACGCCCGACGCGCCGCTAAGCCCGATAACCAGCTTTTCCGCCTTGTTTTTTGCCGCTTGTCCAGGGTCCATGACCCTCGTTTACATCCCGGCGGCATAAGCTGAAAGAGCTTTGGTTCCGAAACTTTTTGGGATGACAGGCAGGGCCGTTGGTGCTTTACTTTTTCACGCCTAAACCGATGAGGTGTAAGCATGGAAATGGAAGGACAGATCGAGAATCTCGCTGTTCAGCATAAAAAACTTGAAGAAATCATCGCCTCCGAACTCACCCAGCCCGGATGGGACGAAGCCCGGATCGCGGCCCTCAAAAAACAAAAACTCCGAATCAAAGACGAACTGGAACGACTGAAAGCCCTCCATTAGCCGCGCCGTATCGCCCGCGCGAATAACAGCAACGCTCCGACTTCGCAGATCGCCGCCGCAAGAAAAGCCGCGCCCGGAAAATAAATCGGCGCGCCTTTGCCGGTGAACCACGCAAACAGCGTCGGCATCGCCCACATCGCGCCCACTGATGTCAGGCTGGTGATGCTCGAGGTCGCGCCCTGCAACTCACCTTGTTCGGTGGGCGGCACGCGGCCGGACATGATGGCGTTGAGCGCCGGGCCACCCACATTGCCCAAAGTGAAAGGGATCATCCAGGCGTAAAATATCCAGGCCTTTGTCGCCAGCGCATAGCCCAGATACGCCACCGCTCCGAAGGCGAAGCCCAGATACACAGCGCCGCGTTCGCCGATGCGCGGCACCACCAGCCTGGGCAACACGGCATAGGAAAAGGCGCTGAGCGCGCCGATTGCGACCAGCGACCAGCCGATGTCGCCGGGACCCCAGCCGAATTTCAGCATGGTGTAATAGCTCCAGGTCGAGGGCAGGGAATCGTGCGCGAGCTGCGCCAGCACCAATACCGCCAAGAGCATTCCAAGCTGCGGAAACTTGCCCAGCGCCTTGAGCGCGCCCAACGGATTGGCGCGCCGCCATTCAAAACGCCGGCGCTGTTCGGCGGGCAAGGATTCTTTCAGCACCACCAAGCCGAACAGAGCATTGGCGAAGGACAGACCCGCAGCCGTGAGAAACGGCGCACGCAGGCCAAAATGCTCGCCCACAAATCCGCCCAGTGCCGGCCCCAGCACGAAACCCACGCCAAAGGCCGCGCCCACCAGGCCGAAATTGGCGGCGCGTTTTTCGGGCGGCGAAATGTCGGCGATATAGGCATTGGCGGTGGAATAGGATGCGCCCGCCATCCCCGACAAAGTGCGGCCGATGAACAGCCAGGCGATGGTGGGCGAAAGCCCCGTGATCAGATAGTCCACGCCTAGCATCGCCAGCGACAGGATCAGCACCGGGCGGCGGCCGAACCGGTCGGACAAATTTCCGATCAGTGGCGCGCAGAGGAACTGCATCAACGCATAGGAAAAGAACAGCCAGCCGCCCCAACGCGCCGCACCCGAGAGATTCTGGTGTGTGAGCTGGGAGATAAGGCCTGGCGACACGGGAATGATCACGCCCAGGCCGATCGTGTCGATCAGCATGGTGAAAAAAATGAAAGCAAGCGCGAAGCGGCTGGTCGTGCCGCTCATAGAATCCTGGCGCGCTCGCGCAGCGCGAATTTCTGGACCTTGCCAGTGCTGGTCTTGGGCAATTCGGCGAACACCAGGAAACGCGGCGCCTTGAATTTGGCCAGATGTTCGTGGCAGAAGGCCAAAATCTCTTCTTCCGTCACCGCGTCATGGCCGCTGCGTTTCTCGACAAAGGCGCAAGGTGTCTCGCCCCATTTCTCGTCCGGCTTGGCCACGACGGCGGCGAACATCACCGCGGGATGGCGGGTGAGCACATTCTCGATCTCGATCGAGGAGATGTTCTCGCCGCCGGAAATGATGATGTCCTTGGAGCGATCCTTGAGCTGGATGTAACCGTCTTCGTCCATCACCCCCAGATCGCCGGAATGGAACCAGCCGCCGGCAAACGCCTGATGGGTGGCGTCGGGATTTTTCAGATAGCCCTTCATCACGACATTGCCGCGGAACATCACTTCGCCCAATTCGCCGGACGCTTTGGGCTCCATGGTCTCGGGATCGAGGACATTCAATTCTTCCAACGCGTGATAGCGCACGCCTTGGCGCGCCTGGCGCTTGGCGCGGGCATCGCCTTTGAGGGCGTCCCAATCCTGATGCCATTCATTGACCACGGCCGGGCCATAGACTTCGGTCAAGCCATAGACATGGACGATGTCGAAGCCTGCCTTGTCCATGCCCGCCAGAACGGCTTCGGGCGGCGGCGCCGCCGCCACCATGAAAGTGACGCGCTGGTCGAAGGCGCGTTTCTCGTCCTCGCGGGCATTGATGATGGTGGACATCACGATGGGCGCGCCGCAGAGATGGGTGACGCCATGCTCGGCGATGGCCTGATAGATGGCCCCGGCGCGCACCCAGCGCAGGCAGACATGGGTGCCCGCCACCACCGACAAGGTCCAGGGAAAGCACCAGCCATTGCAATGGAACATGGGCAAGGTCCACAGCAGGACAGGATGACGGCCGATATTGCCGGCCAGCACATTGCTGAAGCCCATCAGGCTGGCGCCGCGGTGATGATAGACCACGCCTTTGGGCTTGCCGGTGGTGCCCGAAGTGTAATTCAGGGAAATCGCGTCCCATTCATCACCGGGCATCTTCCAGGCGAAGTCGGGATCGCCTGATTGCAGGAAGGCCTCGTAATCCTCGCCCAATTGCTCGCCGGTCTGGGGAAATTCCGGATCGTCATAATCGATCACCAGCGGCTTGCGCTTGAGGAGCTTCAAAGCCTCGGCGATGGTGGTGGCGAATTCGCGGTCGGTGATGAGGATTTTGGCGTCGCCATGCTCCAGCATGTAGGCGATCGATGGAGCGTCCAGCCTGGTGTTAAGCGCATTGAGGATACCGCCTGTCATGGGCACGCCATAATGGGCTTCCAGCATCGCCGGCGTGTTGGCCAACATCGCCGCCACCGTGTCGTTCTTGCCGATGCCGTGCGCGGCCAGCGCGGAAGCAAGGCGGCGGCTGCGCCGATAGAACTCCGCATAGCTGAAGCGCTGCTTGCCATGGATCACGGCGAGGTGATCGGGAAACACGCTGGCCGCGCGCTCCAGCATGGAAAGCGGCGTGAGCGGTTGGAAATTCGCGCCCGTGCGGGGAAGCTGATCGTAAGCGCTGCTGGAGCGCGGGCGAGGCGGCAGGGAAGCGGCGGGACGGCGCCTGGACCGCACGCGCGAAGGCGGCAGACGCTGGGCGGGTAGTGCAGCTTTCTTTGCCGTTTTGATGCGCGCAGATTTCTTGACCGCGCGGCGCTTTGCCGGTTTGGCGGCCCGTTTGGCAGGCTTGGCTTTTTTCTTGCCGCGCTTGGTGGTTTTCGCCATGCGCGGACGCTAGTGAAACGCTTTCCAAACGGCAAGATTGGACCCGCCCGCGAAGCTTGCTAGAAGGCCTGATGCCGGAAAACGCCAAACCGCGCGGGCTGCGCGCCCTTTATGCCTGGATGCTGACCAAAGCGCAGGGCCGCAACGCCTGGATGGCGGTGGCTGTCTTCGCCTTTGCCGAGGCGTCGTTTTTCCCGATTCCCGCCGACGTCATGGTCGTGCCGATGATGCTGGCGGACCGCAAACGTGTCTTCCGCCTGGGCCTATGGGTCGCGTTCTGGTCGGTGACCGGCGGTATGCTGGGCTACGCCATCGGCGCTTTGTTCTGGGAAACCGCGGGCCTCTGGCTGATCCATCTGCTGCATGTCCCGCTGGAACAGGTACAGGCGCTGCGTATCAAATACAGCGCCCATGCCTATCTCATCATGGTGCAGGGCGCGACGCCCATTCCCTACAAGCTGGTGACCATCGCCTCGGGCCTGGCGGGCGTGCCCTTTCCGCTTTTCATGCTGTATTCGGCGATCACCCGCACGCTGCGCTATGTCGTGATCGAGGCGCTTTTGGTGCATTTCTTCGGCGAGAAAGCCAAAGAACTGCTGGAGAAGTATTTAGAGATCGCGCTGGTGGGATTTCTGGCGCTGATCGTACTGGGCTTTATCGCCCTGCGCTATCTTTGACGCTTAGTCCTGCTCTAACTCGCTCGACGTCTTGTAGTCGTCTGGCGCAGGCGCGCCTTCGCCAATCTCGGGTAGCGGCGCGGCAGGGCTGAGGCTTTCGCTCACCGATTTCAAGGTGGCGCCCTTCTTGGCGGCGCGCTTCTGAGCCCGCTCAAACTTGGCGCCGGCGCGGGCCACGGCCAGATCGAGTTCCAGCTGCGAGCAAAGGCCCAAGGTCACCGGGTCCACCGCCTTGATGTTGGTGGCGTTCCAGTGCGACCGCTCGCGGATTTTCTGGATCGTGGCCTTTGTGGTGCCGACCAGCTTGATGATGTCGGCATCGGCGAATTCAGGATGGTTGCGGATGATCCAATAGACCGCGTCGGGTTTGTCCTGCCGCTTGGAGACCGGGGTGTAGCGCGGGGCGCGCTTCAACCGCACATTGGGCATCTTGTGCTTGGGCGGCGCCATTTTGAGGTGCACTTTGGGGTTCTTCTCGGCTTCCTCGATCTGCTCGCGGGTGAGCTGGCCCGAAGTCACGGGATCCATGCCCTTGATGCCCTTGGCCACGTCCTCGTCGGCGATGCCCTTCACTTCCAGCGGATGGAGGCCGCAGAAATCCGCGATCTGCTCGAAGGTGAGTGCGGAATTGTCCACCAGCCAGACGGCGGTGGCTTTGGGCATCAGCGGTTTGGTCTCGACGGCCATGGCAATAATCCTTTCGTCCCGGGCGGGCCTTTCCGGCCCGTCCCTTCGCTCGATAATCAATTTTCGAGGAAGGCCGGTTTTTTAGCTGGGCCAGATAGGGAAGGCCAGCATTTCCTTATGGAATGAGCAGGATTTTGCCCGTGGCACCGGGTTTTTCCATGTATTCATGGGCTTTCCGGGCGTCCGCCAGGGGGAATTGGCGGTCCACCACGGGCCGAATCCTCCCTTGCGCCACCAGCGGCCAGACCTGGCTCAACAGGGCATCCCGGATGGCGCCTTTTTCAGCAGACGACCGCGCGCGCAAGGTGGTGGCCGCCAGGGTGAGCCGCTTCATCAGCAAGGGGCCCAGGTCGAGCGAAACTTTGGCGCCCTCCTGATAAGCGATGTTGACGATGCGGCCCCAAACGGCCGCTGCCGCCATGTTGCGCTGGACGTAAGCGCCTCCCACCATGTCCAGGATCACGTCCACGCCCTTTTTGTCGGTCGCCGCTTTCACCACGGCGACGAAATCTTCGTTTCTGTAATTGATGGCGCGGGTGGCCCCCAGCGTCTCGCAAAGCGCGCATTTTTCAGCGCTTCCCGCGGTTGCGAAAACCGTGTGCCCCAGCGCGGCGAACATCTGGATCGCGATCACGCCGATGCCGCTGGTGCCACCATGAATGAGCAAGGTCTCGCCCGGCTTGAGCCGGCCCGCGTCCATTATATTGGTCCAGGCGGTGAACAGCGCCTCGGGCAAGGCGGCCGCATCCACCGGATCGAGCGAAAGCGGCAAAGGCAGTACGCAGGAGAGATCGGCACAGGCATATTCGGCATAGCCGCCGCCGGGCAGAAGGGCACAGACCGCATCGCCTTTTTTGTAAGGACCGGAATTCTCCGCAACATGGCCGGCCACTTCCATGCCCAGCGTTTCGGAGGCGCCAGCCGGCGGCGGATAAGAGCCACGGCCTTGATGCAGGTCAGCGCGATTGATGCCCGCGGCGGCGACCTTGACCAGAATCTGGCCCGCGCCCGGCACGGGAACGGGAATGTTTCCAAGCTTAAGCCGGTAATCGGGACCGGGATTTTCCAGGACAATGGCTTGCATAAGAAACTTGCCAGGAATGATGTGCGCGCTCACACTAACGGTTGAACATCTTAACGCCAATACGAGCGGTGATGGACAGCGACGATCTTCTGCCCCGCGCCAAGAAATTGCCAGTTATTCAGCTGGGCGAGGATATTTCCGCGCTCTCCGCCCATGAGCTGGAAGCGCGCATCGCGCGGCTTGTCGAAGAAATCGAGCGCTGCAAAGCAGCAATCGCCGAGCGCCACGCCACCAAATCCGTGGCCGAGAATTTCTTCAAGCGCTGAAACACCAATGTTAACTGGTTAATATGCACATCCGGAAAGACGCGCGTTAAGACAATTCCCGCTGTTTACCAACCATATCGCTTTGACTCTCGATCAAGGCTTGCTAGCGTCCCCGCCGATCGGAAGGAAACGCGCATGCGGCACGACGAAGTCGAGAATGTGCATAACCTCACCCAAATGTCTTTCAGCGGGTCGGCCCTGTTTCGCCGCACCTTTGATGAAGGCATGGCGCTGGTGGAAGAAACCGCGCGCTATCTCGACGGTCCCGGCCGCGCCGACGCGCGCACGCTGTCGCGCAAAGGCGCCATTCTTTATGCCGGCGAAAGCATGCGTCTCACCACTCGCATGATGCAGGCAGCGAGCTGGCTTCTGGTGCAGCGCGCGGTCAATGACGGCGACATGGAGGCCGATCAGGCGGCCTCGAGCCGCTATCGGCTAGGTTCGAAGGAAATCTGCCTGGGCGCGCCTTCCGAGCATGGCGTGGATTTGCTGCCGGAAGGGCTGCGCGATCTTCTGACCCGCAGCGAAACTCTCTATCGCCGCATTCTGCGCCTGGACGAGACTCTGTTCGCCGATGGGGCCGAGCCTCTGCCGCGCACCTCCGGTGTGCACGCGCACCTCGACCGGCTGGAACAGGCCTTCGCGCGCGATTAAGCGCGGTCACGATTTCCGAAATAGGTGAAAAGGGAGTCCGTCTTAGGACTTCACAAAGCCGTCGTTAGCGCCAGCGTCGTGCGACGGGCGACTGAAAATCCGATCAGGATTTAACGAAGCCCGCGAACTTCTTGTTGAAGCGGCGGAGCATCGGCCAGGAAAAGTGGGAGCGGCGAAGCCGCGAACCGGTTTTCCTTCCGGCCGTGCGACCATCGAATAAAAAGCGAACCCGCGTCTTTACGACTTCACAAACCCTGCGAACTTCTTATTGAAGCGGGTGAGCCTGCCGCCACGGTCCATCAACTGCTGCTGACCGCCGGTCCAGGCCGGATGGGTGGAGGGGTCGATGTCGAGCGTGATCTTCTGCCCTGCCTGACCGTGGGTGGTCCGGGTCTTATAGGTCGTGCCGTCGTTGAGTTGGACATCAACGAAATGATAGCTGGGATGGATGCCCTTTTTCATGGAAACGGCCTTTTTCGGTTCAGAAGCGGGGGTTTGTAGGCAAAAGGCTCCCGCCTGGCAAGCGGCGTGACATCCTGCCCTTTGAGCCAGGATTTTCGCCTCTATATTAGGCCCCGGAACCGTTAAAGATCAGGTGCATGGCCCGAGGAGATCAGGAACTGGGACGCTTGTCGGGACGCCCTGTCTCGCGCTCCCTCTCGCCGCTCAGGCGGGTGCTGCCTTTTCTCCGGCCTTATCGCGGCCGCATCGCCATAGGCCTTCTCGCCCTGGTGGTTTCCTCGGCCACCACTTTGGCGTTGCCCCAGATCGCGGGCGGGTTGATCGATGCCAGGGGACTCACGGCGCATGAAGCGCAGTTCCTCAGCGGCTACTACCTCGCCTTCCTGATCGCGGGCGCGGTCTGGGGCATCGCCACTGCGACGCGCTTTTATTTCATCACCTGGCTGGGTGAGCGCGTGGTGGCCGATATCCGCAAGGCGGTATTCGACAATGTGCTGAGTCTGACGCCGCAATTCTTTGAAGTCACCCGCACCGGCGAAGTGCTCTCGCGGCTCACCGCCGACACAACGCTTATTCAGACCGTAGTGGGATCCTCGGCCTCGGTCGCCGCGCGCAATGTGGTCAATCTCACCGGCGGCCTGATCCTGATGTTCGTCACCAGCCCCAAGCTGGCGCTTTTGGTGGTGGGCGCGGTGGTTGTGGTGCTGGTGCCCATGCTGGTGTTCGGGCGCTGGGTAAGAAGCCTGTCGCGCAAGAGCCAGGATTCCCTCGCCGAGGCCTCCGCGCGCGGCGGCGAGATCCTCAACGCCGTTCCCACCGTGCAGGCCTTCACCCAGGAAAAATATGAGCAGCGCGAATTCGGAGCCACGGTCGAGCGCGCTTTCGCCGTCGCCCGCAGCCGCACTTTGGCGCGTTCCATTCTCACCGCGGTGGCGATTTTCACCGCCAGCGCCAGCCTGGCCACCATCGCGCTGGTGGGCCTGCACGACATCGTGACCGGCCAGATCAGCGGCGGCATGCTGGTCAAATTCATCATCTACGGCTTCCTGGTGGCTGGCGGCGTGGGCGCCTTGTCGGAAACCTGGGGCGATCTGCAGCGCGCCGCGGGCGCATCGGAACGGCTGATGGAGTTGCTGCATGAGAAGCCCGCCATCGCGCCGCCGGCCCATCCCAAGGCGCTGCCAGCACGTCCCACAGGCAGGGTGAGTTTTGACCGCGTCACCTTCCATTATCCCACCCGTCCCGACAGCGCGGCATTGCGCGATTTCTCGCTCACCGTGGCGCCGGGCGAAGCGGTGGCCTTGGTGGGGCCGTCAGGCGCGGGCAAATCCACCGTCTTCCAGCTGATGCTGCGTTTCTACGCGACACAGAAAGGCGCCATCCGCTTCGACGGCATCGACATTTCCGAACTCGATCCCGTGGCGCTGCGCAGCGCGATCGCGGTGGTGGCGCAAGATCCGGTGATCTTTTCCGGTTCGATCGCCGCCAACATCGCCTATGGCCGCGAAGGCGCCAGCGAGCAGGAAATCCGCCGTGCCGCTGACGCCGCTGCCGCCTCCGAATTCATCGAAAGGCTTCCCAACGGATTCAACAGCTTGGTAGGCGAGCGCGGCATCACTTTGTCGGGCGGCCAGCGCCAGCGCCTGGCGATCGCCCGCGCCATCCTGCGCGACGCGCCGCTTCTGCTCCTGGACGAAGCCACCAGCGCGCTCGACGCCGAGAATGAATTGCTGGTGCAGCAAGGCCTGGCCAATCTGATGGTGGGGCGCACCACCATGGTGATCGCGCATCGCCTGGCCACCATCCAGAAGCTCAAGCGCATCGTGGTGATGGACCAAGGCCGCGTGGTGGGCGAGGGCAGCCATGGCGAATTGGTGCGCCAAGGCGGGCTTTATGCGCGTCTCGCAGATTTGCAATTTGGCGGTGGCATGACTGAGGCAGCGCAATGAGTCCGATGCGGCATGCGTTTGGCAAGTCCGCCACCACTGTGATGGCGGTGGCGCTGGCCTTGGTGGTGTTCTTTTCCTTGCGCTGGCTCTTGATGGCGGGCGCTTTCACCATGGTCCCTTCTCCCACCTTGAACCAATGCCGCGCCATTCCTGGCCTTCAGGGACCGGAAGATTTCGAAGTGGATGCGGGCCACGACACCATCATCGTTTCGTCCACCAATCGCCGCGCGCCCAAGGACCATCCCGATCCCCGCGACGGGCTTTATGCCCTGAAGCTCAGCGAGCCCACAGCGACGCCCGTGAAATTGGATGGGGTGCCCAAGGATTTCCATCCTCATGGCATCACGCTTTTCCGGGGCGACAAGGATGAAGAGACGTTGCTGGTGATCAACCATCGCCGCGACGGCAGCCAGGCGGTGGAAAGCTTTGGCCTCGCTTACGACAATGGCGCGCCCAAGCTTACCGCCCGCTCCAGCGTGGGCGGCGGCCTCGTGATCAGTCCCAATGACGTGGCCGCGGCGTCGGCGGCCGACCATTTCTATGTCACCAACGACCATGTGACCAAAACCGCGCTGGGCCGTTTTGCCGAGGATTATCTGCTCTGGCCCCATGCCGATCTGCTTTATTTCAACGGCACCAGTTTCCGCATTTCGGTGCAGCAAATGGGCTTCCCCAACGGGGTCCTGGTCACACAAGATGGTTCCCACGTCTATGTCGCGATGAGCAATGAGCGCCGGCTGATCGCGTTTACGCGCGAACCGTTTTTCGGCAGCCTCACCGAGATCGGCTCGCTGTCGCTTCCCGCGCGGCCCGACAATATTTCCGCCGACGCGAAAGGCGATCTCATCATCGCCGGGCGGCCAAGCCTGATGCGCGACAATGCCTTCCGCGCCGACCCCACCAAGCCCTCGCCTTCGGAAGTGTTCCGCGTCAGCCTGGACAAATCCGGCGTGCCGCAAAGCTACGACACAATCTTTGCCGATGACGGCAGTCGGATCGGCGCCGCCAGCAGCGCCGCTGTGGCGGGCGACAGGCTTCTGGTCGGCTCGGTGCTGGACAACAAACTTCTCGAATGCGCGGTCCGGTAGGGCAATAAAAAAAGGGCGGCATCGCTGCCGCCCTTTTTGGAATGCCCCCGCCCCCGTTTAAACCTTTAAGCGACGGCGACGGCGACAGCGACAGCTTGGCCGCTATCCTGCGGATCGCGCAGCACATAGCCGCGGCCCCACACCGTCTCGATGTAATTGTCGCCGTCGATCGCCGCCGCCAGTTTCTTGCGCAGCTTGCAGATGAAGACGTCGATGATCTTGAGTTCGGGTTCGTCCATGCCGCCATAGAGATGATTGAGGAACATCTCCTTGGTGAGGGTGGTGCCCTTGCGGAGCGATAACAGCTCCAGCATCTGGTATTCTTTGCCCGTCAGGTGCACGCGCTGGCTGTCCACTTCCACGGTCTTGGCGTCGAGATTGACGGTGAGCTTGCCGGTGATGATCACCGACTGGCTGTGACCCTTGGAGCGGCGCACTACGGCTTGGATACGGGCGACCAACTCGTCCTTGTGAAAGGGCTTGGTCATGTAATCGTCGGCGCCGAAGCCCAGCGCCTTGACCTTGGCCTCGACGATGGCGTTGCCGGAGAGGATCAGGACAGGGGTCTGCACCTTGGCGACGCGCAGTGCCTTCAGCACTTCGAATCCCGACATGTCGGGCAACTGAAGGTCGAGAACGATAATGTCGTAGTCATAAAGTTTACCGAGATCGATCCCTTCTTCGCCGAGATCGGTGGTGTAGACATTTAGTCCCTCGCTGCGCAGCATCAGTTCGATGCTCCGTGCCATGGAACTGTCGTCTTCAATCAGGAGTACGCGCATATGAGCCCCTTTTCGTCCTTAGTCGCACCGGCTTCTGCCTGGCACGATTAATCTGGTTTCCAGACGGTAACCGGTAATGGTTAACGCCATCTTTAACCTCTCCCTCGCCCGTCAATTCGGCGCAATACGGGATTAATCCCTCCGCAGTTTTCCTAGGGTTCCGTAATGCATTGATTCGATTTGTTAAGTTTACCGCCATTTAAATCCTTGGGCCCACAATGGGGGTGGATCGCGCGAAAAAAGCGTGCCCGAAGGACAAAAATGCACGCTTTGCTCAAAGATATAGAGACCCTTCCCACCCTCACCCGGTTCGGCCGGGTAGCCCGGATCGAGGGCCTGGGGGTCGAGGTGACAGGGGCCGTGGGGGCGGTGAGCCTGGGTGGCCAGGTTCGCCTAAGCCTCGGAAATGGCAAGAAGATTTCCTGCGAAGTGGTGGGCTTTCGCGACGGCAGGGCACTGGTGATGCCACTGGGTCCGCTGGACGGAATTTCGCTGGGCGCCCGCGCCGATTTCGAAAACCACCCCGCTTCCATTTATCCCTGCAAAGCCTGGCTGGGACGCGTCCTGAATGGCTTCGGCGAGCCTCTGGATGAGAAGGGCGCTTTGCCACAGGGGCCGGTACCCTATCACATCAAGGCTGCTCCGCCGCCCGCCACCACGCGCGCGCGCGTCGGCGCCAAGCTGGATCTGGGCGTGCGGGCAATGAATGCCTTCACCACCTGCTGCCAGGGCCAGCGCATGGGCATTTTCGCGGGCTCCGGCGTGGGCAAATCCACCTTGCTGGCAATGCTGGCGCGCAACTCCAATGCCGACGCCATCGTGATCGGCCTGATCGGCGAGCGTGGTCGCGAAGTGAAGGAATTCATTGAAGACGACCTTGGCGTCGAAGGCTTGGCGCGCAGCGTGATCGTCGCCGCCACCTCCGACGAGGCGCCGCTGGTGCGCCGCCAGGCCGCCTATGTGGCGATGACGGTGGCGGAGCAATTGCGCGATCAGGGCATGAATGTGCTGCTCTTGATGGATTCGGTAACGCGCTTCGCCATGGCCCAGCGCGAGATCGGTCTTTCCGCCGGCGAGCCGCCCACGTCCAAAGGCTACACGCCCACTGTCTTTGCCGAGCTGCCGCGGCTGCTGGAGCGCGCAGGGCCAGGCACCACCGGTCAAGGCTCGATCACCGGCCTGTTTACGGTGTTGGTGGAAGGCGACGATCTTAACGAGCCGATTTCGGACGCGGTCCGCGGCATTCTGGACGGCCATATCGTGCTGGACCGTGCCATTGCGGAACGGGGACGTTTTCCGGCCATCAATGTCCTGAAATCGGTCAGCCGCACTATGCCGGGCTGCAACAGCGATATCGAGCAAAGCCTGGTTTCGCGGGCCCGCGCCCCCATGACGCTCTATGAAGACATGGCGGAACTTGTGCGCGTGGGCGCTTACAAGGCTGGCACGAATCCTGAAGTGGACTATGCCGTGATGCTGCATCCTGCGCTCGAAGCCTTTTTGGCACAGAAAAAAGACGAGCAGTCCGGATTAAGCGAATCTTATGCGGCGCTGGCTCATATTCTTGATGGCGCGGAGAAAGGGAGGGCGTGATGAATCGGACCGACACCCTGCTGCGCCTGAAGCGCTTTCGCGTCGACGAAATGAAACGCCGCATCTCCACCATTGACGCCATGCGCGCCAATCTGGCGCGCCAGCTCACCAATCTGGACGAGGATGTGGCGCGCGAAAAACAGCGCGCCAACGATTCCGACATCGGCCGGCTGGCCTTCCCGTCTTTCCTGCGCTCGGTCGAAGCCAGGCGCGAGAATCTGCGCACGACGCTCAAAGAGATCGAGCGCGAATATGAAAGCGCCCAGCTCGATCTCAACAACGCCTTCCAGGATCTCAAAGCGCTCGAATTCGCCACCGAGCAGCAGGCCAAACGCCTTGCCGAGATCGAGGCGCGCCGCGCGCAATCGCGGCTGGATGAACTGGCGCTGGTTCGCCATCTGCGCAAGCACACGCTGCGCTCGGCCTAACATCCGGACTATGAGTTGAAGGCGCGTCTTCCGCGCCAAAAAGCTCGGGTCCATGCGCCCGCCGGCGGCTTTCCTAAAGGGCGAAAGCCAAGATTATCCCGCCAAATACCAGCACCACCGCGCCGCGGCCGAGCAGGGAGATCCAGGAATGGAGCGGTTTCAGCCGACCTTCCCACTCCATGCTGCGCAACTGCTGGGACTGCACGCGCGAGAATACCAGCGAGTCGTGCCGATAATCGGCATATGCCGAGATCGAGAAATTCTTGCCGTTTGACAGACCAATCGCAGACATTGTTTTCAAACCCTAATCACGTTGATCCCTCCGCCCGAATAAACGCGGGGTGTGATTCAGCGGTTCCGGTTTTCCGCGGGGCGCGCGACGGATGTGACAAAAAGACCGCATCGGCGGGAACCGGCGCGTTTTTTTCCAGCAATTGCAAGCCGGCATTGGGCGCGCGCCAAGCGATCCCTGCAATAACGAATTTCTTTATGAAGAAAGTTAAACGCGGGCGCGGGGGGATTGCGTCAAGATTGCGGCGGCGTCGCGATTAAATCTTGTCAGGCCAAAAGCATCGCGGCGAGTTCGCGCGCTGACAGCGTTTCCAGCGTCGCGTCGGTTTTGGGCGAGCGCGTCACATGAACCAGCCGCGCGCCCTGCGTCACCGCCGCGGCCAGCGCGCCGAAGCGGCGCGCCATGTCCAGCCCGGTGACGATGATGCGGCTGAGCCGGAAGGCCGAAATGATCTCGCTGATTTCTTCCGCATCGGCCAGCGCCGAGACCACGCCGATGGTTTCCACATCGGGACGCTGGCTCGCGCAGCCAAAGGCCGCGCGCGCCCGCATATTGCGGGGATGGAAGCTCTGGCTTTCGACCAGGATCGTACGGTGGCTCAATCCGGCATGATGGCGGAGCTTTTCTGCGACGCTGGTCACGCCCGCGCCCGACGGCCCGATCAGGAAAATGCGCCTGCCGGGATCGATCGCGGCCGGCAGCATCCGCGCCGCCAGTACTTCGCTCAGCGCTTCGTCGATGCTGCGTACGGGAAGCGAGACGGCTTCACGGATAAAGGCTTCGATCAGATGTTCGGGCAGGCGGTGCAGTTTGAGCTGCGCCAGCAAAGCCGCCCGCACGCCGATGCTGGGCCCGGGAAAAGCCAGAAGCTGGGCGGAGGAGGCGAGCGCCGGCATGGGTTCCGGCCGCCCGTCAGATCTGGCCCAGGGTGCGCAGCCGCACCGAGGCGTGAATCTCATTCTGGCTCATCACCACCGTCTGCGGCCGGAACCGCTCGATGATGGAGCGCAGGAAAGGCCTGACCTGCGGACTGCACAGCAGCACCGGGACTTCATTCTTGGCGGTGGTCTCATCAAATCGCTCGCGCACCGCCTGGATGAATTGCTGAAGCTGAGACGGCGCCATCGCCAATTGCCGCTCCTCGCCCTGGCCGACGATGGATTCGGCGAAGGCCTGCTCCCAAGCCGGCGACAGCGCCAAGAGCGGCAGATAGCCGCCGGCGGCGAGATTGGCGTGGCAAAGCTGGCGCGCCAGCCGGGTGCGCACATGCTCGGTGATGTAGAGAGGATTCTTGGTGTGGCCCACCGCTTCGGCGATACCTTCCAGGATGGCCGCCATGTCGCGGATGGAGACGCGTTCCGACAACAGAGTCTGCAGCACGCGCTGCACCCCCGTAACCGAGATCTGCGAGGGGATCAGTTCCTCCACCAGCTTTTTGTTCTCCGGCGGCAGGTCGTCCAAGAGCTTCTTGGTCTCCGCATAGGAGAGAAGCTCGGCCATGTGGCTCTTGAGCACTTCGGTGAGATGGGTGGTGAGGACGGTGCCGGGATCCACCACGGTGAAGCCGCGGAACGAGGCTTCTTCGCGCAGCGCCGCCGAGATCCAGGTGGCGGGCAGGCCAAAGGCCGGTTCGGTCGTATGCGTGCCGGGCAGGTCGATGGGCAGGCCCTTGGGGTCCATCACCAGGAAGGAGCCGGGGAACAGCTCGCCCTTGCCGGAATCATATTCCTTGATGCGAATTCGGTATTCGTTGGCGCCCAGTTGCATATTGTCCAGGATGCGCACCGCCGGCATCACAAAGCCCATTTCTTGCGCCAATTGACGGCGCAGCGCCTTGATCTGGTCGGTGATGCGAAAGCCTTGCGCATCGTTGATCAGGGGCAACAGGCCATAGCCCAATTCGACGCGCAGTAGGTCCAACGCCAACGCGGTGGAGATCGGCTCTTCCTTGGGCTCGGCGTCGGACTTGATCTTGGCCTCCTGCGCCCGTTCGCCGGCGACGCGCGCGTCCTTGCGCTTGAAGGCGTAATAGGCGAGCGCGCCGGTGCCACCGGAAAGACCGGCGAACGCCATGGTGGGCATGCCGGGAAGGATCGCGACGATGCCCATCACCGCCGCGGCCATGCCCAGCGCCTGGGGATAGAAGGAGAGTTGGTTCATCAGCGCCTTGTCGGTGGAGCCTTCGACGCCCGCCTTGGACACCATCAGACCGGCGGCGGTTGAGACAATCAGGGCGGGCATTTGCGACACCAGGCCGTCACCCACAGTCAGGAGCGTGAAAGTCTGGGTGGCGTCGCCGAAGCTCATGCCTTTTTGCGCCACCGCGATGATGATGCCGCCGATCACGTTAATAGCCACGATCAACAGGCCGGCGATGGCGTCGCCGCGCACGAATTTGCTGGCGCCGTCCATGGCGCCGAAGAAATTGGACTCCGCCTCGATATTCTTGCGCCGCTGCTTGGCTTCCTTCTCGTCGATCAGGCCGGCGGAAAGATCGGCGTCGATCGCCATCTGCTTGCCGGGCATCGCGTCCAAGCTGAAACGCGCCGCCACTTCGGCGATGCGGCCCGAACCCTTGGTGATGACCACGAAATTCACGATGATTAGGATGGCGAAGACGATCAAGCCAATGACGAAATTGCCCTGCATGATCAGCTTGCCGAAAGCCTGGATCACATAGCCGGACGCCGCGGTGCCTTCGGTGCCGTGACTGAGGATCAGCCTCGTCGAGGCCAGGTTCAGCGCCAGCCGCATCATGGTGGTGATCAGCAGGAGCGCCGGAAAGGAACTGAATTCCAGCGGCTTCCTGATGAACACCGCCGTCATCAGGATCAGGATGGAAAGGGACAGCGAAAAGGCCAGCGCGATATCCAGCAGCCAGGTGGGAAGCGGCAAAATAAGCACCACCAGGATCGCCATGATCCCAATGGCGAGGCCCAGATCGGATTTGCGGATGAGTGCGCCAAGCTTTCCCGCCGAGATGGAAAGTCCGCCGGGAATCGCCGCGCTGGTGATGTCAGCCATTCTTTTTACTCTTCATCATCTTCGCCGGGTTCCGCCCGGCCGCTCACTCAAGTTCGCGGCGTTCGTCACTCGAATCGATCCACTGGATCGATTCGACCGGCTCCGCCGCCCATACGCTGCCGCTATGGACTGCCTCACCCAGCCAGCCGCTGTTCGCCGTGATTGGGAATGGAAAGTCCCGCATCGGCATATTCGTGCAGCTTGTTGCGCAAGGTGCGGATGGAGATGCCCAATATGTTGGCGGCATGGGTGCGATTGCCCAGGCAGTGGTCCAGCGTGTCCAGGATCAGGTCGCGCTCGACATCGGCCACGGTGCGGCCCACCAGATTGCGGGTCGCAACCGCCGCGGACGTCACCGCGGTGTGAACCGGACTGTTGTGGGACGCTGCAGGCTGTGAACTCACTTGCGTGCCGTCGGGCAGGCGGATGGCTTCGGGTGCGATCTCCGCGCCGGTCGCCAGCAGCACGGCGCGATGGATGGTATTTTCCAATTCGCGCACATTGCCGCGCCAGGGATGCGACAGCAGCAAGCGCTCGGTCCCGCCTGCCAGCGGGCGGAACGGCACGCCGTTGGCCTCGGCATATTTGCGGGCGAAGTGCTGCGCCAGGGCGCGGATATCCTTAGGCCGCTCGCGCAAGGCGGGCAGCTTGAGATTGACCACATTCAGGCGATAGAGCAGGTCCTCGCGGAAGGTGCCGTGCTTGACGGCTTCAACCAGGTCGCGGTTGGAGGTGGCGATGATGCGGATGTCCACCTTGACCGGTTTGGTGCCGCCCACGCGGTCGATCTCGCGTTCCTGGATCGCGCGGAGCAGCTTGGCCTGCAGCCGCGTCTCCATCTCGCTGATTTCGTCCAGCAGCAACGTGCCGCCATTGGCTTCCTCGAACTTGCCGATGCGCCGGGCGATTGCGCCGGTGAAGGCGCCCTTCTCATGGCCGAACAATTCGGATTCCAGCAGATGTTCCGGAATCGCCGCGCAATTGACCGAGATGAACGCCTTTTCGCTGCGGGCCGATTTGCGGTGGACATAGCGGGCCAGCACTTCCTTACCGGTGCCGCTTTCGCCGGTCACCAGGATCGAGGCCTCGCTGCCGGCAACCTGGTCGGCCAACGCCAGCACCGCGCCCATTGCTTCGTCTTCATAAATCAGTTGGTGGGATTCATCGGCGACCGCGGCCAGCACCGCGGCGATCAGCTCGGGATCGGCCGGCAGTGGCAGATATTCCTTGGCGCCGGCGCGGATCGCATCCACCGCCCGCCTTGTGTCGGAGCCGACAC
>Ga0209483_1001100_pt1 | contig 21152 bp, 19 predicted proteins | sample NGEPerA_FD_184508 | JGI IMG/M metagenome (GOLD analysis project Ga0209483, IMG submission 184508) | Arctic peat soil microbial communities from the Barrow Environmental Observatory site, Barrow, Alaska, USA - NGEE PermafrostL2-A... | ecosystem: Environmental > Terrestrial > Soil > Wetlands >... | reverse complement strand
TCCGTCAGCGGCTCGCTGCCGATCAAGCTGACCGGCAAGATCGGAAGCGCCGACAGCCGAGTCGGCATCGAGGCCGACCTGACTTCGCTGAAGCTCGACAACATCCTGCCGGGCTGGGTCAAATTGGCGGGCAAATCGGGCAAGGCCGTTTTCAACGTGGTGCCGAAGCCGCAATCGACCCGGTTCGAGGACATCGTCATCGAAGGCGGCGGGGCGTCGATCAAGGGATCGCTCGAGGTCGACCAGAACCATGAGTTGATCAGCGCGAACTTCCCGGTCTATGCCCCCTCCGAGGGCGACAAGGCCTCGCTGAAGGCCGAGCGCGGCCCCGATGGCGTCGTCAAGGTGACGATGCGCGGCGACGTGTTCGACGGCCGCGGTTTCCTGAAATCGGCGATGTCGGGCAAGGAGGCCGATCCCAAAAGCAAGCCGAGCAAAATCGATTTCGACGTCGACCTCAAGATCGGCGCGGTCGCCGGCTATTTCGGCGAGGCGCTGCGCAGTGTCGATTGCAAGATTTCGCGGCGCAACGGCTTGATCAAAAGCTTTGCGCTGAGCGGCAAGCTCGGTCTCGACACCCCATTGCTGGGGGATATGCGCGGGCGCTCACAGGGACGCGACGTGATCTATCTGGAGACCGAAGACGCCGGCGCCTTCTTCCGCTTCACCGACACCTATTCGAAGGTTGTCAACGGCCACCTTCAGATGATCGTGGATCCGCCGACGGTCGAGCCTTCCGCGAAGAACGGGCTGATCAGCGTGCGCAATTTCTCCGTGAAGGGCGAAGCGGCGCTCGACCGGCTGGCCGCGGGCGGGCAGGCCGGCGTGCAGAACGGCGTTTCGTTCTCGGCGGTGCAGGCCGGATTCACGCGCGAGAATGGCCAGCTCACGATCCGCGATGGTGTCCTGAAAGGTCCGATGATCGGTGGCACCATCGAAGGCAGCATCGATTACCCGGCCAACCAGGTGCGCATGAGCGGCACCTTCCTGCCGATGTATGGACTGAACAATATGTTCGGCCAGATTCCGATCGTCGGCCTGTTCTTCGGTGGCAGCAATGAAGGGCTGATCGGTGTGACCTACGAGATCGTCGGTACCACCGGCCAGCCTGTACTGCGCGTCAATCCGATCTCGGCGATCTTCCCCGGCGTCTCCCGGAAGATCATGGAATTCAACACCGGCAAGCAGAGTTTGCCGAGCGAATTTCCGCCCAACAATTGATTTGCTGTCCGAACTGCGTGCTTATCTCCGCGGCGACGGCGGATCGACGACGACTTCTTCGCAGACGATGCGGCCCTGGATCAGCCTGAATTCGAGCTTGTCGTATCGCCCCTGCGTCTCGCCGGATCTTGCGGGCAGCAGGCCGGCTTGTCCCTGGATATTCAGCGCGGCTTTTCCATCGCCATGACGCGTAGCATTCCACATCCTGATCCCGGTCTCGGCCCAACGCCGGCGGATGAGTATTTCTCGTTCGCACCGATCGTCACGCTTTGCGGCAGTGGCGTCTATGCCGCCTAATCCGGCGACGGCGGGTTTCCGGTTGGTGTCCCCTGCAATGTCAGGAACTTCGCCTTGAAATCTGACGACCGGTGCTTCGGGGCCGTCTTTGCTACCGCGTAGCAGCGCTGCAAACCTGCCGAACACGAACTGCAGCGCGGGGCTGTCGCGCAGCATGGCCGCGAATTTTGCAAGAACTGGAAACGGTCGGGAAGCATACTCAACAAGCGACATTGAATTGTTCTCGAATCGAAACACCGTTCCGCATGGTCGGGCATTGAGCCGATTCGGTCCACAGTAATGATCGTTTTTCTTTTGCCGCGGCGAATGAAAGGCGAAGGTCGCGCGAATCGCGAGCGCTTATGGCGTCAGCGCCGCAGCGCCGGCACCACCAGAAACGGAATCAAACCCAGCACCACATTGACCAGCGCGAATGCGAACAACGGATTGTAACTGTGCGTCCAGTCGTGGATCAGGCCGCCGCTCCATGAGCCCAGGCCGGACCCAAGGCCGCTGCCGATTGAAATCGTGCCGAAGATCGTGCCGATCCGCTCACCGCGAAAGATATTGATCGCAGTTGCCGAGATCAGCGGGCCGCGCGAACCGATCATGCTGCCGAAGCAGACGACAAAGCCGGTCAGTAGCCAGTAGTTCGGATAGGACTGGATCAGCCACAGCAGGATGATCCCGACGATCGAGACGCCGTAGCTGAGGAGCACGGAGGGCCTGCGGCCGATCACGCCGTCGAGCGTGGATACGCCGATCATTCCGAACACCAGGACGACGCCGGAAAATCCCCAGGCCGTGGCCGCTGTCAAAGGCGGGAAGCCGGCATCGATCAGGTAGGCGACGATCTGCGCCGTAATCGCGTACATCGCCACCGCGGTGAAGAAGAAGGTCGAAAACAGCGCCCAGAACACGTGATGGCGCATCGCGCTTTGGAGCGTCCAGCCGGAATCGACGAAGCCGGCGTCGGTCTTCTTGGCGATTTGCGGGGAGCCGGTGGCGAACAGCCGCCACGGCAGCAGCACCAGCGGCACCAGCAGGCCCAGCGCCAAGGCACCGAACAACTGATAAGCGTCGCGCCAGCCGATCCAGTCGATCAGCAATTGCGACGTGGGCAACAGCAACAGGATTCCGGCGCCGGTCGCGGAATAAACGACCGCCATCGCGGTCGGCAGTCGCGGGCCGAACCAGCGGCCGAGCAGGATCGAATTGGGGACGTTGCCGATCAGGGCGATACCGAGCCCGACGCACAGGCCCGTGCTCAACCGGAGCTGCCAGAGCGCCTGCGCGTGAGCTGCGACCAGAAATGCGCCGCCGAGCAGCGCCAATCCCAGCGAATAGACCATGCGGGGACCCGAGCGATCGAACAGCCGGCCGACGAGCGGCGCGGTCAGTCCACCCGCCAGCCAGGTCAGCGAGTAGACCGAGACCACTTGGGCGCGGTCCCAGCCAAAACTCTCCGAGATCGGCTTCAGGAACACGGTAAAGCTCTCGCCGAGCCCGCGGCCGACCACCGACAAGGCAAAACACAGCGCCAGCACGTTGATCGCGGTGCGCGCCGGCTGCGGCTGACCTGTCAGGGGTTTTTGGTTCGGGGCGATCTGGTCCATGGCCCTCAAGGAGCGTCTTTTCGCGGCCCTGAGCAGGGGCCCAAAGCGAATGCAGCTATGCAGGCTTGAGCAGGACGTGGCGCTTCTTGCCGAGCGACAGCTTGATGACGCCTTCCGGCGCGAGATCGGCGGGTTTTAGCGTCATCTTCTCGTCGGTGACGGCGGTGTCGTTGACGCGCAGGCCGCCGCCCTTGATCTGACGCCGCGCCTCGCCGTTCGAGGCTACGAGGCCGGCCTTGACGAACGCCGCCAGCACGCCGATGCCGGCTTCGAGTTCGCCATGGGGAATTTCGACCGAGGGGAGGTTTTCGGCGACCGCGCCTTCTTCAAACGTCTGTCGCGCGGTTTCGGATGCCATGTTGGCGGCATCGCGGCCGTGCAGCAGAGCGGTGGCCTCCGTTGCCAGCACCTTCTTGGCCTCGTTGATGTCTGAGCCCTGCAACGCCGCCAGCCGCGCGATCTCGTCCATCGGCAGGATCGTGAACAGCTTCAGGAATTTGACGACGTCGGCATCCTCGACATTGCGCCAGTATTGCCAGAAATCGTAGGGGCTGAACTCCTCGGCGTTGAGCCAGACCGCGCCCTTGGCGGTCTTGCCCATCTTCTCGCCCGACGCGGTGATGAGTAGCGGGGTGGTTAGCGCAAAAAGCTGCGGCGTTCCCATGCGGCGGCCGAGTTCGACGCCGTTGATGATGTTGCCCCACTGGTCGGAGCCGCCCATCTGCAACCGGCAGCCGGCGCGCCGCGACAATTCGACGAAATCATAGGCCTGGCAGACCATGTAGTTGAATTCGATGAAACTCATCTCCTGCTCGCGCTCGAGCCGAAGCTTGACCGAGTCCATCGTCAGCATGCGGTTGACCGAGAAATGCCGGCCGATATCGCGCAGCATCTCGATCCAGTTCAGCTTCGTCAGCCATTCGGCGTTGTCGAGCATGATGGCGTCGCTCTTGCCGTCGCCGTAGCGGAGCACCTTGGCGAACACGCCGCGGATGCTCGCCTTGTTGGCCTCGATCTCGGCTACGCTGCGCAGTGCGCGCGATTCGTCCTTGCCGGAGGGATCGCCGACCATGGTGGTGCCGCCGCCCATCAGGGTGATCGGCTTGTTGCCGCTCTGCTGCAGCCAGTACAGCATCATCATGCTGAGAAAGTTGCCGATATGCAGCGACGGCGCGGTGCAGTCGTAGCCGACATAGGCGGTCGCCTCGCCTTTGGCTGCGAGCGCGTCGAGGCCCGTGGTGTCGGAACACTGGTGGATGAAGCCGCGTTCCCCGAGGATATCAAGAAAATCAGATTTGAAAGCGGTCATTTGTATGAGACTCTGATCATGCTAATTTCACGGTATGAAGTTTACGGAAGCGAACGTTAAAGCGTTTAAGCCACCGCCTGACAAGCTGAACTATGCGTTGTGGGATGAAAATCTGCCGGGCTTTGGATTCCGAGTTCAGGGCGGCGGCAATAAAGTATATTATGCGAAGTACCGGATCGGTAGTCGCCAACGATGGTTGAAAATTGGAGCCGTCGACAAGATACCGTTGATCGATGCGACCAAGAAGGCCAAGAGCTTTTTCAAATCTGTTTCTGACAACGTTGACCCGGCCAACACTAAGGCGAAGGCCGTTGCCGCCTTGTCAACAACGTTCGGCCCCGCGATTGATATTACCTTGAACAGTTGGAAACCAATAAGGTTTCAGAAGCCTATTACAAGCGAAACGAAGCGCATTTGAAACGGTCGTTCAAGGCGCTTCATACGATGTCACTGAATACCGTTGATCGTGCGACCATTTCACGTGAATTGAATCTCATTAAGAAGCGCGGCCCGGTGGTACAAATCGGGCGCGGTCGATACTCTCATCATTTTTTAATTGGGCCATGGCGAGCGGGATATGCGATTCCAATCCAGTTGATAAATCCATCAAAACAGGAACAGAGTCGTGAACGAGCGTTGACCGGCGCAGAATTGAAAGAGGTCTGGTCTAATCTTGAGGACCGGCCGGCAGATTGGTTGGCTTCGCGGTATCACCGCGCAAAATGTGAGTGCGAGCCTTGCACGACAAACCCGATGGCGACGGCGAGGATAGCCGTCTTTTCATGCCACGGTACCCGGTGGGGGTGCCCTCAGGCAATTAGGAAATCATGCGCAGTCGGAGTGCCCGTGAAACCCACGAGAACAACCTGATCGGCTCCTGCATGAATAATGGTGCTGCCGGACACTTGATCGAAACTGAGATTGGCGAATGAGGTGACGCCCGTAACGCCGGTAAACTCAATCAAATCATGTTGGCTCTGGCTGAAGTCTTCCACATAATTGTTCGTTCCGACCGTTTCGCCTGTTGCAACATTGTCCTTGAAAATGAAAGTGTCTCGGCCCCCGCTTGAACTACCAGACGCCACCTGGGCATCGCCCCACATAAAATTCGCGACAGTGCCGTTCACGTTCGCGGTCCCGGCAATTAAAATATCATTGCCGCCTTGGGCGTGGTCTGACATAAAAACGGCATCGCCAATAAGGTCATTTTCAAGGGAGCCGACGCCGTAATTGTTTCCACCGGTCAGCGTATCATTCCCACCATGGGCGAAATTGGACATTTCAAATGCGTCGCCTGCCACACTATTACTCAGAGTGCCATCTGCATAGTTACTGCCACCTACGAGTGTGTCGTTACCGCCGTGTGCTGAACCGGACATGGTGTCAAACGCGTCGCCCTCCATGTCATTATGGACATTGCCACTTCCGAAGTTATTGCCACCAGAGAGTGTGTCGTTACCGCCGTGTGCTGCATCAGACATGTTGCCAGACGCGTCGCCCGCCATGCCATTAGCGACATTGCCACTTCCGAAGTTACTGCCACCAATGAGTGTGTCGTTACCGCCGTGTGCTGCATCGGCCATGGTGGAAGTTGTGTCGCCCCCCATTCCGTTAAAGGCGGAGCCGCTTCCGAAGTTATTGCCCCCAGAGAGTGTGTCGTTACCGCCCTGTGCTGCATCAGACATGTTGCCAAACGCGTCGCCCGCCATGTCAGTAGCGACATTGCCACTTCCGAAGTTACTGCCACCAATGAGTGTGTCGTTACCGCCGTGTGCTGCGTCGGCCATGGTGGAAGTTGCGTCGCCCCCCATTTCATTAGAGGCGAAGCCACTTCCGAAGTTATTGCCCCCAGAGAGTGTGTCGTTACCGCCCTGTGCTGCATCGGCCATGGTGGAAGTTGCGTCGCCCCCGATTTCATTAAAGGCGGAGCCACTTCCGAAGTTATTGCCCCCAGAGAGTGTGTCGTTACCGCCCTGTGCTGCATCGGCCATGGCGTGCGCGTCGCCACCCAGGAAGTTTGAGACTCGTCCAGCACCGCTGTTGTTGCCGCCAATTATCAGATCATTGCCGCCATGGGCGGAGCCGTTCATGATGAACGCGTCACCGACTGCGCCGTTGAAGGTGGAGGAGGAGTCGCTTCCGCTGTTGTTGCCGCCAATTATCAGATCATTGCCGCCATGGGCGGAGCCGGACATGGTAGACGCGTCACCGAACAGCTGGTTCTCGACATTTCCAGCACCGCTGTTGTTGCCGCCAATTATCAGATCATTGCCGCCATGAGCGGAGCCGGATATGGTCGCTTCCGCGTCGCCGAAAAGGTCGTTAAGAATAGTGCCGCTGCCGCTATTGTTGCCGCCGGTCAATAGATCGTGGCCGCCTTGGGCGGACCCGGACATGTTGGTTGTGTCGCCGGAAATCTCATTGTCAACGGAGCCGCTGTCGTTGTTGTTCCCTCCTGTCAGGTGGTCGTCGCCGCCCTTCGCATGACCGGTAATCAAGTCCACATCGCCGGCTATGAAGTTGTCTTGATTGTCGATGCCGAGAAGGGTTTGGTTCTTACCGTGCTGCGTGCCGGAGAGGGTTGGATTAAGGAGGGGATCTCCAAAAATGGTGATGCTCATACTTCATCTCCCGATTTCACAGCCCACAAAGATGCGGTAGGCAGAGACGTTGTCAAGCGCACAGATTGCCGACTCGGGTCTGAAAAGCAGACCTTAAACGGCGAATATTCGATGTCCGTTCTCGTCGAAAGCGGACATTCAGCGACACGACTCGCAAGCGCCTTACGCCACTGGTGCAGCGACCACAGGCATTCAGCCAGAAGATCAGCAAGGCCCTCTGTCGAGTCTGCCTTCGCTGTGATAGGCCATGCCAAACGCGCGATATGAATTGAAAGACAGCAAGCGGATGGACCGTGTGGGACACTGCGATGGTCACACCAGCCGCGCTGAATCGGTTGGATAACCATGCGCCAGTGAGTACTTGAGTCATATGACCGGCGACCAATCCAGGACACTCAAAGTCGGCGACCGCGTTTGCTGGGGCCTTACAACGACCGATCTTGGTACAGTTGTCGGAACGTCATGGAGTGAGGTCAACATCGATTGGGACGATGGAGAGTCTAATTCTGTTAGTCACAATGACATGGCGCAGGTTGAGAGAGTGGCGGCGAAGCTGATGTAATGGCGCGACGGAAAAGAGATAAAATTTCATGATAAAGAGGGTTTATTCGGAATCATCTGAGCTGATCACAGGCTTCTCGTGCAGAATGGACTCCAACAAAGATTGGTGAACATTTATTTTGCCATTGTAGTCGACGAAGCCTAGGTCGCGGAATTTGTTCATGAAGAAGCTTACGCGGGATCGTGTCGACCCAATCATTTCCGCCAAGGTTTCCTGATTGAGAGTTACCGGCGCGATTGGCGGGCTACCTTCCTTCCCATAATTTGCGAGAAGTAATAGAAGCCGCGCAAGCCGCTTCTCACTCGAATTAAAAAGCTGATCGATCACGTCGGCTTCGATTCGCCGGTTTCTGCTCAACAGGTGATCCATAAAGATCTTCGCGAACGCCGGATGATCGTCAAGCGCCACAATCATTGAAGCCTTCTTGATGACAGTTATGCGACAATCCGTCAGCGTTTTTGTCGTGGCGATTCGATGGCTTTGGCCGCTGAGACAACCTTCACCGAAAAATTGTCCGGCCTCTAGAATCGCTACGATAGCCTCTTTGCCTTGCAGGGAAGTGACCGTAACCTTCACCCGGCCATTTTGTATGTAGAAGACTGAGTCCGCATCCGCGCCTTGGACGAAGACGACCGAATTTTTCGGATAATTGGACGTCGACCTTCCAGCGATCTGTGCCAGGAATTTGTGAGGATCGTTTTGAAGAGGCCAGAGTGAAGGCGATGGTTTCGGCACGGCGCTTCCCTTTGTAAGGCGGGAGCGCAACACTCTCAGTCACCGATGGATGCCCGAACGACGCGGTGATTTCGCATCATCCGCTTTACCGCCACAAAAAGATGGTCAATATTGCACGGTTCCCGACATATGGGCGTTATGTACACGTTCAGATTTAGCTAATTTAGCGCGAGAATCCGACTGATTCAGCCGGTCGGGATTGCTGCCGGCCGATCCCTCAACGGCGATTCGACCGGTGTTCACCCCAAGACCGTCCGAGGGATAGTCTTTGCGAACAAGGTTGTCTTTCTGCGCAACCATTGGCGTCCCGGAACCGTTTCGCGTGCAGCGGCTTGGTCTATATGCAAACTTTCGAGACGACGGATCAAAAAGTCGCGAGACGCTGCCGCTATGACCAACATCGCGGCCAAAAGACAGCCGTGATGGTAGAGGGATCGCTCGTCACGGGATTGGTCCATTCGATCATGGAAGTTAAGTCCAGCAACCCGACGCGCTGGATCGTCACAGTCATTGCCAAACCGAGCATCGCTGCTTAATCAATATCACGCCTTACTTATTTGCCAACCACCGGTTCATCTCGGCGGCAATGCGCAGACGCCCTGCTTCCCTGAGCGCAGTACGTCTCCGTTCACCGAGCGGCATCTTGCGGGCTTCCGCAATAACCTCCGTCGCTCGCTCATCCCAAAGGCGGCTATCAGGTGAGTGTTCTGCATTTTGCACAGTCATTGCTTTATGCCTTTGGCGTGAAGGATTGCCCGAATGCATTGGTCTCAACCATCACTTCGTGAACGTGGTCGCACTTCGGGCACTCGAACGTGCGGATGTCGAAACCTACACGTAACGGCATGATGCGAGCGAGCATCATGTGAGCGCGGCACCTTGGGCAAGCCGGGCGATGGATGTGGAGGTTGACCTTGTCAGGTAAGAAATAGGATTTTTGCATGATGATTTCCTCTCTCTGTCACCGATAGATGCCTGTGGCGTAGCGCGGTGGAACAACTCAGCCTTATCTCGGCGCGATCAATTGGCCTTGGAGCCAGTTCATTATCTCTTTCGACTGCAAGGGATCACCGAGCTTCACCGCCGTCTTAAGTTGATGCGGGCATCGATGACATTCAAAGGTCCGAAGGTCATAACCTAACGGACCTTCTTGGATTCTTCCCAGGAACATTTCGGAGTGGCACTTCGAACAGATTATCTGCCGTGATCGGGGCATGATGCTCATCCCTAAGATTAGGCGGGAGCGCAACACTCTCAGTCACCGTTAATGTGCCTGTTGAAGGAGCGGTGATGGCAACGAGCATTGATAATTGAGCCGCAACTCGTTGGCCAATATTGATCGGTTTTCGCCGAAGTTGTGGAACATGCCCAACGCGACCTTGCCCTAACGGTCAGTATTTTAGACGAATTGACCTCAGCGATCTTACTTTGCGGCAGACGCCCGACGAGGACGAGATCGGACGTTACCTCGCGCGCAGTTGGGAGAGAAAGCTTGACTTCCGGCCCCTGTACAAAGCGCGGCGGGTTGGGTCATATCAAAGAGGCCGCCAACTGAGGTGGCATTACGTGTCCGGCGTAGTTGGCGGGGCCGCATTGAGAAGCTGTGCGAGGGCGGTCACAAGCTGCGCTGGCGCGAACGGTTTTGCGAGCATAACGCTATTCGGCACGCCTTTGACCGCCCAATCCTCTGCGTGTGCGCTGCTCATGTAGACGACCGGGAATGTGTGGTTGATCTCTCTGGCCCGTTGAGCGACTTCCGAGCCGTCCAGCCTGCCGTGAAGCTTTATGTCAGTTACGATTCCGCGGTATTTATCCTTGTGGCCGGTAAGCAGCGTGACCGCTTCCTCACCGGTAGCGCCTATGGCCGCTTCGAAGCCGGCGTCGCTCAAGGTCTCTTCTAAAACGGTTGGAGGCCCTGGTCGTCTTCCGCAACTAGTATCACTGGCGGTTCTGACACGCTGTCCCCCCTTCGTGCTGCGACGGTAACACCACGCGCGAGCGCCGAAAGGTTCCGCTCTGCAAACTACATTGGCGGCATCATGACTGCTGATAAAAGGATCGACGATCAGAACATCGATTCCAGCGCCACGACGGCTTGTGCGATTCAGGCCGTTGGAAAGGGAGTCAATAACGTCGAGTTTTTCTGCTAATTCAAACATGGTTATGATTTCACTAGTTAGGAGGCACACGAAAATGCCGGCCGTGCGCGATGCCGGTTGGTTGGTTCTGATGAATGGAGGAGCGGCTAGTTAATACGTTGGGGCGCTGTAAAAAGCGGCATACGCGGCCGGAACGATGGCCCGCTGCATTGGTTATGAGCCCACGACCGGATGCCCGGCCCCCCATCGGCATCCGAGGAAGTGACGGCCTCAGCATGTGTCCCCGGCTGAGGCCGTTTTCTTTTGGCCAAGCCGCAATGGCGGCTGGCGAGGGCAGAGGGGCAGGGCGGCCGACCGGGTTCCAAAATTGAGGATTTCAAGAACTTGGCCTCGCCCAGCGTTCTCATTGAGTTGAAAAAATGCTAACCTGAATCAAACCGTGAATGTGTTGGTAGCTATATGGTAGCTAAACCGGTTTTTTAGCTACCGGGGAGCGCCAGAAAGTTGAAATACCGTAGGTTTTATTAGGGTTTTCAATTTGTATTAGTGTCAGGTTCTGTGCTTGTTTGACACAAGCCGCGCGTCAAGGGCAGGGGGACGGCAGGAAGCGCGTAAAAACACCATGGCGATGATGTTGACGGCAGTCGGTCTGATGAGCGGCACCTCGCTCGACGGTGTCGACGTCGCCTTGATTGAAACCGACGGCAAGCGGGTCAAGGCGTTTGGGCCGTCCGGCTACCGCCCCTACAACGACAGAGAACGCTGTCTGCTGCGTCAGGCCCTCACCGAGGCGGTGCACCTGCCGCAGCGGGACGCGCGACCGGGCATCCTGCGCGAGGCCGAGCGCGCCGTCACCATTGCCCATGCCGAGGCGGTTGCCGCCTTTACCGCCCAGCACCACATCACCTGCGAGAATATCGACATCGTCGGTTTTCACGGCCAGACCGTGCTGCATCGCCCGGCGCAGAAGATGACTGTGCAGATCGGCGACGCCGCCGCGCTGGCAAAGGCGATTCACATCCCGGTCATGCATGATTTCCGCGCCGCCGACGTCGCCGCCGGCGGCCAGGGCGCCCCCTTCGTGCCGGTTTATCACCGCGCGCTCGCCCAGTCGCTGGAGCGCGAGGGGCCGCTGGTCGTGGTCAATATCGGCGGCGTCTCCAACATCACTTATATCGACGGCGCCGACGTCCTGATCGCCTGCGATACCGGGCCGGGTAACGCGCTGCTCGACGATCACATGCTGCGCAGCATGAACCAGCCCTTCGATTGCGAGGGCCGTACCGCGGCGCAAGGTGTGGTCGATGTGGCCTGGGTCGGCCGCGCGCTGCAGCATCCGTTCTTTGCAAAACCGCCGCCGAAATCGCTCGACCGCAATGATTTCGCCGCGTTGAAATTGCGCGAGATGTCGCCCGCCGATGGCGCTGCGACGCTCACGGCCTTCACCGCCGAAGCCATCGCCCGGATCGTGCCGCTATTGCCGAAGGAGCCGAAGAGCTGGATCATCGCCGGCGGCGGCGCGCGCAACCTCACCATCCTGCGGATGCTGCGCGAGCGCTTGCAGCCCGCTACGGTGGACTCCGCCGAAGGGCTCGGCTGGTCGGCGGATGCGATCGAGGCGCAGGCGTTTGGATTCTTGGCTGCGCGTGGGTTGAAGGGCCTGCCGCTGAGCTATCCCGCGACCACAGGCGTGCCAATCCCGATGACGGGCGGGGTCATCGCCCGGCCGTGAGCCGCGCTGTCATCGTTCGGGTCGACCGGACGATCCAGTATTCCAGAGACGGTAGTGATCGATCGCGGAGCCCCAGCGTACTGGATCATTCACGTTCGCGGATGATGACGACCGTTTGCACTCATCGCGCGCCTGTTTCCGCGGCCATCCGCGCGAGCGTCGCCACCGTATTCAAGTTGCGCGCGGTGCCGGCTTTGGCGGTCGGTATGACGAGTCTGGATTTGGCCATGCCTTCGCCGTAGTGGATATAAATCTCGCGCCGTCCGAGCCGGACTTCCTCATCCTTTTGGCCGCGAATGCCGGCGAGTGTGTCCTTGGGCGGGGCGCGGTCGAGGAACACCGCCATGGTGCGGTTGGGCGCGGCCTTCGGGAAGGGATTTTGGGCAAGCACCTGCGTCATCTCGGCTCCCGTGCGCACGAGAACGCCGACCGGCTTGCCGGCATAGGCCTGCAGCCGCTTTTCCAGCGCAGATTTGATCGCGGCTTCCGGCTTGCGGCTGGTGAAAACGACATTGCCACTGGCGATATAGGTGCGGACTTTCGCGAAGCCGAGTTCTTCGCAGATTGTCTTGAGATCGCTCATCGGCAGTTTGCCGGTGCCGCCGACATTGACCGCGCGCAGCAAGGCCACGAACGCGCCCATCTCGGCTCCCCAAAACTCAGCGCACGTTGGCGAGCCGCATGTCGAGGTAGCCGGTCACCGTTTCCATCAAGGGCTCGAGCTTGCCGTCGAAGAAATGATTGGCACCGGGGATGATCTGCTGGTCGATCACGATGCCCTTCTGGGTCTTGAGCTTCTCGACCAGCGTGTTGACGTCCTTGGGCGGCACCACGGCGTCTTTCTCGCCATGCACGATCAGCCCCGACGAAGGGCAGGGCGCGAGGAACGAGAAGTCGTAGAGGTTGGCGGGCGGTGCGATCGAGATGAATCCCTCGACCTCCGGCCGACGCATCAACAACTGCATGCCGATCCAGGCGCCGAACGAAAATCCCGCGACCCAGCAGGCGCGCGCTTCGGGATTGATGGTCTGCGCCCAGTCAAGCGCTGAAGCCGCATCGGAGAGTTCGCCGGTGCCGTGATCGAACGCGCCCTGGCTGCGGCCGACGCCGCGGAAATTGAAGCGTAGCACCGAGAAGCCGCGATGCGCGAAGGCGTAATAGCACTGGTAGATGATCTGGTGATTCATCGTGCCGTGAAACTGCGGATGCGGATGCAGAATCATCGCGATCGGCGCGTTCTTTTGCTTGGCAGGATGGTAACGGCCTTCGAGGCGGCCCGCGGGGCCGGTGAAGATGACTTCAGGCATTGGTGGTCCTTGGCAAAATCAACCGACTTTGTGCTGGCTCGGTCCGGGGGCTTCGGCAGACAGAACCGCGCAGGGATCAGGGCTGATCAGGCGTCGTTGGGCGATGCGCGAACGGCGCCCGGTGAAACTGGTGGCCGCGTTCTAGCATGAGGCGAGGGGCCAAAAGCAAGGATTTTATGCGCCGGCTATGCTTCGGATGCGCCTCAAATTTCCGAACTAAGCTTTTGTAGTACTTCCGGAAATTGCCTTTCGCCCGAGGCCGGACAGGCATTCGCCCGCAACGTCAGTGATCGTTGCCGCCAGCGCCGGCAGCGTGACCGTCACCGAGTGCCTCGATCGAGGCCAGTGCGCCACGGTAACGGCGGCTTCCCGCGATTGCCTGACCGCCATCGAGCGTGAGCTCGAAATCGCCGCTGGGACCGCCCTTGAGGCCGGTCACCCGTGACAGGTTGACCAGTCTGGTCCGGTGCACGCGTGCGATGTTGAAGCGGCTCAGCCGGGCTTCCTCGGCAGCGAGCGTTCCCCGCACGAGATGGTTGGCGCCGTCGGCGAGACGGTATTCGACATAGTTTCCGGCCGACGCGATCCAGAGAATGTCGTATGGCTCGATGCGGATGCGGGTCGTGCCGTCGCGAAGCCAGACCATGTGGGGCGCAGCCGACGGCGGATTGGCCGTGGTTGTCGCGGCGACGGCCCGCGCCTGCTCGGCGTCCCTGCGGCTGTCGATCAGCCAGAGCGCGCCGCCGATCAACAGGCAGGTGATGACGTCCTTGCGGAATTCATAGATCAGCGTCGCGGTCGAGAAATGAAAATCGTAAGAACCGCCGACCATCAACATCGCGAATTTGCGGAGCCCGACCATGCCGGCGATGTGCAGCATCGAGAAGACGACGATAGCTGCCGCCGCAAGCGCCAGCCGAAGCGACCATCCCTCGATGTGGCGCATCCGCCTGACGGCGACGTACAGGGCCGGCGCGAGCGCGATGATGACGACGATGCTCGACATCTCCCAGAGCAGCCGTGTGCCGAGATCATAGGCGCCCCCGTGCCACACAGAATCCTGGGCCGTGGACAACGCGTTGACGATCCCGATCCCGAGCGCGACGACCCCGATCGAGCCAAACAGCAGCCAGTCCGCGCCGGATATCCCGCGCCGCGCGCCGCTAGTCCCAAGCGGCGCAGCCCCATCCACTGCCGGCGTGTGCCGATCCAAAGCCGTCTCGACGCCGGGTCCGCCTTGCGCATTTCTGACGTCACTCATCGGCTTCATCGGGTATTCGGAACCTGGACCATGGCGCTGTCGACCCTATCACATTCACCGGATATGGCCCTGCCAACGCCGCTACGCGAGTGCTAAGACGGCCCATGCCCGATCGCGTCTATCTGGACTGGAATGCGACCACGCCGCTGCGCCCGGAAGCGAGGCAGGCGATGGAAGCGGCGTGGAATCTGGCTGGCAATCCGTCCTCTGTGCATGCCGAGGGCAGGCAGGCGCGCCGGCTGGTGGAGGACGCAAGGTCCGCGGTCGCAGGCGCCATCGGCGCGTTATCCCGCAACGTCGTCTTCACGTCGGGGGGAACCGAGGCCAACGCGCTGGCGCTGACGCCGGGGTTGCGACGGGGTTCCGGGCCTCCGATGCAGCGGGCGGTCCTGTCCGCTATCGAGCATATCTCGGTTCTCGCAGGCGGCCGGTTTGCGCGCGAGGCGATCTCCCATGTCGGTGTGACGCGTTCGGGGCAAGTCGACCTGGAGCGCCTGCGAGAGGGACTGGAGGGCGGCCCTCCTGCGCTGGTGTCGGTGATGCTGGCCAACAACGAGACCGGCGCCATTCAGCCCATTGCCGAGGCGGCCCGCATCGTCCATGCCGCAGGCGGGCTGCTGCACGTCGACGCGATCCAGGCGCTCGGCAAAATACCGTTTGATATGGGTATGCTGGATACCGATCTCGTGACGGCTTCGGCCCACAAGATTGGTGGCCCCAAGGGCGTGGGCGCGCTGGTCCTCGCGGAGGGCATTTTAGGCCCGGAGCCGCTAATGCGCGGTGGCGGCCAGGAACGCGGGCACCGGGCGGGAACCGAGAATGTTACGGGGATCGCGGGCTTTGGCGCTGCCGTGAAGGCGGCCATGGCCACGCTCGCGGCGGACGGCGCACGCCTCGAAACCTTGCGCAAGCGGCTTGAGAGTGGCCTGCGGCAAACCCCTGCTATGGTCGTATTTTCCGATGACGTGCGGCGGTTGCCCAATACGACACTTTTCACGGTTCCCGGGCTGAAGGCCGAGACCGCTGTCATCGGCTTCGACCTCGCGGGCATCGCCGTTTCCTCGGGCGCCGCTTGTTCCTCGGGCAAGGTGCAACCATCGCATGTGCTGGAAGCCATGGAAATGGGGCCGGAAAGGGCCAAAGGAGCGGTGCGGCTCAGTCTGGGCTGGTCTACCTCACCTGAGGACATCGATTGCTGCCTGGAGGCTTGGCGAAAGCTCTCGGGGACCTTAACTAAGACGAGCGACGAAACACTGCTTGAACGGTTCTAAGCAGGTGATTTCCTCCGGGAAACATCGTAGTAGTCGTGCGGAACGATCCACCGCGGTCCTTGAAACCGCGAGCGGAGGAAGAGAATGGCTGCCGTACAGGAGACGGTCGATCGCGTCAGGCGCATCGACGTCGACCAATATCGATATGGATTTGAGACGCTGATCGAGTCCGACAAGGCCCCCAAGGGGCTGTCGGAAGATACCGTCCGCTTCATTTCAGCGAAAAAGAATGAACCTGCCTGGATGCTGGAATGGCGGCTGGAGGCTTTTCGGCGCTGGCTGACCATGACCGAGCCGACATGGGCGCGGGTGAACTACCCGAAGATCGATTACCAGGATTTGTATTACTATTCGGCGCCGAAGCCGAAGAAGGAGGTCTCCTCGCTCGACGAGATCGACCCCGAAATCCTGAAAACCTACGAAAAGCTGGGCATTCCCCTTCGCGAGGTGGAAGTGCTGGAGGGCGTGGTCAGGCCCGAAGGCCAGCGCAAAATCGCGGTCGACGCGGTGTTCGATTCGGTCTCGGTCGCGACCACGTTCCAGAAGGAGCTGAAGCAGGCCGGCGTGATCTTCATGCCGATCTCGGAGGCGATCCGCGAGCATCCCGAGCTGGTGAAGAAGTATCTCGGCACGGTGGTGCCGACCTCCGACAACTATTTTGCGACGCTGAATTCGGCCGTCTTCTCCGATGGCTCCTTCGTCTACGTGCCGCCAGGCGTGCGCTGCCCGATGGAATTGTCGACCTATTTCCGCATCAACGAGCGCAACACCGGCCAGTTCGAGCGCACGCTGATCATCGCCGACAAGGGCGCCTATGTCAGCTATCTCGAAGGCTGCACCGCGCCGCAGCGCGACGAGAACCAGTTGCACGCCGCCGTGGTCGAACTGGTGACGCTGGATAATGCCGAAATCAAATATTCGACGGTGCAGAACTGGTACCCCGGCAATTCCGAAGGTGTCGGCGGCATCTACAATTTCGTCACCAAGCGCGGCGACTGCCGCGGCGACAATTCGAAGATCTCCTGGACCCAGGTCGAGACCGGCTCCGCGATCACCTGGAAATATCCGAGCTGCATCCTGCGCGGCGACAATTCGCGCGGCGAGTTCTACTCGATCGCGATCTCGAACGGCCACCAGCAGGTCGATAGCGGCACCAAGATGATCCATCTCGGCAAGAACACCACGAGCCGGATCATCTCCAAGGGCATCGCCGCCGGCGTCTCGCAAAACACCTATCGCGGCCTCGTCACCGCGCACCGCAAAGCGACCGGCGCGCGCAATTTCACCGCCTGCGATTCGCTTCTGATCGGCGACCGCTGCGGCGCGCATACCGTGCCCTATATCGAGGCCAAGAATTCTTCCGCTCTGTTCGAGCATGAGGCGACGACCTCGAAGATCTCCGAGGACGTGCTGTTCTACTGCGTGCAGCGCGGGCTGAGCCAGGAAGAGGCCGTTGGTCTCGTCGTCAACGGTTTCGTCAAGGACGTGTTGCAGCAGCTGCCGATGGAATTCGCGGTGGAAGCGCAGAAGCTGATTTCGATCAGTCTGGAAGGCAGCGTCGGATAGGACACCTCATCCTGAGGAGGTCGCGCAAGCGGCCGTCTCGAAGGATGAGAGGAAGAAAGATTGTCGGCCTGTGTCCTTCGAGACGCGCCTTCGGCGCTCCTCAGGACAAGGAAAAGAAAAACGGAAGAATGTGATGCCACTACTCGAAGTCAAAAATCTGCAGGTTCGTGTCGAGGAGCGTGAGATCCTCCACGGGCTGTCGCTGACCGTGAACCAGGGCGAAGTGCACGCCATCATGGGGCCGAACGGCTCCGGCAAATCGACGCTGTCTCATGTCATCGCCGGCAAGCCGGGCTATCAAGTCACGGGCGGCGAGATCCTGTTCAGGGGCGAGAACCTGCTGGAAATGCCGCCGGATGAGCGCGCCGCCAAGGGCGTGTTCCTGGCGTTCCAGTATCCGGTGGAAATTCCAGGTGTCGCCACCATGACCTTTCTGCGCACCGCGCTGAATGCCCAGCGCAAGGCGCGCGGCGAAAGCGAATTTTCCACGCCGGATTTCCTGAAGAAGGTGCGGGCGGTCGCGGCCCGATTGAACATCCCCCAGGAGATGCTGCGCCGTGGCGTCAATGTCGGCTTCTCCGGCGGCGAGAAGAAGCGCAACGAGATCCTACAGATGGCGTTGTTCGAGCCGAGCCTGTGCATCCTCGACGAGATGGATTCCGGCCTCGACATCGACGCGCTGCGGGTCGCCGCCGATGGCGTCAATGCGCTGCGCTCGTCCGATCGGGCGACGATCGTGATCACGCATTACCAGCGCCTGCTCAACTACATCGTGCCGGACTTCGTGCACGTGATGTCGAGGGGACGGGTGGTGAAGAGCGGCGGCAAGGAACTGGCGCTTCAGCTCGAAGCCGAGGGCTACGCCCAGTTCGAAGACGCGGCCTGAACCGCGGAACGGAAGCTGCAATGAACGTAGTATTGGCCAGGACCGAAACCGGACGCGCGCCGAGCGATGGCTTTGCGATCGCCCGCGGCCGGCTGCCGGGCACGGGCAAGGTCGCCGATCTCCGGCGCCAGGCGTTCGAGGCCTATGAGCGCGCCGGCCTGCCGCACCGTCGGATCGAGGACTGGAAATACACCGATTTGCGCGTGCTGATGCGCGACATGCTGCCGATGGCGGATGCGCCGGATGCGGCGGCATTCAAGCGGGCAGCGGCCACGCTGAAGCTGCATGCGATCGCAGGCGTGCGCCGGCTGGTGTTGGTCGACGGCGTATTTGTGCCTGGCTTGTCCGATCTGGGTCAGATCGAAAGCGGTCTCGGCATCCGGACGCTGCGCGAATTGCTGGAAGCCGGCGAACTGCCCGCGCAACTTTTTGCGCCCGACAATTCCAATCCGATGGTGGCGCTGAACAGCGCGATGATGACGGACGGCTTCGTGATCGAGGTCGACGACGGCGCCACGCTGACGCAGCCGCTGCATATCGTCCATATCGCCAGCGGCGCGGCGCCTTCGGCGATGTTCACCCGCTCGCTCCTGCGACTCGGCAAAGCGGCGACGGCGACGTTGGTAGAAAGCTACATCAGCGCCAAAAGCGCGAAGGCCTATCAGGTGCACGATGCGCTGGTGGCTACGATCGGCGCCGGCGCTCGCCTCGACCATGTGCGCCTGATCGAGGATGGCCGCGAGGCCTTCAACATTTCCTCCGCCGTGGTGACGCTGGCTGCAAAAGCCCATTTCAACACCTTTAGCCTCACAAGTGGCGGGCTCGTCAGCCGCTATCAACCTGTCATCGCCTTTGCCGGCGAGGGCTCGCGCGTCGAGGCCAACGGCGTCAATCTGCTCAACGGCCGCCAGCATGCTGACGCGACGCTGCTATTGGACCATGCGGTGCCGAACTGCTCGAGCCGCGAAATCTTCCGCTCGGTGCTCGATGACCGCGGCCATTCGGTGTTCCAGGGCCGCATCATCGTCCGCCCGAAGGCGCAGAAGACCGACGCCAAGATGATGACGCGGGCGCTGCTGCTGTCGGACGAGGCTGAAGCCGACAACAAGCCGGAACTCGAAATCTTTGCCGACGACGTCACCTGCGGCCATGGCGCCACCACCGGCGCTCTCGACGAGAGCCTGTTGTTCTATCTGCGCGCGCGCGGCCTTTCCGAGAAGGAAGCGCAGGCGCTTTTGATCCAGGCCTTCGTCGGCGAGGCTATCGAACAGATCGCCAGCGACGCCTTGCGCGAACTCGTCGTGGGCGCGGCGCAGCGCTGGCTGGCAGCACGGGGATGACCATGCATCCGGCAGTCGCAAACGGTTCGTATGACGTCGCTCGCGTCCGGGAGGATTTTCCCGCGCTGGCGCTGAAGGTCTATGGCAAGCCGCTGGTCTATCTCGATAACGCCGCATCGGCGCAAAAGCCGAACGCGGTCCTCGACCGCATGGCGGAAGCCTACAGAACCGAATACGCCAATGTGCATCGCGGCCTGCATTATCTCGCCAACGCCGCGACCGAGGCTTACGAAGGCGGCCGCGCCAAAGTCGCGAACTTCCTCAATGCGGCGCGCACCGAGGAGATCGTGTTTACCCGCAACGCCACCGAGGCGATCAATCTCGTGGCTTATTCATGGGGCGAGCCGAACCTCAAGGCGGGCGACGAGATCGTGCTCTCGATCATGGAGCACCATTCCAACATCGTGCCCTGGCATTTCCTCAGGGAGCGTCACGGCATCGTGCTGAAATGGGTCGACGTCGACGACGAAGGTAATTTTGCCATCGAGGAGTTCGAGAAGGCGCTGACCTCGCGCACCAAACTGGTTGCGATCACGCAGATGTCGAATGCGCTCGGCACCATCGTCCCCGTCAAGGAGGTCGTGACGATTGCGCATGGGCGGGGCATCCCGGTGCTGGTCGACGGCAGCCAGGCCGCCGTGCATCTGGCCATCGACGTGCAGGACATCGGCGCGGATTTTTATGTTTTCACCGGCCACAAGCTGTATGGCCCGACCGGCATCGGCGCGCTCTATGCCAAGCACGAGCACCTGGTGGCGATGCGGCCCTATAATGGCGGCGGCGAGATGATCCGCGAGGTGGCGCGGGATTGGGTCACCTATGGCGATCCTCCGCACAAATTCGAGGCGGGCACGCCCGCGATTGTGGAATCGATCGGACTCGGAGCCGCGATCGACTACGTCAATTCGATCGGCAAGCAGCGCATCGCCGCCCATGAGCACGATCTGTTGACCTACGCCCAGGCGCGGCTGCGCGAAATCAATTCGCTGCGCCTGATCGGCACGGCGAAGAACAAGGGGCCGGTGATCTCGTTCGAGATGAAGGGCGCCCACCCCCACGACGTCGCCACCGTGATCGACCGCCAGGGCATCGCCGTGCGCGCCGGCACCCATTGCGTGATGCCGCTTTTAGAGCGGTTCAACGTCACGGCGACCTGCCGCGCCTCGTTTGGGATGTATAATACCCGTGAGGAAGTCGACCACCTGGCGCAGGCGCTGATCAAGGCGCGGGAATTGTTTTCATGACCGACACCGCCGAAAATCTCGAAGCCAAGGCCAATATGGAAACCCATTCGGCGCTGCCGCCGGAGGAGACCGAACGGCTGACCGGCGAAATCGTCGCCGCCCTGAA
>Ga0209483_1001099_pt1 | contig 21185 bp, 15 predicted proteins | sample NGEPerA_FD_184508 | JGI IMG/M metagenome (GOLD analysis project Ga0209483, IMG submission 184508) | Arctic peat soil microbial communities from the Barrow Environmental Observatory site, Barrow, Alaska, USA - NGEE PermafrostL2-A... | ecosystem: Environmental > Terrestrial > Soil > Wetlands >... | reverse complement strand
GGGAGACAGAGTCGGGATGGGGCTTGGTCGGAGGCTCGGCGGGAGATGGCAGAGGGGATGTTGGAATTGCTGCTGACGGGATTGGAGAAGAACGCACATAATTGAAATTAGATTCGCGAAATAAGCCAACACCTCACCGGGTCTGTCGATTTGCGGTGAAAGCTGTTCCGAAGCCCGCAGCGCCGCGTAATATTTGGAGCGAACAATACGGATAACAGTGCGAGAGGACGATTGCTAATGAAGATTGCAGCAAGTGACGTCAATCATTGCTCGTTTCTCGCAGCTGGCTACGAACCCCTGCAAAGCGATCACGCCGAAGTGGCCTTATGGGAGTTCTCGAAGAGGTTGGCACAACGAGCCATCCACCGCTTCGGATATTCACGAATGAAGCAATTGATGCTACATCGCTATTTCCAGCACCGATTCATCTGCCACTATGAGGCCAACGCGATTGGCTCGTGTGGTATGAAATCGGGACTTGTCGCCGCCACGACAATAATTGCTGCCCGTGCCTGGCTTGCGGACCGTGTGTGCTCCGCTACCCGCGATTAGGACGTATCTTGATACTTACGTATTTGCCGAAACCACCTTGCTGCGTGCACCTATGAAGTGGGGTAGGGCATGGTACGCGACAGAGTGATTCCTCAGAGTGATTCCTCAATCAACCTTCTGATAGCAGGAGCCTTCCGGTGGCACATAGGACTTTCTTCAGCTTTCATTACGAGCGTGACGTATTCCGTGCCAGCGTGGTGCGCAATAGCTCGATGACGAAGTCAGACATTGATCCCGACTGGATAGAAGCCGGTATTTGGGAGGAGGCTAAGACCAAAGGCGACGCGGCCGTGAAGAAACTCATTACCGACGCCTTGAAGAACACATCTGTTACCGCCGTTTTGATCGGTGCTAAGACCAGCGAGCGCAAATGGGTAAAGGAAGAAATCAGCCAGAGCGAACAGCGTGGAAATGGGCTGTTTGGTATTTACATCCACAATATCAAGAATCTCGATGCAAAGGTGGATACGAAAGGCGCAAATCCGCTGCCGTCGAAATACCCGACTTATGATTGGGTCAACGACGACGGATATAAGAACCTGGGTAAGTGGGTCGATGCGGCTTATGATGCGGCGCATTGAGCCCCGTGACAGAACGTATTGCCGCTGTTGAAGACAACTGCGCGTTTTGTAGGATTGCGCGTGGTGAGGATCCCACGGTGTCAATAATCTGCGAAGATACAAGCTGGGTCGCGTTCTTCCCGTCTGAGCCTGCGACCCCTGGGCATACGCTTGTTGTTCCGCGCGAACATGTGGCGGATGTTTGGTCGCTACATCCTATCCTAGCTGCCGACCTCATGAATGGTGTAATTCGGGTAGGACGCGCTATCCGTAGCGCTGTTGCTCCGGCCGGCATGAATCTCATCAGCTCTTCGGGAGAAGCAGCAGAACAGACCGTGTATCACCTACACCTTCACGTCGTCCCTAGATACGAGGGGGACGACATGGATCCGATATGGCCTCAGAAGAAAAAACTAGACATTGAGCTGAAGGAACGTATTGCCGACGGCATTCGGAAGGCTTGCGCCGAGTCTTAGGTCTTGCAGATACCAACAACGATCAGAATAACGCCTACGGATACGATAACGCCATAGAACATACCAAGTGTCGGTGAACACAAGGTCTTGCGCCAAGAGTCTACACTTTCGCCTCGCGCGTCCATGCAGAAAACCTCGACGGTTGCATCGCTTCGCCGTACCCGGTCGAAAAGACTCCGGTACTGTCGTTCGGCGCGGAGATAGTAGGCACTTAGCCACCAGAATGCGAAAACCGGCAGCATTCCAACAGCTGCAACTCGGGGGCTTAGTGAGTGTGCGGCGAATCCAAAGAAAGCCGAGGAAACGGTAAGCGCCCAGCCTTTACTCAGTGCGGCTTCGTTGGCAAGCCTGGCTATGACCGTTTGGATCATCTCCAGATGTTTGACCCGCTCAGACCCGATACTCTGATATTCTTCTGCCATAGCCTCAAGAGTAGTACGCGGCGGTCGATGAAAACAATTATCGAGCAAGAATCAGTGGTTTATAGCAACAGCTCTGACTGAAGCACACGCCTAATGTGATTCCGCAAAGGCGCTAGGTGACTTCGTTAGCTACCGACGTGTTGGTCAGTGTTTTTGTCACTGCCTCGTTGTTCATCACTCCACCAACGCCTTGAACACCGCATCAGCTGCATCCTTGTAGAACTCGATCCCGATCTTCGTCCACAGTTCATCCGGCAGATCGTTCAGCTGTCGCCGCGCCGCGACCGGCATCAACAGAGTCTGAGCCTGTTTGTCTACAGCCAACTCGGCAATCGCCACGGCATTGGGAACCATTTCGACCGATCCGCCGAGATTCAACGAACCTACGACGATCGTTCCACCGCGCGTGTTCCTCCCAAGTAGTGAGCCGCAAAGCGCAACCAACACTGACAGGCTCAAACCAACGCCCGTCCTGTCGGCGTCTAGTGCCCGCATCTGGATTGAGAATTCGTGCTCACGAGGCTCGCGGTCTCCGACTAGCGATTTGGCCTGGGTGTAAAGATTCTGTTCTCCTACCCTGACGCTCTCACGGAACGCCGGCGGTGTGGGCTGGTTGAGAATCCGCACGCCCCCACCGGGGCCGCTAGTTACTTCGATGCGATACATCCCTGGCCCGCTTTCCGGAGTACCGGTACTGACTGCCCATACCTGACCAGGTGGTAACGGATCGCTATCAAGTGCTTCATCGCTATGCAGCTCCGGCGTCGCGACGAACTGCTCGACTCCTTCTGCTCCCATGGCGTAGCTGAAGTGTGTGTTCCGGAATTCCGCCTTGAACACACGCTTCTGCTGCTCCTTCACGCGCCGCCGGGACTCAAGCGCGAGTCGTACGATCCATTCCAAGTCGGCATCTGGCACCGGCATCTGCGGATCCGGAAAAATCAATTTGAGCAATCCGCTCACAGTCTTTGTTACCGCCTCGATATCGCGTCCGCTCAGGGCACCGCCCAGGTAGACGCGACCCTGCATCGCCGAGACGCGATTGGTCAACCGCAGTCGGCTCCAGCACTCACTCAAGAAATCACTCACCAGTCCGAAATGACTCGTGAAATGTTCGGGAGACAGTTTGGGAAAGCTCCAGCCCGGCGCGTACGCATGAATGCGATCCATAAACGCTGTGTCGTGACGCATCTCTGGCGGGAGCGGCCCGAGGAGGTGCCCGACACGTTGTTGTTGCTCCACATCAACGTCGAGGTTACCCACCATCACGATGCTACCTTCTGCGCGAATATTTTCCTTACCTCGACTGAACTGGCCGGAAGCCATGTAGCCCTTCATGATGTTCACGCCGTCTTTCTGATCGAACGAGATTCCGGATACCTCGTCGAAGCAAACCACGTCGTATTGCGCCACTAAACCGCGCTGGCCTGTTGCATTGTTCACAAACATTTTTGCAACCGTCGCTTTCCCGCCTGAGATCAGGTGCGAGTAGGGCGAGATCTGCTGATAGATGTGGCTCTTTCCGGTGCCGCGTGGTCCAAGCTCAACAAGATTATAGTTCCGCTCAACGAACGGTACCATGCGGAGCAAGGCGACCGATCGTGCACGTTCATCGAGCTTCTCCGGATTGAGGCCGATCGATCGGATTAACAGCTCGATCCATTCGGGTGTGGTGAGAGCTTGTCTTCCTCGATAGTACGAATCCAGCACATCGGGTTTGGACATCTGGATGGGTCGAACTGCATCGATCTTGAACGGACGGCCACCTGGCTGTAGTGCGATTACACCGTCGTATGAGACAGTCACTTCCGCGTAGAAGCCATCGGTTAACATGCGCTCGTTGTCGCGCACCAGCTGATCGTCAATTCGAACATCGCGCAGCGTGAGGCTTGGTAACTCAGCGATATAACTGTCAGTCTTCGCATCCAGCCGTGCCTTCACAATATCTATAATTCGGATGGATCCCTTGTCGCGTGCCCGACTCTTGAACAGCTCTTCATTGCCCGTTCGTACCGTTCGATCCTTGAGCTGCTCTTCGACGATCTGAAGGCCTTCCGCAATTTCCTCGTCGTTCGTGCTGACGCAGTAACGGCCGAGCAGAAACTCGACGACGTACGTCGGCACAGGATACTGCCGCGCATATTTGCGGACGAGATCCTTCCGGACCAGATATCCTTCGAATGCCTTCGACGCCGCGACGTCTAGCGCATCAAGTGTAGCCGTCATTATTCGCCTCCCACTATCGTGCTGTGTTTGTCCACCACGTCTCCCTGTTCATCCAGCAACACGACCATGACAGACTGACCCTCGAACTCGTCGCGAACCGCAAGGTTCACGTTCCCAGTCTCTCCGGCCGCCTTTGGCGCGACAACAAGAGACGTCGTCGGCTGCTTCCAGTTGCTCCGGACGTCTGCCTGAATAGCTGGATTGTTCGTCGTAATGGTGACGACACAACGCAGTCGCTTCCATTCGATCTTGTTTATCTTCGCGGTCGCGACTGACGCTCCCCGCTCGAAAGTCAGCTCCGGAACAACACATTCCTGCGGGCTGATGCCGCCGTGCGCGTAGATCGTACCTGCGACGTATGCGCCCGCGCCAGGCGGTGACGCGATCCGCACTTCCGGATTCCAATACCACGGATGCATGGTGATCTGTGGCGTCGCGCCATCGCGCACTGTAGCGCAGCGCGCCCAGCGACTGGCCACGAGATATTGTGGCAACTCGATTTTCGGCAAGCCGCCCGGCATGAGCAACCAACCGTGGTCCGTCACTACGCGCACTCGGCGCCAGCCGGCACTTAGCAACGTTACTACCGTTTCGCGTAGGCGGTCGATCTCTCGATCCACATGATGGGCCAAAGCGTCACCGAGCTTGTGTCCCAGCTCGTCGATACGACCAACCTCCATCCAACCAGTCGCGCCGTCCGACGAGGGCAAGCTGATCTCATCGACATTGAGTAGATCGATTCCTCGTGCAGCCATCCGGTCACGCAGCCTCGACGCTATTACCGGTTGCGCAATGTCTTTGAACCGTGGCGTGAAATCCGTTGCGTCGCCTCCGGCAATCGCGTCAACGACAGTAGTTGCAAGTGGCTTCGCCGTGGCGGTGACAGATGGCACGGGACCAATTCGGTGGGACAGCTGACCGGTGACGCCGTGCGCCTCAAGACTTGCGCGCAGCCTCATGGCGAGGTCGAACCGCAGCCCGTCGGCAAATACCAGGCAGGTTCCCGGCTCAAGCGGTCCGGTTCCCGTTGTTGGCAGAGTTCCGCCGGCGCGATTCACCGCATCTTGAAATTGACGAGCTACTCGCTCGAGCCAAGGGAGGTAAGTTGCGCGGAGCACACCGGAGATCACGTCGTGTTGTGCAGGGCCGTGTGCGGCGGCCAATGCCGCCAGTGCGTCGTTGTCGCAATGACATCCGTCGCTAGCGTATGCGCTTGCTATCTCTTCGATAGTATTCCCAGCCAAGCCCTTGCGTGCACGATCCGCGACCCGAGCGAGCGGAAGGAGTGCTTCAGCGTACGGGCTTTCCTCCAGGTAACGCCATACCCAACTGCGGCGTACACCGTGCTCGGATTCGAGTTGCAGCACTCGCTCGCATGCATCGCTAAACGGCATCGCGGATACCTTCACCAACGCATCGCGCAGCCGCTTCTCGTCGTCGTCATTCTCAAGAGGCAGCTTCGCTCTGTCGATGAGCATTCCCTGTCCACCAAGCGGTTCGCGGAGCAACTTGCTGATTCCGCGATACCGTTGAGGAGCTTCGACGAATCGCTGCCAGACTTGCGACCATTGACCGACACCGTCGAGAAGATGCCGAGTGGCTTCGGCTACGCCATCCTCCTGCGGATCGACATCATACCCAGCCTTTACGAGATTGCAGAATGCAGTCCACTCTGCGTCCGGGTGAGCCGCACGGAATGCCGCAGGGTCGTGCATCCACATCAATAGATCGCGTTGGGCATCCGGCACCGCAAGCTTGTCGAAATCTTCGGCCGTTAGCCGTCGCCCACGAAGAGCGTCGAGCGGTATATCCGCGAGCCGGGGAAGGACACGCATCATTGCCGCTTTGGTCGCCTGATCTTTCGCAACTTCCAAGTCGCAGCTATCGGCCGAAGTGAGAAATGCTTCGACGGTCCAATCGCGTCCATTGCGTTGGTGCCACACCGCGCCCCGGTACTGAAGCTCGACGAGTGGTTGCAAGTCCGGCGGACAATCGCCGGCAGCGCGAAGCTGCTGCCACTCGACTCGCGGTAGATAGATAATCGGTGTCGCAGCTGCCTTCGGCCAGACATCAGGTAGGGAACGATCGACTACGCACCGAAGCCAGATCGCTGGCCCGGTGCGCCGTTCGGGATCGTATTCGCCAAGCGTAAAAAGGGAATCGAGTTCGCCACGCAGTCGCGCGACGAGCTCCGACCACTGTCCGTCGCCGTCTGTCCATAACACTGCTACAGGCGGAACCATCCCGTCGCCGGCCAGCAACGAAGAGTGAAGTGACGCGATGAGAGCGTCGTTGACGCGCTGCGCCTCGGTTGCCACAGCGATGCTCAACGGTTCCTCTTTTCTTTACTTTCGCGAGCCTGATGCTTCGTGTTGTTGGAATAGTGCAGATCGTTCCAGCGCTTTCCGTCGAACGCGCGACCGCCTGTAAAGTCAGCGCTCTCCTCGTCCCACGTCCAGAACCATGGGAAGTCCTTCTTTGGACGTTCAGGTTCGTTTCCGCGATCCTTTTCCCACTTGATCTTCGGCGCTTTTCGGAAGATGCTCTTTCCTCTGAGCGTCTGCGCCATCATGAACGGCCGAATGTTCATGCGCACGCCATCGTTGATGTCTGGTTCCCAGCCGATTGCTTGTTCATGTAGCGGCTTCCACCGAACGAAGAGGTCGTACGGTGGTTCGCCGTCAATGATCTTTTTCAATTGTTCCTGGATGTATAGCGCAGCTGACAACTTCGCCTCGGCTCCCTCCTTGCCTTGGCGCTGCTCAGCTTTTTGCCGGCTGATCCAATCACCGAGATAGACGTAGGTCAGTTTGTCAAGCGTCTGCCTGCCCAAGCCATTAGGTGCGGCGAGCTTGTGATAGTTCACCAGCGCATGGAATCCATCGCGCTCACCGTCCCAGATGTGCCATATGAAAGGTCTTTTATGGAAGAGCGCGCAGTGCTGCTCGAAGAAGCCGTCGCGCAGCCAATCCTCCAACATCTCGCCGGCGTTACCATTCTCGGCGAGGAGCTCTTCCTGGCGGGCGGCACTCCAGTCCTTGCCATATGTGCGGCCGAGGATTTCGCGCAGGCGTTCGGCGGCCGGCGGTTCACCTTTCGCGGAACTAAGTGGCACGATGCCGTCGTCGTCCGCCAGTTTTCCCAGACCATCCGGGTCGAGCGCCGGGCAATCGGGAAAACTGGACCCCGTCTGACGCGGCCACTGGTAGCTGAGCAACCGTGCCACGGCCACTTGCAAGGGCGAGTCGGCATCGGCGGGATGCCCATTGAAGAGCCACTGAGTTGGGTCACTCGAAAAAGGCTTCGGTAATTCATTTGGGTATTTCTCGGCTGCTACCTTCTGCCAGTGCACCAGGTCGAACGGAATCTTTGCCATGGCGCTGTTAGTCACGCGCAATGCCCGATCGATCTTTCGAACCTCTACCGAATAATCCTGTGATGAACAGAACGCCCAGACGGCGGAGAGGTCCTTAGGATCCTTGGGTTCGATAATCGACACGTCCGCCGAGAATTTCTCACCAGTATACAGGGTTGCTGGCAAATCTCCCATCATGCTTACCGCAACTCCGGCTTTGTTCCAAACGCTCTTTCCTCTAAAGCTCGCTCCCGCTTGGCAAACTTCTGTCAGCGTGCCAAGACCGTCCTCCCAAAAAACGATCTCTTCGCGCCCCGAGTACTCCGTAGTCTTTTCCGCAACCCGTTGATAAAACCACCAGCCATTGCGCGTCCTGGGTTGCTCCCAGAACATTTCGGTGAACCTTTCGTCATCGCTTGTTTTGATCCCCTGCCAACTATTTGCGAAAGAAAGAAGCAATGTGGCGTTGCCCAAATCCTCCAGCACAATACGCGAGTCTGGGTTGTTGAGGAGATCTCGTTGGGCGAGGGATTCAATAGGACTGCTGCGGATAGCCGTCGCTTTTTCGGCCACACTTGGCGCGGAGGCAACGTTGAGGCCGGTGACCTCAAAGTGCGGTCCAGGAATACTTTTGCCCATAGTGAGGAGAGACACGTTGACTCTTTCGCCGCTAATTGTATCGAATGCATGAGCACCTAATTGGATGACAGATCTCCATTCGACCGTGGTAAGAAGCCGTCGTCTTAGATCTGCGTATCGGTCCTGAAATAGCCAGCTCTGCGGAGTGACGAGCGCGCTCACACCATGTCTCGAGCAAAACTCCAAGCAACGTTCAACGAAGCACGTCGCGAGATCCTGTTTGGACTCTGGGTATGAATGTTCAGAGTAATCTTTAAGAAATTGCTGCTGCCGATTCCGTCCCAAGTAAGGCACATTGGTTGCGACCAGCGTAAAGTTGCTGATGAGTATTTCCGCTGCCTTGGCTAGGCCCCGCGCAGTGACGGCAATTTCATGCACGCTTCCGCCGTTGTCGTCCTGCGCCAAGGCCCTTTCCATTAGCAACTGAAGTTCATCGAACTTGGCCACGAGCAAATCGCCTTCGCCAGCCCGAGGGTCGATGAGGCTACCCAGCGTAGCAGCCTTTCGGAATAGATGGTATAGCCGTGCCATCCCGTTCTTGAGCTTCTCATCGGTTCCAACGATCGCTAGCCAGTCAGCTTCCCGCGTGTTCGGAGCGAGGCCGGAGCAAGCCACGTTCATCGCAGGCAGGTTGCAGTAACCCACGCGTCGCCACGCGGCCAACGCCAGGTTGAACGCACCAATCTGGGTGCACCGTGGGTCAATTTCCAAACCGAACACGTTGTCGCGAATGACACCAGCCACCGCAGCCATTTGACTCATCTTTTCGTCGGCCATGCGTAATGCCACCATGCGCTCGAACATGGCCACGACGAAATGCCCACTGCCCATGCATGGGTCGAGGCACGTGAGTTCCCTTGCTGTCTTCGGCCAGGTCGCGAATGCGCCGGCGGCAGGCGCCCACGCGCCGTCCTCGCCCTTGATAAACCGCAGATACTTCCACGGGCATCCTGGCAGCGCGAAAGCCTCGCGTAGTTCTTCTTCGCTGTTCGCGGTTTCACCGAGCCCAGGATTCACGGCGAGGATCCTACCGGCGTGCCACGCGCCGAGTGTGTTGTCTAGCAAGAAGTCCACCATGTAGTCCTCGGTGAACAGCTGGGTTACCGCCGGAAGCTCTTCCGCACCAATCTTCACTTCGGAGACATTGATCGCCCCTTTCCTCTCTGCCTGCCAGAACTGATACGTCCAGCCGAGGCTATCGGATGCCGTGAAGACATCGACGGACAATCCTTCGACAAGTTCCTCCAAGCGCTTCCGATCTTCCGGCGCAAACTCGACCTCGAGTACCGGATCATGCTGTCGGAATACTTGCGGAAGCATTTGCACTGCGAACTCGCCTGCCAATACCACCCAGTCCTTTGCCCGAGTTCGCGCCATCTCCTTCACTTCGTCGATAGCTATAGCGACACCGCTTTCCGGTTCTAGCAAGAGCTGATTCTCTGCCAGGAACCGGGCAAAGAGTATGCGATGCCAATGCTCATACGCGCACTCCGCTACGAGATGATTAACCTGTTGCGTACTCTTCTCCGCGTTGCGCAAGTCACCGAGCTGGCGGCTATGCGCACGCAACCTATTGCGCAACGCCTTTTGCCCTACCGTCATGCTTTTGTATGGCTCTCGTTCCCTGACTGCCAGCGCTTCGACAGCCTTCTCAGCGGCCTTCTCGGCAACGTTGCGCGCTTCGGCGATCACGTTCTCGAGGGACTTGCGCAACTCACGCCTCAGTGCCAGCATCAGAAGATCCTCTAGTTAATCAGGACGGGTCCTTGTTTCACCTCAGCGAGCAGCCGTTTTTCCTGGCGCTCGACCCAACCGCGCACCTCGCCCTCCGACCGCAGAGTTGATCTTTCGAGCGTGACAGTCCGGACTTTCGGTTCCTGCAGGCGCGCCGCAGTTTCCAGCGCTTTCTGCACGCGACCGGATACGGCGTCCGCCTCCGAAGCACGCGCCGCGAGTGTCTGTCGTTCGAGTGCGGCTAATAGTGCTTCATCGGTTCCCACATTCTCAGGAGCAGGCGCAACGAGTTGAACCTCAAGCAGAATTCGCGAGCGATCTGTCTCTTTCAACGCCTTCCATGTCGCGTTGGTATCCAACGTTGCCAATCCGCTCGCATATGCGTCGACTCGACGCTGGTTGACATCACCTAGTGCCTGTCGGAGTTCAGCGGCGAGGCTCGCGCGAAGCGGAGTGATGCGATCTGCCGTGGAGAGAAGCATTCGCTCCGTTCGTATGGCTTCCACTTGCGCGATCGTCTCGGCGGCAGCTGGCACATCGTGCGCATAGCGCGCCATCCGCTCCGTCATTCGCCACGCTGGCAGACGCTCAGTCGCGAGCTGCGCAGCGCGTTTGGTAGCATCGATCCACTTCTTCAGCTCCTCAGCTTGATCGCGCACACGCACCAGGAGGTCGTTCCCGCTGCGCGCGCGGAGGTCGTCGAGCAGCGGTACTGCGGCCGGCGTCGGTAGCGGTGCATCTCCGGTCGCAGCCTCATGCAATCGTGAGAGTGACTCCGCGAAAGTCGGCGCCTTCGCCAGTTCTTCGCCTGCCCTGCATTCCACGCCAGCGCGCTTAAACACGCCGCGGATTTTCAAGCGGTCCTCCACGCTGAGGACGAGCGTTTCTGTCCGAAACTCAGCCTTAGCGATGCGATTCTGATCCATTTGACCGAGCGCAACGTCCTGACCGTTCAAGGTCGCGGTAAGGTGCTGGCTGCGATGTAGCGCGATTAGCGCCGCATCGATCGCGTCCTGTGGCCAACCAAATGGAGAGCCCCGTAATGTCTTGCGGATCGTTGTCCCAGTCGCGCCCGAGCCAACTGTTAGTAGCACCTGGCGGCACACCGGATGCGCTTCGATGTTTCCCGTGTAACCAAGTTGCTGGAATGGTTGATCGGCTCCCTCGCGCGCTCGCTTGATCGCGGCCTCCCACTGCGTCGCCATGCCATCGGCCTCGGCGAACCGCGGGAACGACCGATCCAGCGACGCTTCAGCAGCCGCGCGAATTTTTTCCTCGAGGGTTAGCTCAAGTCGCTCGTTCCCTCCACCCTGGAAAACCTTCGTCGCTTCTACGATTCGCCCAACGATCACGTCACGGCGCCTCTTCGCGGCCGTGAGACGGCTGTCCATGCTGCGACGAGCTTCCTGTCCCTCTGGACTGGAAGGCTGTCCCTTGTGACCGAGCGTCCGTTCCGCCGCTAACGTTTCGACGATGGACTGACGGAAATCAGCGTCATCCTTCTTGGGAACAAACACGTACACAACGGGGCCGGATGAGCCAGCCCGTCGCGCCTCATCAACAAACCCCCTCTCGGTAGTTCCCCACGCATCGCGGATCCAGATCTGAATTCCGTCAGTCTCCTGTGCGGGTGGAGTCGCCTCGCGTGAAATATCGAGGCGCCTGAGCTCTTTTGCTTTTCCGTGGAGAATCCGGATGCCGTCAAGAACGTGCGAGAGTCCCGCGTGCAGATAACGCTCTCGCTCCGTCTGCACTGTGATGTCATCGTTGTTGACCTTCGTGACAGCGTTCCGATATTCTTTGTCCCAGTCTGCGCCTTCACGTGTCTGAAGTCGGTACTCGTCGTCGACTTGCATTAGTGTGCCGTCATCAACGAGGGTCTTGACTGCAGATTGGACCTGGTCGCGGAGAGCGCCGCTATTGGCGGTGAGATCTTCGACAAGAAGGTCAGTCAGATGCGCTACGGAAGCGCGGACACCGATATCAGCTCCCGCATCGCGCGGTAGCCGGCCAATCAGAAAGACGAGCCCGCATATACGTTGTCGAAGACGACTGCCATTCTTTCCATCCGCGCCTACGCGCGTGATTCGCTCATTCAACTCCCGAAGTAACACTCCTGTGTTCACCATCTCTGGAGCGAGCGCGTCGTATAATTCGTCGCCTGGAACTACAGCGCCCAAAGACTTGTCTCCCACCTTCGCGACGGCGTCGTGGATGATGCGCAGTTGCGAACGCAGCTGGCTATGCGTGCCCGCAAGATCCACAGAACGAAAGACCTGCTCCCAAAACCGCCGACGCACGGACAGGAGCGGATAATCCTCGACCGCAGTGTTGTCATCCTCAGCGCGCGTTGCGATCTGCGTGTCGTGCAGTTCACGCGCGATCTCACCACTATGCTGGTCAAGCATTTCCTGGATCTTGGCAACGGCGGAGGGCTTCTTCTGAAGCAAAACCTTCCGCGTCACGGTCTCTACGTCTGTATCGGACAGTTGAACCCGAACGGTGAAGCGATCGAGCAGCTTGTGCAACAACTGCTGCTCGGAAAGTGCGCTCTGACCAGCACCAATCACGATTAGTTGACCATCGAGCTGCTTTGAGAGCGCTTCAACGGTCTCGGTGACGAGCGTGGATCTCTCAGGCGAGCTGCCGATATACTGTTGAACCTCGTCCAGGACGAGAGCCGTGCAGGGGAGCTTCCCATTCTTTCCCTTGAGCGCGAGCACCTGTCGCACCATCGAGAGGAATTCAGCTGTAGTCAGGTCGCTGGCCGGTTGCTTGAATTGCTCGCGGATAGATTTGCGGGCTTCCGCTTCACTCGGCGCGAACTGCGGATCGCATTCCAGAATCGCCTTTGCGAGCACACCGCTGACGTACAAGTTGTTCAGTTCCGCTGACCAATCCTTTCCCGCGTGCTCGACGGCTGCGCGGACTTGATCAAGAAACCCACGTTCATGAAGCCATAAAACGAATCGAGCCTGCGCGTACTTTTCGGGGAAACCAGAGCCCCGAAGCAACACTGACAAAACTGTCAATCGAACGTTGTCCGTGGTACCGCCCGGCATTGCACCGGCGGCGGCGAGAAGACCGCCGGTTCGCTTCCCCTGAGTGTCCAGCTCGCGAAGCAGCGCACGGATCTCCTCGGGAAGCGAAGGTACGAGGCCTCGTGCGGTCGATCCGTCAGGAAATTTCGTGTCCTGCCAGAGGTGACAAAGCATCTTGAGCAGGTGCGATTTGCCGCTGCCAAAGAAACCACTGACCCACGCCGCTTTCTGACTCGTCTGCGACTGGGACGTCAGGAAAGATGAAAGAATCCGCTGCATTCCCTCCGCATATTCGCCCTCACAAACGAACGTGGCCAATTCGTCCATCAGTTCACGCACTTCGCGGTCGGTTGTGCGGTCAGCGATGCGTGCCTGGCCCTGATTGACTAACGCGTGCGTTGCCGGGTCGCGTTGCAGTGTCTCTTTGATCTTCATAGGTAGTCCCCGCCGCCGTGCAGCGTGATAGGCACCGCGAGGTAGTTCCATCCGTCGCGGGCGTCCAGCAAGCGATAGTTGTTTTGATCGTACGAGCCGGGAAAGAATACAACGAGTCTGCCCTTTACGTCGCCTTCCACGAGCTTGAGTACTTTCGAAACCCAGGTGAATCCGAACAGAGTCCCAACTCCGAACAGGGCGACGACGGAAGTCTCCGTGACATCGGACCGCGTGAGTTCGGCGCGAATCCGATTGGCTACGGCATTCGCGAACTCGGCTTCGAGCTTGAGCGAGAGATCCTCTGGCGATTCGAAGTAGGCCTCACGATATTCGTCGGCCGCCATCCACTCGCCGAATGCGTGCGTGATGTTCACCTCGAACCAATCGTGCAAGCCCTTCTGAGTCTCGAACTCGAAAAGCTGTTTTCGAGCGCGGAGTGTGCGCTCCAGCTCTTTGTCGTACACGACCATGATGACGCGTTGAGCGCCTGCGATAGTCCGTTGCCAAGGCGTCGAAATGTGCTGGCCGTAGCGCTCGGCGAGGTCCTCAATCTTTCCCACGCGTCACCCTCTCGCTAGAACTGGATCCATACGATCCAGGCTGATGTCCACGATGTCGCCGGAAATACTCAGGTCGATGAGGCCGACTCTCTTTGCCTGCTGCGCAAGCGTCCGAGCTTCGGCTGGAGATACGTCCAACACTTGCATCCAGCCACTCGTGAATAGTTCGGCACCCCTGAACCCGACCGCGCGGCCGAGGTAAAGCGCAAAAGCGACAGTCCACGGCGTCGCCTTGACCAGGTGGCGCTTCTTATAGTTGCGTCCTTCGAGATGCCCCGACTGCGTCCAGGAACTTGCGGCATTACGAAGAACCTTGTCCAGTATTGAGTCGTTGAGTCGGGGTCCGACTGCCTCGCGTAGCGTTGATCTTGCCTGAACTCGCGGAAATTCCTGCCCTTCGGCGAGCGACACGATTGTCGGAGCGGTGCCGGCGAGAATCGGGTCGCGTGCGAGGGCGCAAAGGAGCGCGAGGAGCGGACGTGAGCGGCTGTCGGCATCCCACAGGCGGCGCATTACGCGAAAGACTGCAACGCCCGCATCCAAACCGTAAAGCTCCCCGAGGCGCTGGTTCGAGAGCTTGCGCGTGGAAAGCGTGGGTTTCGCGAGGGCATTTTCCTCGATGATAGTGGCTGCGTAGTCCTTCCGGCCGAAGGATGGCGGCGTCGCAGCCAGGAGCATCGTGAGCTCGTCGAGCATGATAGTGCGGCTCGTGTGAGTTCCCTTGTCACCGAAGCGAAAGCCGAGCTGCTCGGCGTAACCAGCCGTGGCGTTGGTGCTAGGGACCAGTGGGACGGCGTGGGTTTGCATCTACTCCCGGGAAGGGCGGAACTTAGACCATTGGCGACCAGGCGTGATGACTGCCGCCTCCGCCATTGTAACACGAAGCGGCGACATTCGCAATTTCAGCCGGCAAGTTTGCCGGCCCGAAACAACGGAAGAAAAATAAGGCTTGACGCGACGCAAAAACACACTAGAATAGTCTCTGTCGGAACCAATGTAGTTTCGCCGGCAAACTTGCCGGCGTAGTCTGGTTGTATATTCAACACTCCGCCTGCTCGGTTCAAACGAGTTTCTCCCTAGGTGAACCACAACGTTGTCAAACAATTACCCGGTCATAAGCATGGCTTACGAAATTGATTTTCTACCGGTTGGTGAGGGCGAGAAGAGTGGAGATGCAATTGCACTCCGCTTCGGAAAAGTCTTCGAGGGACCCGTCAGAGACCAGCGAGTAGTGGTCATCGATGGCGGATTTCAGGCGTCCGGCGAGGCCTTGGTCAAGCACGTCAAGTCCTACTATCAGACTGATACCGTTGATCTGGTGATCTCGACACATCCGGATATCGACCACATCAGCGGCCTGTTCCCGATCCTCGAGAACCTAACAGTCAAGAACCTCTGGATTCATCAGCCATGGAAGCATTCTGCCGAATTTGCCAAGGCGTATGCAGAAGGCCGTGTGTCCTCGCTCGCCGCGAAGGAGAAACTCCGAAAGTCTCTGGATGATGCAGTGGCTCTCGACAAGCTTGCTCGGGATAAGGGCATTGCAGTGACCGAGCCGTTCCTCGGCACCAGCTTCGGCAACGGCGCTATTACCGTCATCGGACCCAGCGTGGAGTTCTATACGTCGCTCGTGCCGGACTATCGTTGCTTCGAAACCGCCCTTCCCGCATCGGTGCTTCAGAAGGCCGCCTCCGGCATAAGGGAGGCTATCAAGACGATAGCAGAATCTTGGGGTATCGAAACGCTCTCCGATGAATGCGAGACGAGCCCGGAAAACAATTCGAGTGTTATCACACTTTTTCGTTCCGACGGTGAGGCAGCCCTTCTCACTGCCGATGCCGGCGACATCGCGTTACATCAGGCGCTTGACGTGCTAGATGCGGCTCAGTTCAACCGCGATTCGGTGAAGTTCGTCCAGGTACCGCATCACGGCAGTCATCATAATGTCGGACCCGCGCTTCTCGATAGGCTTATTGGTCCTCGGCGGTCAGACCAAGTCGTTACTCATATTGCATTCGTATCTGCCGCCAAAGACGCACCCAAACATCCCGCGAAGAAAGTAGCAAATGCGTTTCGCAGGCGCGGCGCGCCAGTTCACGCGACGCAGGGACAATGCACGTACCACCGCAAGGATGTGCCGCTACGACAGGGTTGGGGGTCGTCGGTCGCTCTGCCATTCTATTCTGAGGTTGAGGAATAGCTCTGACAATGACTTCCAACCTTTCGTCGTCTGCTGTTGGTCAGTATTTCGATGAGTACGGGCGGAAAGCGAGACTTGCCCCCGCGATTCTTTGCTTGCCTCCGTATTTGCTAATCGGTCACTTAATTATCTGGCCTTCGATCGACCCATCCATTCGGAGCGCTCTTGCTATCACGGCAGGCGACATCACGTATTCAATTGTGATGCTGTATCTGCTGATTCAGGTTCACCGTCTTATATCGAAGTTACTTTTCGAGGATCGCAGTCGCTTGCCAACCACCGAAGCATTAATGCCGGATGGCTGGTTGAGTCGAGAGTATCGGGCAGTGGTAGCAGAGCGGGTTAGCAACGATTTCGACCTTTGCGTACCAGACGCAGCAGCAGTCGCCGCTGACGGAGCCGCATCAGTCAGGAGATGCGAAGAGATCGGCTCGCTGATCGTTGGAAAGGTAGCGAAGGGGCGTCTGCTTCATCAGCACAATATTGAGTATGGCTTCTGCAGAAATCTCAGCGGAGGAGCTGTCCTCGCCACCATAACGTCGGCAGCCGCCGCGGTGGCATTCAAATGGATGTGGCCAAACCCGAAAGCGCTCCTAGTAGCGTTTTTCCTTTTCGTGCTTTACTCGATCCTATCGCTTTGTGCAAAACCTCTCCTCCGTCACTTCAGCCGGGAATACGCACGGATACTTTTTCGGGAGTATCTGGGCGACGCGACAGGCGCATAGCGCATGGACGCACCACCACCAGGAATTCCGCTGGAGTGGGACGAGGCCGGTATACGGCTGTCGCAGCTATGCGGGGTTTGGCTCTTCGGCCATTGGCGGTCAAGGTCAGATTGGATGCGGATGGAACCGTTCGTTAACGCACTCGCGAGACAGGTGAAGGCGGAGTAGCGATTGTCAGCGACAGTGTTTGGATCCCGGTCGTACGCTACATACGTTGAGTGATCGCTACAGAGATCGAGATGACAGTCGGCTGGCGACGGGAGCACTCAAATAACAGAGCCTCGTAGAATTCGAGACGATTCCGATTGCTATCCCAAGTGGATTGTATATCGAAGTTGCCGAACTATTGCGGCACAAATCAGGTGCATGTGTCGCGTTCCGTCCATTCCCTTACGGCGGTGTAATACTTTGGCCGAATCTTACTCTCCTGATCGCTCACTGGCTGCCTCGAGCAACGTTTGGACACGCGGCGCCCACTTGTCGAGCCGAAATCCGAACGACCCAGTAGGATGGTTCACCCAAGTCGCCCGGACCTTATAACCAGCTGGCATCGTCCACTCGTACAGGAACGGCTCGGATCCGTCACTCTTCATTGCGGACGCCACCGGTTTGGAATTAAGAAAATGAGGAGTCGAAAGGCTCATCCAAACGCCTTCGCCTAGCACCAGTACTGCATCAGGGCGTAACGCGTCGAGGAGATCCAGGAAACAGGGTCGAGCGGCCGACCACTGTTGTTCAGTCGGGCGATGTTCGCTGGTCCGATCGACAAGAACATCCTGGATGAAGTTGCCGAACGCGACGCGGTTCCAAAATGCGAGGCGTTCGGCTGCGTCGGCTCCCGGCGTACGACCAAAAAGTTTTTCTACCGTTCTGAACAAGCGCAGACCCGCCGGCCGTGTGATGTACCCGCGAACTACAACTTCCGCGAACGAAGGAAGGTTGGCGGCGTCGACTGGATCCAAGGGTCCATAGAAGGACTCGCCTAGTATCAAGATCTTCTTTCCGTCGAGGCCGCTGGAGGCGTATTCCGTGCCTACCCAAGGATGGAATGCAACTCCGGGAACAGCAACCGATGTAGCACTTTGGTGATTCGTCACTGCTTCACTCTCCTGCTGAAAGGGTTAAAACAAGTTGGAATCTGTCACACCGCACGCACGGACGTAGTGAACCGCTGCGCAGCAGAATCTATGATACTGGCGCGCTACTCGAGGCCTAACTTGCTCGCATCTACTTCAGACAATCCCTCCTCGCGGAGTGAAACTTCGTCCTCAGCCGTGATCACGCCGAGCACGACTAGCCTGCGCAACAACGCGAAGTTTGACACACCGAAGTACTGCATCGCGTTAACCATCGACCGCCTAACGCTTTCCAACTTCATTGTGGATGAAGCTTGCCGCCTCGCAGTTGTCACGGGATGCGAGTTGAAGCTCTGGAGAACGGCGTCCCTCGGCATCAAAAATGCGCCAGCAAACGCGTCCGCGCGAGCCTCGACTAGCCCACCGCGCTCCGCCGACTGTGCGAGCTGCTCTGCACTTACATCTCTAAGCAGATAATGCGCGTACTCGTGCGCAGCGGTGAATCGGGCGCGATACGGTCCCCACGCATCGCTGCCGAAATTCAAGCCAATCGCAGACTGTGCGCGGTGCCGCACGTACACGCCGTCGAGTTCGCGCTGCGGCACTTCGTCCAACGTGCCCACATACACGCCTTGCTCACGCAGCAGCGTCGGGAAATCGGCTATCGGTTCTTCCGCGAGTCCGAGTCGGCGCCGTTCATCCTGTGCGACAGTCTCGCCTTGCCACAGTGCTTCCGCATCTGAATCGGGACGGCGCATATCATAACTCACGCGTGGTGGCGTGTACGCTGCAGTACTGCCAGTGTCCTCGGCGCTAGCAGTCTGCCACCCAACCACAAATCGATCAACCGCGGCATACGCTGACTCCGACACGGCGGTCTCACGCCGGAACGCGTACCTCACCGATTCCATCGGCATCGGACCAGTGACAGCTCCCGCCGCGCCCAACGCTTCGTCTGCGTTCAGCCCATACAGTTCCGCGAGCACAGAGAGCTCGGCAGCACCAACGCCTCGACGCCCGGCTTCGATCTCGCTGACCGACGGCCGGTGCACACCAAGTACAGACGCGACGAGTGCCTGGGATAGCCCAGCGCGTTCTCGCGCATCTCTAAGCAGAGCGGACAGCTCCAAACCAACACCTCGGCGACTGAAGGGCTTGACCGACAACGAATGTAATATAATCTTACCTCGATGAATGTAAGCTATTCTTACCAAATCGGAAGTAATGGAGTCGAGACGGTCGCGGTCGCGTCTCGGTCGTTGGGTGAGATCGGCCCCAACGCCAGTGGATTCTGGCGCCAGCTGACCCTCGAGTTTCAGGCGTCGGGCGAGGCGTGGGGGGTTGAGATTTCTGCGTGCACACCGCTCGAGGTGCCGGTCGAAGCCTTTTTCGCCTTCATTGAAGATGCGGGCCTGGCGTTGGAGCCAAGTGGCGGCCTGACTTGGTACCGCCCAGTAACGCGAACGAGAGATGGTGCAATCGCGCCGGGCGTCGGAGAATGGCAAGCTCATCACCCCGAGTTCGCATTTTCGTCTCACCCGGTCAATGGGGTTGTCAGGACCGACGGACTCTACGTTCTAAACTTCGAAGGCGAGCGCTTCATGGTCGCAACACCGTTGGCGGCCGACTTCGGAATCGCCCACAATCCGATTTTGATTGGCGGTGCGAACGGGAACACCCTGGTCCGGCTACTGAAGTCGTACTCCACCTGGGCGCAGCGCTTCAAATGCAGCGTCCGTGCGTGGGGCGGGGGTGACGTTGTCTGGGAGCCGAACGGCGTTACGGAGCAAGATGTGATTCTTGCCCCGGAGCTCAAGAAGCAGTTGCTGGACTACGTTGACTTGTTCTGGCGCTACCGTGCACTCGCTGAAGAGCGCGGCCTGCCACATCGTCGCGGGATTCTCCTCGCCGGTCGTCCAGGAACCGGCAAGACGCAGTTCATCCGTCACCTGTTCACTCGATTCCCTGAAGCCAAGCGACACATCTTCGCGCCAACCGGAGAGCAGTTTCGTCCCGGCTGCGGCTTCAGCGACATGCTGGCGGCATTGCGAGACGAAAACTCGCCGGCGATTGTCGTGATCGAAGACATTGATCTGCTGTTCGCGTCGCGATCCATAACGCCGACGTATTTCCTGAACGCACTCGACGGCCTGTTCACGCTGCCGAGCACGATGCTGTGGGTTGCCACGGCCAATGATCCGAGCGCACTCGAACTCAATTTGCTCGACCGGCCGGGACGATTCGACAACGTCGTCATATTTCAAGCGCCTGGCGACGCAGAAAGACGCGCGCTGGTGCGGCTATTCTCCAGAGATCAGATCGCAGATGCTTCTATGAACGCATGCGTTGCGGCGTCCGCAGGATTGATGGGCGCGCATATTCGGGAGGCATGCGTGACAGCAGAGTTAAAGACACTGGATAGCGGTTGTGATTATGCTGCGGCGTTGATCAAGGAATTCGCGCGGGTTCAGAAGCAGCATCAAGCGGCAAAGGACTATCAGCTATCGCTGAAACCGGATCAAGCGCGGACGGGGTTTTGTGTGTGAGTGGACGGGAGCGTGGTTCCGGTCCGGTGGGGTGAGTACGCCCCGTGTCTGTAACTTCTTGCTCGCACCATTGATGGCCAGTAGCGTTCCGAACGAAGGAAAACGAGAATCTTTCTATTCTGTGAATTCAACAACCCAATGGACAAACAAGAACAATACGCCGCTCTCGTCTCAGCCCGTAAAGCTTACGATCCCACTCCGCTTGGTCTGAACAACCCCAGCGCATCGGCGCATGCCCGCTTCGACAGCTCGCACGTTGGTCCGTGGACTCGCTGGGCGCATGATCTAAATGCTGAACTCATGATCATCGGCCAGGATTGGGGTGACGAGCGCTACTTTGTCGAGAATCAGGGACTCGATAGCCCGACAAACCCGACGAACATTGCGTTGCAGAAGCTCGTTTCGAGCATTGGCTTGCAATTACCGGAGCCGCCAACCGCGGGGGCAACACCTGATCCTCGGAGCGCGAACTGTGGAATCTGGCTGACCAATGCGCTACTCTGGCTCAAGGCCGGCGGCCTTTCGGCTAAAGTGCGTGACGATTGGTTCGGCGACGGAGCGGCGTATTTCCTCAAGGCACAAATCGATATCGTCCAGCCGCGTGTCATCGTCGCACTCGGGCAGCGCGCGTATGGTTT
>Ga0209483_1001098_pt1 | contig 21188 bp, 20 predicted proteins | sample NGEPerA_FD_184508 | JGI IMG/M metagenome (GOLD analysis project Ga0209483, IMG submission 184508) | Arctic peat soil microbial communities from the Barrow Environmental Observatory site, Barrow, Alaska, USA - NGEE PermafrostL2-A... | ecosystem: Environmental > Terrestrial > Soil > Wetlands >... | reverse complement strand
GGCGCACGATCTAGCCGCCGACCCGCGCGCGGTGAGCGGCCGTGCCGAAGGTTGGCGCCCGTGGCGCGCATATGCGCTGGTGCATCTCTGGGCGTCGCTCGCGACTCCAGCCACTACTCCACCCCCTAACGAACGGGAGCAGACATGACCACCGAAATTGCAGCGCAACACGACCACTTAAGTGATGGGGTGCGCCCCGGCCTGCGATTCGTGCCCGCACCACCAGCGAGCGATCTTCGATCGACCGTCGTGACGACGCCGATAGGTGACGTCGTATTGATCGGCGCTAACGACGTGCTCGTCGAGCTCGAGCTCCCAGGAGACAGCCGGGTTCGACACCCGGAGGGGCATCCAGGTCGCGACGACGCTGCCCTTGTTGACGCTGCGGCACAGCTCAGCGAATACTTCTCAGGCACGCGGCGCAGCTTCGATCTCGCCGTAGCACCGCAAGGAACTGAGTTCCAGACGACGGTCTGGGCGACACTTGCAGAGATCCCCTACGGCACTACCGCGACCTATGGCGAGGTCGCCGCGAAGGTCGGGAACGCCAAGGCGTCGCGCGCCGTCGGCATGGCGAACAATCGGAATCCGATTGCGCTCATCATCCCTTGTCACCGGGTAATCGGAGCCTCAGGCAAGCTCGTTGGTTACGGCGGCGGGCTCCCCGCAAAAGAGTTCCTACTCAACCTCGAGCGAGGTGCTCCTAGGTGACCGCTGATTTACCCGGTGTCGGGTGCTCGCGATTTGCACGGCGGGTTGCAAGACTTGGGGCATGGCCCTTGGCAAGTCGGACAAACAACGCCGCTTTGATGATCCGGTCGCCGTCCTCGGGGATCGTTTGAAGGACCGGTCGATCTACAAGCTGCTCGCGGAGCACGGCCACGAGCTGTTCCCCGACGACTACTTCGCGGACTGCTACTCAGGCGCACGCGACGGTCGTCCGACGGTTCCGGCACGCATCTTGGCCACGGTGATGATCCTCCAGGCCTTCGAAGGCCTCTCCGACCGAGAGGCCTGTGACCGTCTCGGTTTCGACCTGCGCTGGCAAGCAGCAGCGGGAGTGGCGATCGGCGCAGATGCCTTCCACCCGACGGTGCTCGTCGGCGCCCGCAACCGCCTGCGGGCCTCGGAGCGTCCCCGACGACTGTTCGAAGACACCAAGGTCGTCGCCAAGGCGACCGGAGCACTCGGACAACGGGCCCGGGTCCTCGACTCGACACCGATCTATGACGCCGTTGCCACCGAGGACACCGTCACCCAGCTTCGTGCCTCGATCCGAAAGCTCCTCGTCGCCTTGGACCAGTCAGCCGATCCGCTCGCGATCGCGGTTCGCGCCGCGCTCGTCCGCGACGACGAGTACGCGACACCAGGCAAGCCACCGTGCGACTGGGACGACCGAGGAGCTCGAGAAGCCCTTGTCGATGCCCTCGTTCGGGACTCGAACGCCGCACTCGAGGCGATCGGTGATCGCGAGCTCGTTGGTGCGACGAAAGTCGCCGCCGAGCTCTTGGCCCTCGTTGCCGGCCAGGACGTCGCCGAGGACGCTGATGGCGTCTTCCGCATCGTGCGTGGTGTCGCCAAGGACCGGGTGATCTCGACCACCGACGTCGAAGCCCGTCACGGACACAAGTCGAAGAACCGTCACTTCGATGGCTACAAGGCATTATGCGTCTAACTGCATAAGGTTTTCTATGTGCCTCTCCCAGTTATGTCGGATCGGACGCGGCAACTCGGCGTTTCTCCTAATGAATGACCGTGTGTTGCGTGGAGAGCTCGACATAATTCGATCTCGCTGAACGAGGCTCCTTCGACCGGGACATGCCCGGGAGAGGAGGCAACACCATGAAAGATCAACTTCGAGGGTGCATGATCGGTCCGTTGGCGGAGCACGCGGATGGCTTTCGTGCGCAGCTCTCCTCAAATGGCTACCGACAAGACGGCATCGCACGCCAGCTCCAGCTAATGGCCGACCTGAGCGGTCGACTCGCCGCAAGCGGCGCGAAGCCAAGCGAGCTGGCCTCGGACGCGTTCGTCGACGAGCTCCTCGGGGCACGTCGCGCCGATGGCTTCGAGGTCTTGCTGTCACGGCGGGCATTGACGGCGCTTCTCGCCTACCTGGTCGACGTGGAGGTGGTTCCCACTATGCCGGCGATGGCCTCGTCGCCGAATGAGGTGTTGATCGAGAAGTATCGGCGCTACCTCCTCGACGAGCGGGGGTTCACGAAGAACAGCGTTGTCGATTACCTCGACGTCGCCCGGCTGTTCTTGTCCGAGTGCGGGAAGCTCGATGGTGAGGCAGACCTTCCTCAGATGACGGCAGAGCAGGTGATCGACTTCGTCGTCGAGCAGTGCCGCCTGCGACGCATCGGCTCCGCCAAGGCGTTTGTCACGAGGCTCCGGTCGCTGCTCCGGTTCCTGTTCATCGCCGAAGTCACCGCGCAGCAATTGGCAGGAGCGGTGCCTACGCCGAGCGGCTTCTCCGGTGGCACGCTTCCGCGCTCCCCAGACGATGAGGCGGTCGCCGCGCTACTGGCACATTGCGACCGCACGCGCGCCACCGGACGGCGGGACTTCGCGATCCTCACGATGCTCGTTCGCCTTTGCCTTCGAGCATGCGAGGTCGCGGCGCTCGAGCTCGATGACCTCGACTGGCACCGGGGCGAGGTCGTCGTGCGAGGCAAGGGAGGACGACGGGAACGACTGCCGCTGCCGAGCGACGTCGGGGAAGCCCTTGTCGACTACCTATCAGACGGCCGTCCTCAGGTGGCATGCCGTGCGGTGTTCTTGAAGGTGAACGCCCCGATCGGTGCGCTCAGCCCGGACGGCATCGGAGATCTCGTGCGCCGTGCCTGCGTTCGAGCCGGCGCCGCTCCCTTCGGCCCTCATCGGCTACGCCATCACGGCGCAACGATGATGTTGCAGCGCGGGGCCACACTTGCCGAGGTCGGCCAAGCGCTTCGACATGTCCGTGTCGCCACCACGGCGATCTATGCCAAAGTCGACCGCGTCGCGCTCGGCAAACTCGCCCAACCCTGGCCGGGAGATCTGTCATGAGCGCGCTTCGTCAAGTCGCCACCGACTACCTCATTGTTCGCCGAACGCTCGGCTCCAAGCTCGTCGGCTACGACCATCTCTTGGATGACTTCATCACCTACCTCGACGCCGCCGGCGCGACGAGGGTCACCACCGAAGTGGCGCTTGCTTGGGCGAAGCTGCCAGGCGCAGACGCGCATCCTGCCTACCTCGCCAACCGACTTCTCGTGGTGCGCGGGTTTGCTCGCCACGCGCAGGCCTTCGACCCGTTGACCGAGGTGCCGCCGGCGAGGCTGTTGCCGTCTGCGGCGTGCAGGGCAGTGCCCTACCTGTACTCCGAGGCAGAGGTCGTGGCGTTGATGCGCGCGGCTCGTTCGCTCACGCCGGCCCTTCGAGGAGCGACCTACGCGACGGTGATCGGGCTGATGCGAGCGACGGGCATGCGCATCGGCGAGGTGATCCGCCTCGACCAGGACGACGTCGACTTCACGGCAAGCACGCTTGTCGTCTGGAGCTCCAAGTTCAACAAGAGCCGGGAGCTGGCGTTGCACCAGAGCACCCTCGAGGCGCTCGGGGCCTACGCGGCACTCCGCCGCGCAGGGGCCGAGTCGGAAGCGGTGAGCTTCTTCATCTCCCAACGCGGCACCCGCCTCACCAGCTCCACGGTCGAGCCGACCTTCCAGCACCTGGCGCAAGGAGCCGGGTTGAGCCCGCGATCGACACGGTGTCGGCCTCGGATGCACGATCTTCGCCATACTTTTGCCTCGACGCAGTTGCTCGAGTGGTATCGAGAGGGCCTCGACGTCGAGGTGATGCTGCCGCTGCTCTCGACCTATATGGGTCACAGCGGACCGGCCGCGACCTATTGGTACTTGTCGGCGCTTCCCGAGCTGCTGGCACTGCTCGTCGAGCGACGCGACCACGTTCTCGGCGCGCGGGCATGAGCGCGCTCGCGCCGAGCCTCGAGGCCTTCTTCACCGCACGGCTGATCGACCAACGTCGAGCGAGTCCGAACACCGTCGCCGCGTATCGCGACACCTGGCGTCTGTTGCTGCGATTCGTCCATGATCGGACCGGCAAGAAGCCCCATGAGCTCGACCTCGCCGACCTCAACGACCGCAACATAGCGGCCTTTCTGGAATTCCTCGAGTCTGGACGCCACAACAGCGTTCGCACCCGCAACGCCCGTCTTGCCGGCATCCGCTCGTTCTTTAACTACGCCGCCCTCCGACACCCTGAGCACGCCGAGCTCATCGCACGAGTGCTCGCGATTCCGACGAAGCGCTGCGAGCAGCGTGAGATCTCCTACCTCGGCACAGAAGAGCTCGACGCCCTCGTGAACGCTCCCGACCTTCGCACCTGGACCGGACGGCGAGACCACGCGCTCTTAGACGTTGCTTCCGAGACCGGCCTTCGGGTGTCAGAGCTGGCCGGTCTTCGCAACCGCGACGTGGAGCTTCGCACCGGCGCTCACGTCTCATGTATGGGAAAGGGAAGGAAAGAGCGTGCGACGCCGCTCTCGAAAAGGGCCGTCGAGATCCTTGCGGCCTGGACAAAAGAGCGTGGTGGCGAAGCAGATGACCCCTTGTTCCCGTGCCGTCGGGGGACTCGGCTCAGTCGTGGCGCCATCGGAAGGCTCGTCACGAAGCACGCCGCCACCGCGACGAAAGGCTGCCCGTCACTTTGCTCGAAGCACGTCACACCTCACGTCCTTCGACACTCGTGTGCGATGGAGCTTCTCCGGTCCGGGGTGGACGTGGCCGTGATCGCCCTTTGGCTCGGGCATTCGAGTCTTGAGACCACGATCAGGATCTACCTCCACGCGGACATGTCCATCAAAGAACGGGCCCTTGCTCGAATCGGTCCCCGGAACACCAAGCCGGGTCGTTACCGAGCATCAGATCAGCTCATCGCCTTCCTCGACAGCCTCTAATTATGTTCCCGAGTCCCATTACCAATCGCTCCTCGGGACGCGATCCGCCGCTGCATCCGACATAACTGGGAGAGGCACATAGAAGGCACACCTCTCGATCGACCCGGACTCCGAGCTGATCGCGGAAATCGTCGCCACCCCGGCGAACACCCACGACGCGAAGGCCGTTGCCGACCTGCTCGCCGGAGAACCCGATGACGACAAGCCGACGATCCTCGGTGACTCCGCCTATGCCGACGGCCAGACACGAAAAGAACTCGGCGAAGCGGGCTTCACGCTCATGGCCAAGTGCCCGCCGGTCCGCAACGCGACCGGTGGCTTCACCAAGGATCGCTTCGTCGTCGACCTCGATGCGAACACCGTCACCTGCCCTGCAGGACAGGTCGCGATCATCACCCGGCGAGGTGACGGCAGTGGCCTTGCCCGCTTCGCCCCGCACTGTCGAACCTGTTCCCTGCGAACTGCCTGCACGACGTCTCGAGCCGGCCGCTCGGTGGCGATCAACGAGCACGAGGCGATTCTTCAACACGCCCGAGCCGAACAAGCCGAGCCGGAATGGATCACCACCTATCGGGCGAACAGACCACTCGTTGAGCGCAAGATCGCCCATCTCGTCCGCCGAGGTTGGGGCGGACGACGAGGACGGACCCGGGGACTCAGACGAATCACCACCGACCTTGACGCAAGAGCAAGCGCGATCAACTGGGCACGACTTGCGACACTCGGGTTGACTTTCGGAGCGAATGGTTGGGCACTCGACGGCGGCTGATGGCCCCGGAACCGCAGATCCGGGGCAGGGAGCCGACCGTCGGCGAACAGGCGGGAAGTTTCAATGATCGCGGCGCCCCCGAAAAGGGCATTCTCGGCGCGGCACGACGGCGTGGCAGGTCAGCTAAAGAGAGCTCGTACTTAAGCGGTCACCTAGGAGCGTTACTTCGTGCTGGGAAGCCGCCGGAGTTGCGATAGTCATCAAGTCGAGCGGTTCATGGCTCAGTTCGAAATAGCGGTCAGTTCGCCGCGAGCCACGCCGAGTAGCCAGCGAGACCGAACAGCACGACCGCCGTGGCTTTCCTGATCGTCACGATCTTGAGGAACCTGGGCATTCCTCTTCCGCCGATCACCGCGATTCCGGCAACTGTCCAAAGCGCGGCGAGGGCTCCGAGGCCGACCGAGAATGGTGAGTGATAGCGGGCCGCAAGATTCGCCGTCAGGATCTGGGTGAGATCACCCCATTCGGCGAGGAAGATCACCACGAATGCGGTGATCGCGATTTGACGGTGGCTGGTGACTTCCTTCTCGATGAGCTTGCTCTCGCTCGATTTCAGTTTGCTCTCCCTCGCCGCTTCCCGGATCGAGAGGCTCGCACCAACAAAGAAGATGCCGGCGACCGCGGCTTCGAGCGCGCGATGTGGAACGAGCCGAAAGAGGACGACACCAACCGTCGTCGCGATCACGACGTGGCCGAGAAAGGCCGCCGCGGCACCGATCCAGACGGCCAGCGGCTTGCCCCTCGTCGCGAGTACGAGCGACGCGAACATTGTCTTGTCTGGCAGCTCTCCGAGGAAGATGATCGGGAATACCGCGAGAACTATGGCGAAGTGCATCAGCACCTTCCTGCCAGAACGAAGAGGATCCCTCGCTCTGGCTCTGTCGAATAGACACAGCAGAACGAAGGTCTCGCCCACCTCCGACTGTCGTCGCAGGTCCGGCAACCGGGCGCATCGCTGCGCCAGCATGTCGACAGCCGGGTTGGAGGGCTACTCCCCTTCGGGTCCTACGCTAGCCGAGTAATCCCGCGAGCTTCGTGAGGCTCCATAGCGTTCTACGATCGATGAGGCGATCCCTGCGGCGCGTTTGATGGATTTGGTGTTCTCAGCCCTGCGTCGGCGACCCGTGTCCGCGGAGTAGTGACACATGAAGTGAAGACCGGCGCGTGAGCGAGGCTCTCGACTGCGTCGAATCTGCGACACACGGTTGCTTGAAGCCAGCGAATTCCCATTCGCATTGTGAGGTTCTGGTGCTCGACGTAGCTGGTCGAGAGGGGCTCGTAAACGGGGCAGATGCGTCGCCTAGCGAGAATCGGCTGACCTCGCGCTGGCCTTTTTACTCAGCCGCCAGCGTTAGCGGCCGCGGTCTCGGTCTCGGTCTCGGTATTTGCGTCGTGTGACCGTCGCCGTCGGGCCACCATCGCGGACGCGGCATCGGAGTCGTGTATCCGTAACGAGAGTGCCGCGCCGACTGCTGCCAGTGCGACGTTTGCCGCGAAGACCCAGTGGAATGCCGAAATCGACGGACGTCGGTGGACCACGTCACCCCCGCCGAGGGCGAGCACGGTGGCCAGCGCCGCTACGGCTAGGGAACTGAAAGCCCGCTGAAGCGTGTTGAAGATGGCTGAGGCATGACCGGTCTCCGCAGCGGTGATCTGTGCGAACGCGCTGGCCTGGCTCGGCAACATGATGAACGCCACAGAGACGCCGAGCGCGAACGTGAGACCTCGGATCTCCCACAGGCTCGTCGAGAGCCCGGCATCTGCGAGCGCACCACAGGTAACGGCCAGCCCGACAAAGCCGGACGCGAGAAGTCGCCGGGGCCCGATTCGCGGGAAGATCCTCGCGACGATCTGTGTTGTGATGCCGATCGCTATGGCCTCGGGGAAGGTCGACAGGCCCGAGTTGATAGCGGAGAGCCCTCGTCCTTCTTGGAGGTACAACGACGTGAATATGAGCGACCCGAAGAAGGAGGCGGAGCTGAAGGCAAGGATCGAGCAGCAGCGCCTAAAGAGTCGGTTGGAGAGCAGATGCAAGTTGAGCAGCGGGTGCTCTCGACGGAGCTCAAGTAGGACGAATGCGGTGATTGTCACTAGCGAGGCACCGCCCGTGAGGTCCACTTCGGTAGATCCCCAGCCGAGCGTCGCACCCGAGCCGACCGAGAAGAGCAGCAGGCCGAGCCCCCCTCCGCCAAGGACTGCTCCGGGCAGGTCGAACCTGCCTCGCTTGGGCTCACGGTGTTCAATGAGGAAGAACGCGCCGAAGATGAGCGCCGCCGTGCCGACGGGGAGGTTGATCGTAAAGATCCAGCGCCACGACTCCCAAGTGACGAGCGAGCCTCCGATGATCGGAGCAGTCGCGGGTGCGATGACACTCACACGCGTAATGAGTCGCGCCACCCCGACGCGTTGGTCCGACGGATAGGCCCGATAGAGCATGGACATGCCTACGGGCACCATCATCCCGCCGCCGGCGCCTTGAAGGATTCGTGTGACGACGAGCTCGGGAAGGTTGGCCGCCATCGCACAGAGTAGGGAAGCGGTCGTAAAAGCGCCGACCGCGATAAGAAAGATGCGCTTGCTGCCAAACCGGTCTCCGAGCCACCCCGACGCCGGGACACACACGGCGATACTCATCAGGTAGACGGTTACCACTCACTGGACAGAGGGAATCGATACGCGAAAGTCGTGCGCCATCGTCGGGAGTGCGACGTTGACAATCTGACTGTCCATCACGCTCATGAACATCGACGCGCCGTAGACGATCGCGACTGCTCGAGGATGCGGTAGTAGCCGCCGCAGTCCGGTCGCAGGGGGCTGGCCCGGCGCTCCCGAATTCATGCGGCTCCTTCTCCTCGGTGCGGCTCAAATGACAATGCCAGGGCGGTGACTTCCGCGATCATCGAGACCCGCGGCCCAACGATATCCGCGGCTCGGTGGGCCTCCGCTTGCCAACGTGCGCCAGGCGCGCTTGTATTCGAAGCAGGCGGCGTCGCACAAGGCGTGCGAGTCGCCGGCCCGGTAACGCAACACCGCGCAATCATGTGGGGTGACGCGGTCATCCGAGGGCTGTGGTCCAGACTGCGTCGGTCCAGCTAGTCGACAGAAGTTGGAGGATCAGCGCCAACGGATTGCCACGAGTCCGTGGGCCAAGCGGCCGGCTTGGCTTCACCAAGTAAAGGGGGATCGCGATGGAAAGAAAGCACATCGAGGCCGAGTTTGTCGCCGAGGCGTACCTGGCGCTTCTAAAGGACCGCGGGGTCAATCGACTTTTCGTAAATGCCGGGACCGACTTCGCGTCGATCGTCGAGGCGTATGGGCATCAAAAAGAGAGCGGCCTCGACTTTCCGGAGGTGATCGTGTGTGCGCACGAGAATCTCGCGACATCGATGGCGCACGGCACGTATCTCGGTAACGGGCAGCCCCAGGCGGTAATGCTGCACACGAGCGTTGGCACGGCAAACGCCGTCTGTGCGATCTTCAACGCCAGCCGGGACCGGATTCCGATCATATTGACCGCCGGGCGGACGCCACTTTTCGAGCACACGGTGTTCGGCTCGCGAAATGGGCAGATTCACTGGGCGCAGGAGATGTTCGATCAGGCGTCGATGGTCCGTGAGCACGTGAAGTGGGATTACGAGCTACGCGATGGCGTCCAAGTGGAAGCCGTCGTGGATCGGGCGATTGAGGTCGCGATGATCGAGCCGAGGGGGCCCGTCTACCTATCGCTCCCGCGCGAGGTGCTCGCTCGACCCGTTGGTGATCTGGAGATCTGGGCTCGCGGACCTGCTCCAGCTACCGCTGCCTACCCGACGCCCGAGTCCGTGGCCGAGCTCGCCGATCTGCTCGCGGCGGCACGTTTCCCGGTCATCGTGACGGCGGCGAGCGGTGCCGACGTCGCGACCGTACCGCTGTTGAACGATATATGCATCAGCAACTCGATCGCGGTGGTCGAGAATCGGCCACGGTTCATGAATGTTGCGGGCGACCACCCTCTCCACGTTGGCTATGGATTGAATGCGATCTTCGAAGAGGCGGACGTGCTCTGCTTCCTCGACATGGACGTCCCCTGGAGTCCGGGCGCGGCGAACCCGAGGGACGACGCGACCGTCGTGCAAACAGGTCCTGACCCGATATTCCTCCGGTATCCAATCCGGAGCCACCGATCGGACCTCACGATCCAAGCGACGACTCGAAATCTGTTGAGCGCTCTTGGGCCCGCACTCGAGGAGCGACGCGCGAAGGTCGACGTGGATCGCTATGAGCGAATCGCCGAGATCGCGCGCCTGCGCCGTGCCCGTCAGACGGCCTCGCTCGAGGCGGAGTCGGTCAAGTCGGGACCGATCAGCAAGGGCTTCATAGCGTGGGCTCTTCGTGAGATTCGCCCAGAGGGTGCAATCATCGTCAACGAGCTCGGAGCTCCGGCCGAGACCCTCGCCTCAAACGAAGCGGGTACGTACTTCGACACGCCCCCCGCTGGAGGACTTGGATGGGGGCTTCCCGCAGCGCTCGGACTTCAGCTTGCCCGGCCCGACAAGGTCGTCGTCGCGATGGTGGGAGATGGGTCGTACATCTTCGCAAATCCGGCCGCCTGTCATCATGCGATGGCGATGCACGATCTGCCCGTGTTGACCATTATCAGCAACAACGGAAAATGGGGCGCGGTCGAGTCTGCAGCTCGAGGGATGTACCCCGAGGGCTACGCGACCGCAGCAGGTGAGCTCACGCCGTTGGCCCGACTCGATCCGTCATCTGCATTCGAGAAGTACGCGGAGGCTTCTGGTGGACACGGGGAGTTCGTGGCCGATCGAGACGCGCTCATCCCGGCTCTACGGCGGGCACTTCGCGTGGTGCAAGAGGAGCATCGTCACGCCGTCGTAAATGTGGAGTGCGGCTAGCGATAGTTGCGTCCTCAGCGACTTGGCGGCGTCCCTTTACCGCGCACCGGCTTTGCAGAGCGCGAGCCGGCCAAGAGTTGCAGCGAAGAGATGGGCAACAGAACAGGCACGGCTTTATCGCGTCACGGCGACCGGTTGATTGCCGCCTTCTGAGTGGCGCTGGCGCGTCCTCAGCAGGGTCGGGCAGCGGACCCGTTTTCAGTCGTCGGTGTCGACGTCGGTGTTCGACGCCTCGCCACGGTGGCGACGCCCGCCGGCGTCGTGGCGGTCGTTTTGAACCCGGCTCCGCTCGCGAAGCGACTCTCCGAGCTTCGACGGCTCAGCCGCCAGCGTTCGCGTCGAAACAGAGGCTCGTCCCGTTACCTGGCGGCGAACCACAAGATTTCCCGCCTCCATGCCGAGGTGGGCAACATCCGCAAACACCACGTCCATGTCCTTGCGACCAACCTTGCCAAGACCCACGGCACGATCGTCGTCGAAGGACTAGACGCTGCGGGAATGCTGCAACAGAAAGGCTTGCCGGGCGCACGTGCGCGAAGGCGCGGCCTCTCCGACGCGGCGCTCGGTGGGCTGCGACGACAGCTCTCCTACAAGTGCTCCTGGTATGGGAGCACGCTCGTCGTGGCCGACCGGTTCTTCCCTTCCACCAAGACGTGCTCCACGCCAAGTTGCGGTCACGTCCAGGAGATCGGTTGGGCCGAAAGGTGGATCTGCGAGCAGTGCGGCACCGAACATCATCGCGACGACAATGCCGCGATCAACCTCGCCCGACTGGCGAGCCTGGGTTCAGTCAGAGCCCCGGTGAAGCGTGGAGCCGAGCATCAGACTGAGCCGTGCTCAGCAGCTGGCGAAGACACGCGAAAGGGAGGTCCGGCAATCGTGTTGGACCGAACAACTCCGTGAGGAGTGCAGCGTGAGTGGACTCACCATTGCTCACTCAGCTGCAACGGCATAGGCGCATGTGTCGCAGATGCCGAGAACGTCGAGGCGGTGGCTATGTGACTGGAATCCTTCGGCGCCCGCGAGCTGGTCAATCGCCCGGATAACGTCGTTTTCTAGCTTCGACGTCAGCGTGAAATCGATGACCTTTCCGCAGTTGATACAGAGGAAGTGGTGGTGGTGCTCGGTCAGGTCCTCGGCGAGCTCGAAACGTGCGAACTCGTCGTGGGCCGCGATTCGTCGCACCAGTCCTGCCGATTCGAGGTCGACGAGATTTCTGTAGGCGGAGCTTCGTGGCAGATCGGGAATCCGTTCGGCGATCTCGGCGATGCTTACCGGATGCCCGACGCTTTCGAGAAGCTCGATAATCGCGCGGCGTCCATGGGTATAGCGCTGGTCAGCTCGTCGAAGTCGCGTCTCGACTATCGCGTGCAGGTCATCATCGACTTGGTGAGCTCGCATACTGTCTCGCTGCTCTCGTAGGCCTTAACTGCGATCGCCGTGTACATGATGGCGCACTGCAGGGGGGAGGACGGTGCTACCAACACAGCTCCGAACTGCGAACCGGGCTCCGAGACTCGTCCGTGACCCAGCTCCGACGGGTTCGGGCACCATCAGCGTACGAGTTCGAGTTCGAGTTCGAGGCCGCGCCGCGTCAACGTCATCGCTGTTGCGAAATGGCGTAATAGAACACTTCACGGTCGAGATCATCTGGGCACACCATCACCTCGAGTCTGGCAGTGATTGCTCCGCGGACAGAGATTTGAAATGAGACTTAGTCTCAGTCTAAGGTTCTGGCATGGTCCAGGCACGGCGTGCAAGCCCTTTCCCTCCGGGCGCGCACCGCGTCGTGCTCGGCGTCCTCGAGACGCTCGCGATCTCCGCACTGCTCGCGGTCGCACTCGGTGTACCTGTCGGCGCAACGCAGTTGCGGGCCTCGACAAAACGGTCGACGGTCGCCAGTAACGCACGGGTAATTACCGCCGTTGGAGCCGAGAACGAGTACGCGGACGTTATTCGACAGATCGGTGGGCGTTTTGTCCGCGTCACCTCTATTTTGAACAATCCCAACATCGATCCACACACGTTCGAATCGAGCCCGAGCGTCGCGAGCGAAATTAACTCTGCTCAGCTGATCGTTCAGAACGGTCTCGGTTACGACACCTTCATGAACAAGATCGAGTCTGCGACCTCCCGCACGGGTCGGAAGGTACTTGTCGTCCAAGATCTGCTCGGGCTTCCCGATGACACAGCGAACCCGCACCTTTGGTACAACCCAGCCACCATGCCGGTGGTAGCACTCGCTCTTGCCAGGGACCTGGCTGGCTTCGATCCTTCCCAAGCAGCGTATTTCGAGGCCAATCTCAAAACGTTCGTCGAGTCGATGACACCGTGGCTAAGCGCCATCGTGGCTTTCAGCGCGAGGAATCCGGGCGTCTCCGTGGCAACGACGGAACCGGTTGCGGACTACCTACTCCAGGCACTCGGCGCGAACAACCGCACCCCGTTTGGCATGCAGGCCGACATCATGAACGGCGTGGACCCATCCCCTCAGGACATCGCCCTCGAGGACCATCTCTTTAGCAAACATGAAGTCAGAGTGTTCATCTACAACGAGCAGGTCGTTGACTCACTCACGGCTTCGTTCAAGAGCGCAGCTGTACACGCAGGCATTCCGATTGTCGGCGTCTACGAGACCATGCCGACGCCTGGCTATGACTACCAGTCGTGGATGCTCGCCGAGGTCCAGACAATTGAGAAGGCGGTCTCGGGGAAGACCTCGACGGTGAACCTGTGACTCGGGGAGCCGCTGAGCTCGGGGCCGAAGCGGTACTTCGACTCGACGGCATCGACGTCTGGCTCTCTGGTCGTCAGATTCTCGACGGTGTCTCATTCGAGCTGCGACCTGGCGAGTTCACTGGTCTCATCGGCTCTAACGGTGCGGGCAAAACGACGCTCTTTCGGGTCATCCTCGGGCTACAGCGGGCAAACTCCGGCACCATCTTCATTGACGGCGCGGCGCGCGAGCGCCCTAGCCGTTCAATCGGCTACGTGCCGCAGAAGGCGTCGCTCGATCCGGACATACCGCTTCGCGCCCGTGACCTTGTCGCGTTGGGAATCGACGGCGATCGACTCGGCATTCCGCTTAGGTCAAGAAAGCGCACTGCATTGGTCGACGAGATGTTGCGAGCGGTCGCCGCCGAGCGATTCGCAGACGCTCGCGTCGGACAGCTCTCTGGGGGAGAGCAGCAGCGTGTGCTCATCGCTCACGCGTTGATAAGTCAGCCAAGACTTCTCCTGTTGGACGAACCGCTGGCAAATCTCGATATCCGCAGCGGTTACGAGATCATCGCGCTCCTTCACCGGATCGCGAAGGACCAGAACGTCGCGGTCTTCCTTTCCGCGCATGAGATGAACCCGCTGCTGCCGGTGATGGACCGAATCGTCTACCTCGCCGCGGGGCGCGCCGCGAGTGGAACCGCGGAGGAGGTCGTCCGAGCAGACGTCCTTGGAAAGCTCTACGGTCACCACGTCGATGTTCTGCATGTCCATGGTCGGGTACTGGTGGTGGCCGGGCACGGGAGCGGCGACGAAGAGGTCCTCGCAACGAGTCCTGATCTCGTCGTCAGCTGACCGTGTGGGTTCGTTGTTCAGGTGGGTCATCGAGCCCGGGTTCTTTTCGAACGGACCAGTACGAGTAGCGCTGCTCCTTGGCGGATTTATCGCCGCAATCTCCGCAGTGGTCGGAGTGTTCACCGTGCTGCGAGGTCAGGCCTTCGGCGGTCATGCACTCACCGATGTCTCGACCGCCGGCGGATCGGGAGCACTGCTGATCGGGATTGCGCCCATCGCGGGATTCGTCGTCGGCGGTGTCGCGGGCGCGGGCGTGATGGAGGCGATCGGTGTTCGTCGACCGCGCGGACGAGATCTGGCTACGGGCATCGTGCTCGGTGCCGCGACCGGACTGGCGGCACTGTTTCTCTACCTTGACTCGACGACGAGCGCCACCACCGGCGCTTCACAACAGATTCTCTTCGGTTCGATCTTCGTCGTATCGTCCTCGACGATCCCCTACGTCATCGCCTTCGGTGTCGTGACGCTCGGACTGATCTGTCTGCTGTACCGGCCGCTGCTGCTCAGCTCGTTGAGCAACGACATTGCGAGGGCGCGAGGCATCCCGGTTCGCGCCGTCGGCGCGTCGTACATGCTGGCGCTGGCGCTATCGGTCGGACTGGCGTCGCTCGTGATCGGGACCATCCTCTCTACCGCGCTGCTCATCGGACCGCCGGGTGCTGCTTTGCGCCTCGCGCGTCGGATGAACCGGGCGATCGTCCTAGCCGTGCTAGTCGGTGTCGGCGCGACGTGGCTCGGTGTGCTGCTCGCGTACGACAGCTACTACTGGGGCTCAAGCCAGAATGGCTGGCCAGTCAGTTTCTTCATCGTGGCTGTCGTGTTTGTTACATACCTGGCCTCCGGGCTGCCGGCGCGTTTGGCTCGCCAGAAGGTGCTGCGCACGACGCGGCTACGAGCGGGGAACGTCGCGAGATGAGACGGCCTTCGCGCGGGCAGGGTGCATCTCGGAAAGATGATTCGTGTTCTCTGGATTCATGATGAATACCTGGACGACGGCGACCATTGTCGCGGTCGTCGGTGGCGTGGTCGGATTCTTCGTGGTTCTACGTGGCTCGGCGTTTCCTGCCCATGCGATCCCGAACGGCGCCTTCGCCGGCGCGGCAGGGGCGAATCTGATCGGCGTGAACCCTCTCGTCGGGCTAGCGGTGTTCTCACTGCTCGCGGCGCTCGGCATCGGCTCGTTGGGTCGTCGCGGTCGACACGATGTGGTGACAGCTCTTGCGCTCGTCATGATGCTTGCACTCGGCGCGCTCTTCTTGAGCCGCAGCAGCGAGTATGAGCCGCAGATCTTCTCGCTGCTCTTCGGGGAGGTTCTCGGCGTGAGTTCGACCGAGATTCTTCCAGTCGCGGCTCTCGGGGTTGGGTGCATCGCCGCAGTGGTCGTGCTCTACCGGCGGTTGATGCTCTCCTCCGTCGTCCCTGAGGTCGCCGAAGCGAGAGGCGTCCGCGCGCACACCACGGAGATGTGGTTTCTCGTTGTCATCGCGTTGGCAACGGCGATGACGGTGCCGGTGGTGGGCGCACTCCTTATCTTCAGTCTGATGATCGGCCCGCCGGCGGCGGCGCGCTCGTTCACTGATCGGCCCTTCGTCGCGATCGTGCTCTCGGTAGGGCTGGCACTGATCACGGTCTGGGCGGCGATTGCCAGTTCCTACCTAACGAACTGGCCGGTCGGTTTCTTCGTCGGATCTCTGAGTGCGCTCTGCTACGGCGTTGGTCGAGGTTGGGTCTCGTGGCGATCGGCGCGGACTGTTCGAAGTAGCGCCGCGGCCGCCCTCAGGTAGGTGCGGGCCTCGAGCGCGTGCCCTCGATCGTCGGTCCTCGGCGAGGTACTGGTACCAAATCCCCTCGAACTGGCGAGAAGGGTCACCGTCGTGGCCGTCTCTGATCAGCGACGTCGTTATCACCCGTCTACCACGCAGTCTCCATGGCCCTCGCGCCGGAACCTCGGTAGCATTTTCGGGCACTCGACTCGGGGGGAAAGTTCGAGGCGGGTCGGCGTGGAGATTCTCCGCCGGCCTGCGGATTCAGGTTGTCGCGCGCTCGACCCAAATTCAGTCCGGCTGGCCGCTATCGGTACTGGGCTTGTTGTGCCACTCGTTAGGCGGCCTGATCTGGTGTCGATGTCGAGCGCGGCGGTCTGTTCATGGCAGTGATATCTGACTCACTCGGGAGGAATACGTGGCGTTCGAAGAGACGAAGCGAGAAGTAGCGATTGGCAATCGGGTGCTGTCCCACATCGGTCTGGCGGAAGGCGTGACACTGACGCTTGGCCACGTCAGCTTGCGGGTGCCGGACCACCCGGATCGTTTCATCGTGAAGGGCCGCGGCTACGCGGTCGACGCCCTCCCGGCGGTTACTGCGTCGGACATGATCGTTTGCGACCTGGATGGCAACATGATCGAAGGGCCACCTGGGGGCACTCAGTGTTACGAGGTGAAGATCCATTCAGCGATCTACAAGAACCACCCGGACATCAAGTCCGTGGTGCACGTGCACCCGCGATACACCGTCCTTATGAGCGTGCTCGGCGTACCGCTCGTGCCGATGTGCCAAGAGGGTCTCGAGCTCGTCGCCGGACCGGTGCCCGTGTGGCCGCATTCGCGTCTCGTGAGCACTGATGAGGACGGTGAGGGCCTATCGGCGACGATCGGCGACTGGCCGGTAGCTCTGCTCGTCGGCCACGGGGCGATTGCTACGGGGGTGTCGATCTCAGAGTCGATCAGCAACATCTTCAATCTCGAGGAGCAGGCCCGCATGAACTACTGGGCACTGCTCGCCATGGGGGTCGACCACCCCCGAATAACGCCGGAGATGGTGATCGAGAATCGATCGAATCCGCAGTTCTTCGAACTTCCGCACTTTCAGGGCTCGATTCCCGCAGCGGCTTCCGGCAATCCGCATCGCCAGGTCGGCGCACCGTCTGGCCCGTACAAGTTCTGGGCGTCCCAGGTCGAAGACGGCGTGTAGTTCTCGCGCGCTAGCGGCGTTGTTACGCGCGTTACTCGACCCTTTTGCGCCGGTGAACGTAGAGGAAAGCTGCACCGAGGATGCCGGATTCGAAGCGGACCGCGACCAGGACGTCGTGATCGAGAAAGAACGGAGAGCCGAGTCCACCCTCCAAGCCGAGGCACCGCGGCGAGTGCAGTTGTCATCCCATGCTTTTCGCACCGTCGATGGACTCGCGAAGGATGTCGGCGTGACCTGCATGCTGGGATGTCTCCGCGATGATGTGCAGGATCACGCGCCGAGCCGACCAACGCGCTCCTTTTTCGAACCACGGGGCCTCCGGCAAGGCGTGCCCGTCGTCAAGGTTGACCAGCTGGGTGACGACGGCGTCGGTACGAGCAGCGACCTGCTCGTAGGTTTCGAGCAGGCCGGAAAGTGTGTCGTCGGGCAGCATCTGGAATCGGGTTAGCCACGCACTGATACTGCTCTCATCTGTTCTCTGGCTCAGCGCTTGAGGGCCATCGAGGATGAAGTCGACCCAGCCGGACTCGACCGCGGCGACGTGCTTAATGAGTCCGCCCAGGCAGAGCTCGCTCACGGTCGGGTGCTCTGCTGCTTGCGCGTCGTTGATGCCTTGAACCGTGAGTCGCAGGAAGTACCGATGCTTGGCCAGCGTCTCGAGGAGGTCTGACCGCTCTTGATCTGGGAGTTTCGATGCATCAGCTTGCATTGGGTTCACCTTTCATAGATTCGGTATGAGTAACCAAGATGAAGGGTAGGAGCTATTGCGGTCAATAACTGGCCGTAATAATGGGATACTTCAGGAGTGGCCACGACGAGTGCTCGGATGTTGCAGCTGTTGTCGCTGCTGCAGACTCACCGGCATTGGCGCGGCCCAGAGCTCTCGCAACGTCTCGAGGTCTCCGATCGGACGCTCCGTCGAGATGTCGAGCGACTCCGCGGCGTCGGCTACCTGATCGACGCGACACCAGGAGTCGATGGCGGGTACCGACTCGTCCCAGGAGCAGCCCTGCCACCGCTGGTACTCGATGACGAGGAGGCCGTAGCGCTTGCGGTGGGACTGCAGAGCGCTCTCCAGGCCGGGACCGTTCTCGGCATCGAGCAGTCGTCCGTGCGGGCACTCACCAAGATTGTCCAGGTCATGCCCCCTCGGCTTCGCCACCAGGTAGACGCGATTGCCTCTATGACGGTTCCAGCCGTTTGGGGCGAGGTAGGCAAGGGCGTCGATCCAGCAGCGCTCGTTGTCGCAGCTCAGGCTTGCCGGGACACCGAGCGTCTGCACTTCAGCTACGCCGATCGCGATGCGGTTCGTAGTGAACGAAGGGTCGAGCCCTACCGGCTCGTCCTTCTCGGAAGGCGGTGGTACCTCGTGGCGTGGGATCTCGATCGGAGTGACTGGCGGAGTTTTCGACTCGATCGCTTGTCTGAGCCTCGAAGTATCGGCGCGCAGTTCGAGCCACGAGCGCTCCCTTTCGAAGACGCCGCGACGTTCCTAAGAATGGGTATCGAGGCTGTGGCGAAGCAGGTTGAGGTAGAGGTGATCGTCGCCACCTCCGCAGAGGACGTGCGATCGCGGCTCGGAGCGTGGGGCACCGTCGAGCGCCTTGACGACGATCGTTGTCGCTTGCAGATGACCACCGATGCTCTCGAATGGCCGACCGTGGTGCTCTGCAGTCTCGGCGTCCCGTTTGAAATCGTGAGACCGCCCGAGATGGTGGAGTTCGTGCGCGTCTGCGCCGACCGCCTACATCGTGCGGCTGCTCGGGTCTGATCTCGGGTACTAGGTCGAGGACGCAGCCTCGGTGACATCCGCGAGCGCACGATCGCGCCATGCGACCACGGATCCACGAACGCTGAGCGCCACGCTCGCCCCAACGCTTGGAGCCCTGATTGCGTCGCCGGTGCGCGCCGTGAGCAGGGTTGAGCGTTCCCAGTTCGGGCGGAGTCTTACGACGGCGTCGTGGCCGTAGAACTCCGTCTCGACTACTACCGCTGTGACGCTCTGATCGGATCCCTCGGCGTCGAGTGCGATCTGCTCGGGTCGGAGGAGGATTACCAGCTGAGCTCCGTTCGGCGAGGTCGTGGTCTGGTCGGTTGGCCGCTCGAGCTGCAGCATCCCAAGCGCGGTCTCGGCCTCGCGTCCTCGGTCGATACCGCGGATGAAGTTCGACTCGCCGAGTCGCCGCGCGATCTCCGGTGTGGCCGGAGATCGGTAGATGTCTTCCGGCGTGTCGTATTGACCTATTGCGCCGTCGGTCATGATCGCGACTCGGTCTGAAAGCGAGAGTGCCTCGTCTTGATCATGTGTTACAAGTACGACCGTTGCCCCCGCAGAGCGAAGTACCCGACGAACGTCCTGGCGGACGCTTGCCCGAAGGGATTCGTCGAGTGACGAGAACGGCTCGTCCAAGAGAACGAGCGCGGGTTCGACAGCGAGCGCGCGGGCGAGTGCAACTCGTTGCTGTTGACCGCCGGAGAGCTCGTGGGGGTACCTGCGTTGCAGGCCGCCGAGTCCGACCATGTCGAGGAGCTCGGCGACCTTCTTGCCGTGCCGATCGCGCCGAGCGAGCCCGAAGCCGACATTCTGCTCGACGGACAGGTGCGGGAAGAGGTTTCCCTCCTGGGGTACGTAGCCGATATGGCGGCGGTCGGGGGTGAGGTAGTGCGTTCCGTCATCAGCGAGCTGACCGCCGATCCGTACCGTGCCGTGATCTGCCCGCTCGAAGCCCGCAACGATTCGCAGCAGTGTGGTTTTTCCGCTTCCTGATGGTCCGAGGATCGAGGTGAAGGTGCCCGGCGCGACGGTGAGGGTCAGATCGCGCAGCACGACCAAAGGGCCGAACGACTTGGCGAGATCGGTGACCTCAAGGTCAGTCATGTGGACAACGTTAAGGGCGCCGCGACCCTCGATCGGCCGGGGAGCCGGTCAAAGAAGCGTCCTAGTAGGAAGCTCGGGACCGCAGCCATCGCGATAATGACCAACGCGAAGGGAGCAGCCTGTCCGTAGGAGAGGTTCGTCTGATACGCCCAGAACTGTGTGGCGAGCGTCTCGGCACCGGTGGGTATCAGGATAAGAGTCGCCGTCAGCTCGGTGACCGCGGACAAAAAGACGAGGCAGAACGCAGCGCCAAGCCCTGGGGCGATGAGCGGGAGTGTGACGCGAAGAAGCACTTTCTGCCGGCTTACGCCAAGCGAGCTTGCGGCCTCCTCGAGCGCGGGTGGCGCTTGCAGCACCGAAGCTCGGACCCCGACCAGAGCGAGAGGGAAGAACAGCAGCGCGTACGCGAAGATCAACAGTGGCGCCTGCTGGTATCCGATGCCGCCGGCGTGCTGTTCGGAGAAGTACGAGAGTGCAAGGGCGACAACGAGGCCAGGCATACCGAGTACGAGGAACGTCGAGCGCTCCAAGAGCAGGTGGAAGCGGCTCGGCGAGCGAACGATCAACAGGGCGACTGGAAGTGCCATGACGGTCGCGAGTAGTGCCGCGGCTGCGCTGTATCCGGCGGTGTAGAGGGTCGCGGCCCCAAGTGAGACCCCACTCAACGAATGCGCGCCGCCTTCGAACATCCAGTAGACCGCAGAGCTGACGGGAACCCCAAGGCCGGCGGCGACGAGTGCGCCGTAGGCCAGCAACACTGGAAATTTCGCTTTGCCAAGCGGGCGCCTCGTCAACAGTCGCTGGGCGCCAGGCCCACCTCGGCTGATCTGACCGCCGCCGCGTGCCGAACGTTCGCCGGTCAACACGACGAGGGTGAGCACAACGAGCACGAGCGACAAGGCACACGCCGAGTCGGTGTCGAAGCCGACGTTGAACTCACTGAAGATCTCGGTCGTAAAGGTCCGGTAGCCGAGGATCTCGAATGCGCCGTACTCGGCGAGCATGACCAGCGCGACCAGCAGGCAGCCGCCGAGGATCGCCCGTCGAGCTTGGCCGAGCGTGATTCGAAAGAAGGTCGCGAGGCGACTCGCGCCGAGGCTCCGGGCGAGCTCTTCCTGCGCGGGATCGGCACCCCGC
>Ga0209483_1001097_pt1 | contig 21193 bp, 21 predicted proteins | sample NGEPerA_FD_184508 | JGI IMG/M metagenome (GOLD analysis project Ga0209483, IMG submission 184508) | Arctic peat soil microbial communities from the Barrow Environmental Observatory site, Barrow, Alaska, USA - NGEE PermafrostL2-A... | ecosystem: Environmental > Terrestrial > Soil > Wetlands >... | reverse complement strand
ACTCGGCGGGGTTATTATCGGTGCCGGATGGGCCATTTTCTGCGCGGCTGCTCTTGAATCGGCGCAGCGCCTACGCACTTACTACAGGCCTGATCGAATTGCCGAGCGACAACCGGAGGAGTAAGTCATCGACCTTTCCGAACGATCGTTCAGCGACTACCTGCCGACGCCCGTGAATACAACCGGGCCGGTCGGACTTGGCATGCCACCCATGGGCTCTTCGGTCACTGCGATCCGCCGAAGCGTGCCGGGCTCCATTGGGTGTTTTGTGGCCATTACCGCTGAACCACTGGAGTCGGGCATGAACGTGCCCGCCGAAATCGGAGACGCTACGCCGCGAGCTATCAACCATACCTGATAGGTTTTCCCCGCAGGCGGCTGCTTCAGGTTGGATGCGTACATAATGAACATCTGGGATTTCTGATCCCAGAACATGCGGGCCATCGGATCGACCGATTTAAATCCGACAAGATCGATCACGCGCGTGCGCATCCCGGTCAGAACACCAATCAGACTGTCCTTCTGCGCTACCGATGCCTGCAGCGACGCAACTCGTAGCTCAAGAACAGAATCGCGCGCCGCGGCCGAGCCTTCCGAACCCCGGCTCAGCGCCAATCGCGATGCCCAGTCGTACACGCCGATCGCCGCAATCACCAACACTGCGGCGACTGCGAGCATCCCAGCGACTCGCCGGAAGCTCGCACGCGCCTGCGGCTCGAACGGGACATAATGGCTTAGCGACCGCTTGGGCGCAGATGGCTTGGATGCCATCGGCGCTGTCGAAGACGCAGCGTACGGGTTCGATAAAGGTGTGCGCCGAGCGGCGCTCCCTCTTTGGAGCGGCGTAGCCGCGGTGCGATCCGCCTCACCAGGCGTCGCGGCCACGCGCACGGGAGGACGCCCCAGATGCGTCGCCGCAGCTCGTGCAACCAGTCTCGAGCGAATACCCGCGGAGCGACCGCGGTTCATCGGCTTTACAGGCGACAGGCGCGCGAGCTCAGCAGCGACGTTCTGCATCGCAGCGAGTTCCGCCGCAACTGCTGGATCGGCTGCTGCTGCCGTGTAGAGTTCTGATTCTTCCGTGCCATCGAGCGCTCCGAGTGCTGCGCCGGCGACGTCGAAGCGTGGTTCCGCGTCGTCGATGGGTGGTACGTCTGACGGGCGCGTCACGATTTCGTCGGCGGATTCCGACGACCTCTTTGGCTCCGGCAGATCGTTTTTCATCTCTGCGTCGCTCATGCCCTGCTCTCTCGCAACACGATCAATTTGTCGCGCAATTTCTGCATTCCGAGCCGCATTCTCGTCTTGACCGTTCCAAGGGGTTCGCCAAGGACGGCGGCGATCTCGGACTGGCTCAAGCCGCGAAAATACGCGAGCTCCAGTGCGTGGCGTTGTTCCTCTGGCAACTCGACGAGCGCAGCGTAAACCAGTTGCCTCCGTTCCGCACCTTCGGCTTCCTGCGATGGGTCAGAGCGAGGATCGCGAATGACGGTCAGATCGGCGGCAAAGTCTTCTGGATTGCGCTTCCGGCTGCGCAGGCGGTCGAGGGCGCGACTCCGGCCGATGGTCAGCAGCCAGCTTCTGACCGTCCCGCGGGACGGATCATACGAAGACGCACGCTGCCACACCTGCCAGAAACTTTCCTCCACGACGTCCTCCGCGCCATCGGCGTCTTCAAGGAGGTGAGCCACCAGCGAATACACGGACTGTGACCATCTGTCGTACAGAGTGGCAAGTGCCGATTCGTCGCCTTCCGCGATTCGTCTCACGACTGCTGCATCGTCGAGAGGAGCAACGGTGGGTGGTTTCGTGGAGTACGCCTGATCCTGGCGCGCCGGATTCATTATCCGGGAATCTAAGACTTCGCGGCCATCTCGGCCATGCGCCGATAGTTACCGAAAATAGCCGAGTAGCGTCTTTGCGGTAGGACGCCGCGGTCCATCAAGGTCATGCGGCGCTCTCAATATCTGGAGACCTAGCATGGCAAAAATACTTGGCTTCACTGGTTCGTTCGTTGGAGGGAGCATTGGCTGGTGGCTCGGCGCTTTTTTCGGCACTATGACCGCATTCATGATCTCGATGGTAGGGACGGGCGTCGGGATTTACATCGGGCGGCGAATCGCCACTGAGATGTTCTAGAGGCAGCTCTTCAGGAAGACCGTCACGCATCTTCGAGTAGGGCGTTGTTTTGATACAACGTGTGGTTTCCCTCTACAACTACTCGCGGACATTCGTGAAATCTTGTCGTATGATCGGTAAATATTCAGTGCCGCGCAATCTGCGCGCCTTCATGCTCGCTGCAGCGACTATAACGCTGCTTGCTCCCGCGGTATCGGCGCAGACTTCGGCACCGGCCACCAGAGATCCCAATCGCGCTTATGGGAGCGCGGAAATCACCGGAGAATTCCGCGAGAACGGAAGTTGCCAGGTCTTCGCCGATGGTGTCGCCGCGTTCCAGGCAATCGACAGTGCGCAGACTACCTACATTCGTGGCGCGACAATCAACCTCGCACCAGCCGGCTTTGATGCGCACGAGATATGGTGTGCGGCAAAAAGTCCGGACCAACCGATGTTGCCTCTTGCAGCGACAGATCGAGTCTTTGTCGTCATGCTGTACGCGCCGACGGGAAAACTTGCCGAACCGCGGAACTATGAGATTCGGCTGGGATTGCCGACGCAGGAGACCGCCCCATATCGCGCTGGCGCCGCGTTATTCGGGATGAGCCAGCAGAAGTTCAACGATACATTGCCTCTGCGAACCGGCCTGCTGTATCTGGCTGGCACTCGCGGCACGGTAGCGATAACGCGCGTTGCAGAAGATGGAATTGTCGGGACATTCAGCATTCACGGACAACCGGCGTTCACAATGTGATTCCGGGATCAGTATTTGGCGAGATAACTGTCCAGTTCCCACTTGCTGATTTGCGTCATGTACTCGCTCCACTCCTCACGCTTGGCTGCGAGGAAATGGCGCGTGACATGCGGGCCGAGAGCGCCACAGATCACGTCATCCTTTTCCAGCTCGTCGCACGCTTCGTTGAGGTCATGAGGCAGATCATCGATTCGAAGGCGACGGCGCTCGCGGTGTGACATTTCGCGGATGTTCTCATTGACTGGCTCGCGGTGGTCGGCACGCGTTTCGATACCATCGAGACCAGCCGCGAGCATCACTGCGAGGGCGAGGTACGGATTGGCCGCGGGATCCGGCGCGCGGTGCTCGACGCGCGTACCGATCTTTCGTCGCGCAGGTATTCGGAGCATCGGCGAGCGATTGCGCATGGACCATGCGACGTTTGCTGGTGCCTCGTAGCCGGTCAGCAATCGCTTGTACGAGTTGACGAGCGGATTGGTAATCGCCGTGCACGCACGCGCGTGCTTCAGTAGCCCGCCGATATAGTAGAGTGCAACCTCACTCAGCTCGTACTGACCATTGGGATCATAGAACGCATTTTCATTGCCTCGAAAAAGGGACTGATGCGTATGCATGCCGCTGCCGCTCTGGCCGAATATCGGCTTCGGCATGAACGAGGCGACCAGCCCGAATTGCTGCGCGACGTATTTAACGACGAATCTGAATGTGGTGATGTTGTCAGCGGTATGGAGTGCGTCGGCGTACCGGAAGTCGATCTCGTGCTGACCGTGTGCGACCTCGTGGTGTGCCGCCTCGACTTCGAATCCCATCTTCTCCAGCGCGACGACGATCGCGCGCCTGGCATCCTCGCCGAGGTCGGATGGGGCGAGATCGAAATAGCTACCGACATCGTGCGTCGCCGTCGAAGCATCACCGCCGACGCCGGGGCGGAACATGAAGAATTCGGCTTCCATGCCTGCATTCATGCGATAACCCATGGCATCGGCGCGAGCCAGCGCCCTTTTCAGGACCCAGCGCGGATCACCTTCGAAATGCTCACCGTCGGGGGTGTGGACATCGCAAATGAGCCGAGCAACCCGAGTGTCCGGGTCACCCCAGGGATATACCTGGAACGTGGATAAATCCGGGACGAGTAGCATATCGGACTCCTCGACCCGAACGAACCCTTCTATCGAGGACCCGTCGAACATGATATCGCCGTCGAGCGCCTTCTCGATCTGGGAGGCAGGGATTTCGACGTTCTTATTGATTCCGAGGATATCGGTGAACTGGAGCCGTAAAAATCGGACATTTTCTGCCCTCGCGATGTCCAATACTTGCTTTTTCTGCATTTTTTGCCTCATTTCCTTGCATCAGATCCAGGAAATATGCAGATTGCTACCCCAGTTGTGCAAGTTTCGCAATTTTCCTAAACCGGCTCAATAGCCACAAGCCTCAATGCCAACCGCCCGTCAGGTCGCCCTGCAAGACATCTGCGCTCGCATCACAGACGAATCCACCGCTCCGGTACCGGTCCGTACCTCGGAGTATTTCGGCGTAAATACCTTCGGCGCGCGTCAGATGCGCGAGAAGTTGCCGCCGGAGATCTACCTCAAGCTTCTTTCTGCGATTCGGCAGGGGAAGAAATTGGATCGGGACATCGCTCCGACGGTTGCACAGGTAATCAAGGATTGGGCAGTTTCGCGCGGCGTTACCCACTTCACGCACTGGTTCCAGCCCCAGACCGGACTGACGGCTGAAAAGCATGACGCCTTTCTCACCTTCGATGATGAGCTGGAGCCGGTGGAGTCGTTCTCGGCTGCTCAGCTTATCCAGAGCGAGCCAGACGCATCGAGCTTTCCGTCCGGCGGTTTGCGGGCAACGTGGGAGGCTCGCGGTTACACAGCCTGGAATCCGGCGAGTCCGGTATTCATCGTCGAAAGTGCTGGTGCGCGGACACTGTGTGTTCCGTCAGTATTCATCGGATACAACGGCGAAGCACTGGATGAAATGACGCCGCTCCTGCGGAGCTCGGATGTGCTATCGCAGAAGGCGGTCGACCTGCTGGAGCTGATAGGCGACAAGGGTGTCGGGCGCGTGTTCACGACGCTCGGCGCCGAGCAGGAATATTTCCTGATCGACCGGACACTGTTTTCGATGCGCCCTGATCTGGTGATGGCTGGCCGCACATTGATCGGAGCGCCACCGTCTCGCGGTCAACAGCTCGAAGATCACTATTTTGGTGGAATCCCCGAGCGAATCCAGGCGTGCATCGCAGAAGTGGAGCACGAACTGTACAAGCTGAGCGTGCCCATCATCACTCGACACAACGAAGTTGCTCCATGTCAGTTCGAGATGGCGCCGTTGTTCGAGGAAAGCGATATAGCGGTAGATCACAACCAGATCGTGATGGCGACACTCCGACGCGTTGCGCTGCGGCACGGATTGCAGGCACTCCTGGCTGAGAAACCGTTCGCCGGCGTGAATGGTAGCGGTAAGCACTGCAACTGGTCACTGGCAGTACGATCCGATGATTCATCGATTGACGGAATGAATCTGCTCAAGCCAGGCAAGACGCCGCACCAGAACATACGCTTTCTGCTATTTCTCGCTGCGGTTCTGCAGGGTGTGCACAAGCATGCTGGACTGCTGCGTGCTGCGATCGCCACTTCAGGGAACGAGCATCGGCTTGGTGCGAACGAGGCACCGCCAGCAATCATCTCGGTTTTCATGGGTACGATGCTGACGCGCGTCATCGAGGAGATCATCGAAGGAAGGAGCACAAAGAGTGCTGATCAACAGATGATCAAGCTCGGCGTTGCGAAACTTCCCGAGATCGAAAAGGACAACACCGACCGCAACCGTACGTCACCCTTTGCATTTACCGGGCAGAAATTCGAGTTCCGTGCAGTCGGATCGAGTCAGAGTATCGCGTTCCCAATCGTTCTGCTGAACGCAGCGGTTGCTGAGGCTCTTGCCAATATTACCGAAGAGCTGCGGAACGAGCTCAAGGACGGAAAACGTGATGGAAAGACCGTCGGCGACGCAGCCTTGAAGGTTGCGCGTCGGGCATTCAAGGATAGCAGTGCAGTTCGGTTCGAAGGAAACAACTATTCGAAAGACTGGGTGGTAGAAGCTGAAAAGCGCGGGTTGCTGAACCTCCGCCGCACGCCCGAAGCGTTGGAGCAGCTCGCAACCAAGCAATCAAAGAAGCTGCTGACGTCACTCGGTATATTCACACTGGAAGAACTGGATTCGCGTTATCATGTTCGACTCGAGCGCTACACGAAGGACATGTTGATCGAAATGCATACGCTGCGCGAGATGGTGGACACGCTCGTGGTGCCGACCGGGCTTCAATACACCGGATCACTCGCTGCGTCTGCGGCACAGGCAAAGTCGGCGGGCATCACCGTCGTTCCTCAGGCTCGCGTAGCGAACAAGGTCGGCTCTGTGATCGAGGAGATACTGAAGGCGCAGGACAACCTCGTGAGTGTGCTCACCAAAGCCGAATCGCTTCATGATGATCCAAATGCGCAGGCGAAGCTGCTCACGAGCAAAGGCGCAGACGCGATGGCAGAAGTCCGGGAAAAGTGTGACGCTTTGGAGCTGATGACGAGCGATAGTGACTGGCCGCTCCCCAAGTATCGCGAGATGCTGTTTCCTGTCTAGATCATCTCGTCGAAGACCTGCTTGCCGAAACGCAGGATCGCGTCCAGCATGATATCGATATCTTCGCGTCGCGTACGGTGGTTCACGTTCGCGACGCGAATCGCGAAACGCCCTTCGAGCACCGTGCTGGACGGAACAGCTATGCCGGATTCCTGAACACGCAGCAGTACTTCGTCGTTCACTGCGTTCAACAGTGACTCGGACGCACCTGCGGGTGCGTATCGCAGACACAGGATGTTGAGCGGTGCGGGTGCAAGCAACTCAAGATCGGCGTGGGCCTGAACGCGCTCGGCGAGGTACTGAGTCTGCGCAACGTTTTGCTCTACCAGACGGACGAGCTTGTCCACGCCGTCTGCCTTGAGCGATATCCACGCTTTCAATGCCTTGAAACCACGCGTGAGATCTATTCCGCGATCGGCGAACGGTAGTCCACCTGCAATCACGCCACGTGTGGCCGGTGCGAGATAGCTTGCCGGTGCGGCGAAGGTTGCCTTGTGCACCTCCGGGTCGCGCACGAGTACGCAAGCACATTCGAATGGCAGGCAACCCCACTTGTGCAGATCAAAGCCGAGTGAATCGGCGCGTTCCAGTCCGGCAACCTGTGGACGAAGCTGCTCCGAGAGATACGCGAGCGCACCGAAGGCACCGTCGACGTGGAACCAAAGCTTTTCGGCTCGACAGAAATCTGCGATCGCATTGAGGTCATCCGATGCGCCGGTATTAACGGTGCCGGCTGTGCCGACCACACAGAACGGCGTGAGTCCGGCTGCGCGATCCGCGGCAACCATAGCGGCAAGAGCGTCCATGTTCATGGTATAGTCAGACAAAACCGGCACGCGTCGAAACGCGCGATTACCCAGCCCCATGAATTCCGCTGCCTTGCGCGCCCAACCGTGTGTCTCGGACGAGCCGTAGAAGACGAAAGGATTCTGTGGCTTGTGCCCAGACCATGACTGCACGCCATTCTCGCGAACATCGATACCGAGGTTTCTCGCCGTCGCGAAGCGCGCAACGCCGATGGCGAGCGTGCTTGCCATTGTGCCGCCGGTTACGAGCACACCGCTCGCACCGGGCATGCCCAGCAGATCTCCCATCCAGTTTATCAGTTGCTGCTCCACAAGTGCTGGCGCTTGATTGAAGCCAGCGAGGTGCGGATTGAGGCCTGCGGCGAGCATGTCGGCCATCATGCCGAGTGGCGTTCCGTTTCCCTTGACCCAACCGAAGAAGCGCGGGTGGAGGTTACCGTCGGGATACGGCAGCACGTTCTGGACGAAATCCTGATATGCTGCTGCTGCGCCCATGCCTGAACGCGGAATCGGTTCATTCGCCAGCGTGGTGCGAACCTGCTTCGGCATTTCCTGCCACGCGGGTTGCTCACGCAACGTCGCCAAGTGGGTGAGCATGTCGTCCACCATGCGATGTGCGAGTGTGCGAAAAACCGCCCACTCTTCGGGCGTGGCTGGGTCAAACGTTTCTTCGGGTGAATTCAGCGGGGCCATCATAATATGTGGTTCGGATGCAGAAGCTGAGCAAACTTAGCAAGCGTGCACCTGCGGATCAGTTCGCGGCGGGCACCGTGCCATGTGGCGTAAGCTTGTCGATCGCTCCCGGAAGTACCTGGGCGAGTTTTGCGGAGAGATCTTCAGGGGTCATCCTCACTTTCGCGGCGAGCTGGGCAATCATGTCCGGGCCAAGCGCCGCGTGAATCTGGTCTCCGGTAACCGGCTCGTTCGCGCCGGTACCCACCCATGACTTGACGGTGTTGCCGAGGCCTTGTGACTCGAGCTGACTGACAATCCCCTGCACGCCGCCATGCTTCTGGATCAAGCCATTGACGACGGTCGCCATTTCGGCTCCAACGACGCCGCCGAGTAAGCCATCGAACATTCCCATAAATCCTCCAGGCCTTGTAGAAGTAAGTACGGTCGCTCACGAGCCCATCAAGAACGAGAGCAAGCTGGACTAACTAATATGAACGTGGGCTGGTGGATTCAGAATAGGTACAGCGCGATCAGGAGCAATGGAGCTGGCACTGCGGCATCTCACCAAACAGAAAGATTCCAGCTGTGTCGATGTATCGGCGATTAATTTGATCGAGCATGTCACTCAGCCAAGGTGAGCGAATCGCGCTACTCGACAGCCCCGAAACGGCTGATATGAGCCGCGCTGCTCAGAGCGGCCGTAGCACCGCATACGTTGCTCTCGCGACGGCAAGCTGTCTGTGGGGAACCGGGTTCTTCTTCGGCAAGATTGACCTCGAAGAGATGAGCGTTGGTCATATGCTGGTGTATCGCTTCGTCTTTGCGTGCATCGGACTGATTCCGGTTCTCTTGAGGAATCGCGAGATGCCGCGCCGAAACGATCTGCCACTTTTCCTGCTTGCAGCCGCATTGTACATCCCGCTGCAATTTACCATCGAGTTTCAGGGCCTCGCGCGCACGACGGTGTCACACGCGTCACTAATGGTAGGAACGCTTCCGCTGATGCTCGCCGCAGGGGCCGTTGTATTCACGCATGAGCGGCTGGACCGCACTGGATGGCTGACCCTTTTCGTATCGACGGTCGGAGCGATACTGATCGCGTTTCAAGCGCATAGCAGCGGTGGCAGCACTACGGGTCCAACGTTATTCGGTGATCTCCTCGTGCTCGTTGCCATGCTTGGCGGTGTCGGTTGGGTGCTCGTTACGCAGCGCGTAATGCACCGGGGGCGCGGCTATCCATCGCTGGTGATGAGCATCTACATCCTGCTATTCGGCACCGCCATGCTTGTCGCCTGGGTCCTCGCAACTGAGGGGCTCCCTCCGGTGCATGGCATCTCGACGCGTGCATGGCTCGCACTCGCAGCGCAGGGTTTTCTCGCGACCACATTGACTACCCTGCTCTGGAACTGGGGGCTTCAGCGCGTATCCGCAGCTCGCGCGGGGGTATTCATCAATCTCGAGCCAGTGATCGGGACGATCCTGGGCGTTGGCCTCCTGGGTGAGACGCTGGGAGCCGGAGCTGTTGTCGGTGGGCTCCTCATCGTGGGTGCGGCAGTCGTATTCTCGCTTCACGCGCAGGACGAGAATGGCACCCCTCAAGTAAGCCTTTAATGCGGCGGCACTTTGTTGCAGCCATCTTGCGGCGAAGGCTCGCATTCGCCTAGTTAGGAGTGCTGTTCCAACCCGATCGCGCGTTCAGACACCGAATGCTGCCGCGATCACATCCACGCATAGCCCGTCATGACTCAGCCATTCCCTGTATCCTACGCTCAGCGAATCGGTGCGATAGCGCTCGCCACTTGCCTCGTGCTGCCGGCAATCGCTGTAGCAACCGCTTCGGCGCAGCGAGTAGAGGTGTCGTTCCCCGCCAGGCTTCACGCCGCGCCAATCACAGGGCGCGTCATCCTGATCGTGGCACGCGACTCCTCGCCCGAACCGCGGCTTCGCGCAGGTGGGTACGGCGGCACGCAGCCCTTCTTCGGACTTGACGTATCCTCGCTGGCACCTGGTGCGAATGCTACGATAGACGCATCCACAAATGGATACCCATATACGCTCGCGCAACTGCCTGCGGGCGAGTATTACGTCCAGGCCGTTCTCAATGTGTACACCCAGTTTCATCGCGCAGATGGCCATGTGATCTGGGGTCACATGGATCAATGGGAAGGTCAGCAGTGGAACAGGTCGCCCGGCAACCTCGTGACCAACGTGCGGCGCGTCCACATCGATGCACGCACGCCACTTGATCTCAAGCTTTCGTTCGAGCGCATTCTTCCGCCATTGCAGGCGCCGGTTGATACGAAATGGGTCAAGCATGTGAAAATTCAGAGCAAGCTGCTGAGCGCTTTCTGGGGGCAACCGATTTACATCGGTGCGACGATCCTTCTTCCCAGGGATTACGACAGCCATCCCAACGCGCACTATCCAGCGATCTATCAGCAGGATCACTTCTCGCTCGCACCCGCGTTTGGATTCTCAACCGACAGTGGGGCCAGTTACGCTGCACAGCGCACGATGCTGAAGGCTCGTACCGATGGGCGTGAGCCCGGGTTTGATTTCTACAAGTCATGGAATTCGAATAATTTCCCGCGCATGATCGGCGTGAAGTTTCAGCATCCAACGATCTACTACGACGATTCATACGCAGTCAATTCGCCGAACAGTGGCCCGTATGGCGACGCATTGCTCACCGAGATGATTCCGTATATCGAGTCGCACTTCCGCGCGATTCCGAAGGCATATGCTCGCGTGCTGACGGGTGGTTCCACCGGTGGATGGGAATCAATTGCGCTTCAGGTGCTGCATCCGGATTTCTTCAACGGCACCTGGACGTTGTATCCCGATCCAGTCGACTTCAATCGACTGCAGATGGTCGATGCATACGCCGACACCAGCGCATTCGTAGCGAACGGTGACCCGATCGTAGTAACTCCACGGTATATGAGCCGCACTTCCGAAGGTCAGCCGGAAACGACGCAACGCGACCTCAGCAAAATCGAATCCGTGCTTGGCAGCCATGAACGATCGGGCCAGCAGTTCAACGCGTGGGACGCAGCATGGGGTCCTGTCGGCGCTGATGGTTATCCGAGGCCACTGTGGAACAAGACTACTGGCACAATCGATCGCTCAGTTGCGACTTACTGGCGTGACCACTTCGATCTTACCTACATAATGTCGAAGAACTGGGCGACGATCGGTCCCAAGCTCCAGGGCAAGCTTCATGTCTATGTAGGCGACATGGATAACTACTACCTGGATCTCGCCGTGTATCGAATGAACGACTTCCTGAAATCGACATCATCACCCAGGTCCGATGCGGTATTTCAGTACGGTCGTCCGATGAAAGGACACGGTTGGCAACCGATGAGCAACGCCGAGATGGTTCGCATGATGTCGCAGCGCATAACGGAGTCTGCACCCAGGGGTGCGGACGTAACGTCATGGAAATATTGATGTGAAAGCGGGGTCAGAGTCGTCATTCCCGCGAAGGCGGGAATGACGACTCTGACCCCGCTTTCACATCCAGGTGTTTCATATCTGGCAGAAACCACGTGAGCAATCCGAACGCCGGAAGATATGAGCACACGCTGTACACGAAGAAGATGCTCGTGTGATCTGCCAACTCCCCAAGGAATGCGGCGCCGATCCCACCAACGCCGAAGGCAAGACCGTAGAACAGACCGGATATCATCCCCACCTTGTGCGGAACAAGTTCCTGTGCAAAGACGATGATCGCGGAGAACGCTGAAGCCAGCACCAGGCCAATAATGATGCTGAGTATCTCGGTCCAGAAAAGGTTCGCGTACGGCAGCAACAATGTGAACGGAAGAACGCCGAGTATCGAGCACCAGATCACCAGCTTGCGCCCATAGCGGTCGCCAATCGGGCCGCCGAGGATAGTGCCTGCGGCCACAGCTCCCAGAAATATGAAGAGATGTATCTGCGAACTCTGCACTGACACGTGGAACTTGGCGATCAGATAGAACGCATAATAGCTGCCCAGGCTCGCGAGATAGAAGTACTTGGAGAAGAGCAGCAACATGAGTATCAGAAGCGCCAAGCGGATCTGACTACGCGATAGGTGAACCTGTACTGTCCCGCTCTTCGCGTGAGATCTGGCCGGTGCAAGGGTTTGCGCCCGCGACCACGATCCGACGTTCCAGAGAACCGTGATGCCGAGAAGCGCAGCTAGTGAGAACCAGGATATGCTGGACTGACCGAACGGCAACACGATGAACGCCGCGAGCAAGGGCCCGATCGCCGTCCCAGCGTTCCCGCCGACCTGAAACAGCGACTGCGCAAGTCCATGGCGTCCGCCCGACGCCATGCGCGCAACGCGCGACGATTCCGGGTGAAACACCGACGATCCGACGCCAACCATACACGCAGCGACCAGCAGTCCCGCAAAGCTACGTGCGTGGGCAAGCAGAAGCAGTCCAACCAGTGTGAAACTCATTCCGCCAACCAGCGAATACGGTTGCGGCCGTCGATCGGTGTAGATACCTACGAGCGGCTGCAGCAGCGACGCTGTCATCTGGTATGCAAGCGTAATGAGTCCAATCTGCCCGAAGTCAAGTTTGTAGCTTGTCTTCAGCATAGGATAAATCGCCGGCAGCAGCGACTGCATCATGTCATTCAACAAATGGCAGAATGCGAGCGCCGCGAGGACTCTTATGGTAGTCCCGGTCGGTGTGTAGCCGGTATTAGCTGGCTTATCCGGAACTGCTGATTGCCGTGTCAATTGCCTGCTGAATCTTCCACTTGCTCGTTGAGCTCCGCATCGTCACTGAGACCGGGCGAAAGTACTTTGATCGCTACGGGTCGATCCAGACGCACGTCACGCGCAAGGTACACGACACCCATACCCCCGCGACCGATCTCCCGAGCGATCTCGTACTGTGTCGAGAGCGCGTCGCGCAGGCTACTCTCGATTGGCGTCGTCATCGGCGAAAGATCTGGTGGGCGAAGCGTGAATGCAATGGGTGGCGCGCCCACACCACAGCCAGCAGTGCCAGATCAGCTCTTGCGACCTGACACTACACGATCAGCGCTGAGTCTGGAACGCGGCGATTCCCGAGCTGATCGTGACAACCACCAGCATTACGGAAACGAATATCATCCCGGCGCCAGGTGCCACATGCGACATGAGCAATACATTGCTGCCCGCATCGTGTCCGATGGTGATCAGCGTCAGCGGAATCATTATTACGCCGATCAGCCCGAGCAGGGCGTCGATGAGCAGAGCGGTGCGTGCCTTGAGCGCGAGAGATACGAAGACACCGGCAATCGGCACGAGAAACAGAATCAGCGCGAAGATATTGAGACCGAAGTCCGTCTTCGTCAGGAATAGCAGCGTTTCGGGCTCGCCGGCGCCGTCAAGCGACAGCCTTACGAACGGGAAGAGGAGCATGAACGCCAGTGTGACGGCGAAAATAATCCCGGCGACTGGCGGTACCATCGCTCGAAAAGGGCGAGCCGGACTCGAACCTGCGTATTCCACAACTTCCTCCGTTGACTGTTAGCTCTGGAATCTTCGTGCATGAGCCGTGCTAGCGCTAGGTGTATGGGGACCAACGAAAAAAGGCGACCGTCGTGGTCGCCTTTTTTTGCATGAGTCTTTTTGGCCACACTGCCCTATCAGGCGTCCAGCGCACCGAACGTTTCGGATTTGCGAATCGCATCGAAATTTGCCGCGTCGTCCGAAGCCGCGTAGAGGCCATCGTCCGGGGCCATGAAAACCGTTGGCAGATCTGGCCAGTACGGCAATTCTGGAAGCCTGGAGAATCCGGTTTCGGCTGGAGGCGTCGTAACTGCGCTATTGCGATTCGGTGTCGCCGATGCCAGCGCCTGTACCGTCGCTGGATCACGCGCAGGGCTGATCGTGATGGAAATGCACTGGGTTCCGTCTGGCCCATTTTCAACCGGCAGCTGGACAGTGGCACGTTCACCTGGCGCGAGCGCGGGGATGGTCGAATGCCGAGCAGCCGCGAGCTGGTTTTTGGGTGCCACCGAGATGAAGGAGACTGGTGCCGGCGCCGTCCCCCGGTTCTCGATCACGAGAGTCACGACCTGGGCGCTTTCCGATCCTGAAGACTCAGCTGGGAGTAGCGCTGAGACAATCGCGAGGGAATAGTCACCGCAGTCTGCGGAGCACGGATTCGAAGGCGCACTCGTGGCGCGTGGCGCGGCCGTGCTGTGGCTGGAACGGCGGTTGTTCCGCTGAGCGGATGCCATGGACGGAGATACCAGCGCGACGCCAATTGCGATCGCGGCCAGTGATGGACCAAAGGTGCGCATACTTTACCGGAGTGTGAGTTCTACTCCAGTAAGTGTCGGTCAGGGATCGCTCGACTTTATAGGTGACGAAGCTGGCGGATGAAGATCAGGTCGCCATTTTTCTGGAATCCCATGGCACGGTCCACGCAGCCTACCCCGATTATGAAGACGCCCGTATTGAGTATCGTCCTTGCATTACTGGCGGGAGCCTGCAGCCAGGGCGCCCCGAAGGCCGCCGACAGTTCATCGGCGCTCGCCCCAGCGCCCGCGCGGGACTCAGCACAACAGACATCACAAGGGAGCACCACCATGTCGTTCAAGCTCACATCGTCCGCCTTTTCGGAAGGCGCCGGCATCCCCATCGTCTATACCTGCGAGGGGAAGGACACCTCACCTCCTCTGTCCTGGACTGGTGCTCCGGCCGGAACCAGGAGTTTTGCGATCATCGTGGATGACCCCGACGCCCCGGACCCGGCGCACCCCAAGATGACCTATGTGCACTGGGTGGCATACAACATTCCGGCGACCGTTACCGAACTGGCAGAAGGAGCCGGAAAGGGAGCAATGCCGGCAGGCACGAGCGAAGGACTCAATGATTGGAAGAAGGCAGAATTTGGCGGCCCGTGTCCTCCGATCGGGACCCACCGGTACTTCTTCAAACTGAGTGCGCTGGACACCACGCTGAACCTGACCAAGCCCACAAAATCCGACCTCGAAACTGCGATGAAGGGCCACGTCCTCGGCACCGCGCAACTCATGGGTACGTATCACAAGGTGAAGTAGCGCGAAGAGAATCGCTCAAAACGCTGCAAACAGGCATCAACTCTCAAGCGCGTTGGTGCCTAGATTAACCGGCACGATGTCAACAGATCAGCCACAACCGACTCCTCCCACCGTTTGCCCCCGCTGTTCAGCGCCGGGTACCGGTCGTTTCTGCACCGAATGCGGCGCACCTCTGAACGGCGCGCCCTGCGCATCATGCGGCGAGCCGCTCACGCCAGGCTCCAAGTTCTGCCACCACTGCGGCGCGGTCGCCGGTGGCGGCGCTGCTGCCGCGGCGGTTCCAGCGCAGTCGTCGGGTGGTGGTGCCACCATGGCCAACACCTTACCATGGGCCGTCGCAGCGATCGCGTTCCTCACGCTGTTCGCAATGCTCGCGAGCAAGGGCTTCAACGCTAAAAGAGGCTCATCGGTCGATGCGCCGATGAACGCGCTCCCGAATCCAACGGTCGATGTCGGCGCAGCCGGTAGCGATGTGGCGGCGGGTGACGCCCCATTCGCCGGATCCGCGGCGCAGGGCGTCAGAGCCCCCGATATATCAAACCTGTCGCCGACCGACATTGCCAACAGGCTATTTGATCGCGTTATGCGACTAAATGATCAGGGCAAGGCGGACTCGGTTGCGTTCTTCGCTCCGATGGCTGTACAGGCATATCAGATGGTGGAGTCTGAACAGGGTCATCCGCTGGATGCCGATCAGCGTTTCGACGTTGGACGGATCGGGGAGGTGGCTGGGGCTCTCCAGATCGCCCGGGCGCAGGCTGATACCATTCTCCAACAGCAGCCCGACCATTTGCTGGGCTTGATCCTCGCTGCGCAGTCGGCCAAACTGTCGGGAAACACATCGGCCTATACCGAGTACAAATCGACGTTCGAGCGGGTGAAAAAACGGGAACTGGCCAAGAACCTTCCAGAGTACAAGCGACACCAGGCGGACATCGACGCCGGCGTTTGAGAATACAGTGACGGCCTGCGTCGCCACCGCGAATAATCGTTAATGTCGCTGCAGACTGAACGGTGTTAGACTGCTCTTTATACTACTCCTTGACCTCGGCGTGAAAGCTGGTATCATCCCGCGCAACGTGTACAGGATCGCAAGGAACCGCGACGGTAAGGGCACATGACGTGCAACGCGCGATAGCTAATTCGGAAATCCCCAGACAGGAGAGGGCAATGCCCAGCAGAGACGAGGTGCCAGAGACGTTCCGCTTCGCGGACGACGATGATGACGACCTCGGCGGATACGGCGGCGGGAGTCGTAGCCGCCGCTCGCGTTACGACGAAGACGACGACGATGAAGGCGGCTGGAGCATCAACAGCGACAACAGTGACCAGCTGTGGGACAGCGCCGAAGACATTGACGAGGACGATGAAGACGCCGTTGAAGGTGAGCCGGTAGCGGAGGACGAAGACGCAGATCTTTTCCCGACCAGCGCCGCTCAGAACATGGGCATCGAAGATCTGGATGACGACGAGACCGGACCGCTTGTGCGTGCACCGGGACGTCGCGGGCGTCCGAAGGGTTCGGGCAAGAAGAATACTTCGTCCGGCGGCACCTCCATTTTCGAGTCTCTCAGTTCAGCGCCTCCGGTCCCGCCGGCACGTTCCGTTGCGACTGATGATGATCTCGACGACGAGATCGACGACGCGGATGACATCGATGATGTTGATGACGACACGGAAATGGTCGAAGTAATCGTAGTCGCGCCAGTAAAGGACGCGAACAAGGCCAACGCCAAAAAGTCACCATCGAAGCCAAAGCCAGCGGCAAATGTCGCCGCAAAGCCGACTCCTAAAGCAGCATCGAAGCCGGCTCCTAAAGCCGCGCCTAAGCATGCGCCAAAGGTCGCGGCCAGGAAGGCGGCCAAGCCGGCGGCCAGGAAGGCGGCTCCGTCAACGGCCAAATCGCACTCCAAACCGACATCGAAGACTGCACACAAGGCTGCACCAAAACCTGCAGCCAAAAAGGCGTCCCCCAAAAAGGCAGTTCCTAAAAAGGCGAGCGCCGCACACAAAAGCACTCCCAAAAAGTCGGCAAAAAAGGCAGCTCCGAAATCGACCCGGAAACCGGCCCCAAAGGGCAGCTCTCACAAGCCTGCTGCACGGAAGCCGAGTGGGACGGTGAAAAAAGCCGGCGCATCAAAGTCAGCGAGCAAGAAGAGCGCGGCTCGCAAACCAGCGCACAAGGCGAGCCGACCAGCAGGCCGCGGCCGGCGATAAAAAGCACACTACACTACCCCGCGCATATCACCAGGAAGGCCCCTCCGGGGGCCTTCTTCGCATCACTCGGCAACCAATTCAGGCCCGGGATGTGCCAACTATTCCAGATAGACCTCTGACGACCGGTTCCACACATGGCTCGACACCACATGAGACCCGAATTCGATAACGACGATGATTCTCCCCCGGATGACGACAATACGTCGATCTGGAGGCGACTCCTGCTCTCGGGTGGAGCGTTGCTCGGCGCCGCAGCTGCGTACAACGCATACGCTCGGCGCGGGGTCGATCGGATCCCGAATCTCATCGGTGGAGAGGAAGGCGGCTGGATCTGGCGCGGGCGACGGATCTCCTTCACCAAGCGCGGAGATGGCCCGGCAGTACTGTTGATTCACGGCATTCATGCCGCAGCATGGTCGTATGAATGGCGCTATAATGTCGACTATCTGGCGCGAAATCAGACGGTTTATACGATTGACCTCCTCGGATTTGGGCGCTCGGATCGGCCGCCCATCCGATACTCCTCGCGCACGTACATCTCGCTGATTTCGGACTTTGTGGCTCAAGTCATCGGTGGATCTTGCACCCTGGTGGCCAATTCACTTAGTGCCGCATACGCGATCATACTCGGCGCTCGTGACCCGCATCGATTTCCTGCGCTGGCGCTGATTCAGCCGACCGGACTGACTCGGCTCAATGACGCCGCCGGAGTCACCGGCGACGCCGGTCGCATGGCGATCGATTCTCCAGTGGTCGGAACCGCCGCGTTCAACGCCCTGGCCTCCCGCAGGAACATACGGCACTGGCTGGAAGAGGCATATGCTGACAACACCCTGGTCACGGACGAGCTGGTGGACATTGCGTATGACGTCGCGCACCAGCGGGGGGCTCGGCATGCACCAGCGGCATTCATCGCCGGCCACCTCAACATTGATATCAGGCGCGCACTAAGGCGGCTGCATCAGCCGGCGCTGTTATTTTGGGGGGAAGAGGCGCAGATCGCCCCGGTCGAGGAAATTCGTGGCTTCCGGTCGCTGAAGCCTGACTTCGACGTGCATATTCTCTCGCCGGCCGGCGATCTTCCGCAAGACGAGCGACCGGACGATTTTAACGTTATCCTATCCACATGGCTGAATCGCCGGTTGCCCTCCTCCGCGCTCACGCAAAGCACGCTCCCTGGAATGCCAGAGGGCTCGCCGCGCACGCCGCCAGCCTTGTAGACTCAGCGGGAATACGGCCGACCAACGCGTCGGCACGGGCTGCGCCGTCTGCACGATCGGTGCGGTTCTACGTTTCGGCAGGGCTGATGGATCGGCCGGATGGTACTGGCACAGCAGCGACGTATCACTACCGGCATCTGCTGCAGCTACTCACGGTGAAGATCCGCCAACGTGAGGGGCAATCGCTCGAAGCAATCAAGAAAGAAGTGCGTACGCTTACCGGTGACGTGCTGGAAAAACGCGTCGCAGGTTCTCTCGAGCCCGCACTTATTGTGCGCGCCGATCTGGTGGCGCTCCGCGCCGACGAACCGATCTCATGGCGTCGAGTCGAAATAGCAGACGGGATCGAACTGCATGTGCGTGAAGACTCCAGCGCAGCAGAAGATGATTCGCTTATGGCAATGCGCGAAGCCGTACGGGCAGCGATAGGCAGAAACGGTCGCTGATTCAGTAAACGCGCCGAGGAGTCAGGGGGCTTCTGCCTCCTTGGTAACATCCTCACGATTCCAGACAGTGACGAGAAAGCCAGTGAGAATTATCACGCCGCCAACAAGCGTGCTCCACTTTGGCACTTCGTGAATTCCCGGTAGAACAATCGCGAGCAGAGTCGCACCAACGGGCTCGCCCAGCATCGTGAGATTGACGACGTACGCGGGGAGATGTTCCAGCGCCCAATTCATTCCCGTGTGACCCAGCAGCATCGGTCCAATCGCAAGCGCAACAAAGATCCAGACATCCCGCGACGGCTGAGGTGCAACGTGTATTCCCGCGATTGCGGCGATGACAAGCAGCGTGACCAACGCAGCGCTATATACGAGCGCGACATACGACCACGCACCAAGTCGCGAGCGCAGCCTTCTGCCGACCACCATATACGTTGCCGCGGCTGCCGCTGCGCCGATCGACAACATGTTTCCGAGCAGCGGGTTGCGAGTCGCGGCTGTCGCAGCTCCACTCACAAAATCCGGCACGGTTATGGAGATCGCACCAACCGTGGCGATTGCGAGACCGAGCAATTGACGTCGACTCGGAATTTCGCGAACCACAACGATGGAAAGAATCGCAACGAAGCCGGGTTGCAAGCTGGTAACAAGTGTGGTCGAAGCCGCGATGGTCGTCAGATGAATCGATGCATTCCATGACCAGAAGTGCAACGCGAGCACGACACCGGCTCCGATTGCGAGGATCCACTCGATTCCGAGTAACTCCTTGAACTGTCGCCACTCGCCCGTAATTCCGAGCATGATCGCTATCGCGATCAGCGAGAAGGCGATCCGTCCAATCGCGATAGTGAGTGGATCAGCGGACGACAGCCGCGTGAGTGGTCCGGCGACAGAAATGCCGATGACTGACGCACCAAGGACCCAGGCTGGCGCGATCCGCGGTGGGGTCGGCGTTGGTCGGGCGCTGTCAGAAGCGAGTCGGGCCATCCGCCAAGATAACAGCGAATCGCCAGCTTGCCGTTCGCGAACTGCGCTGCTAGTCTCTGGATCACATGGATTCTCCGACCAGTTCCGATGCCTTCAAGGATGCCCCATCGACACGCACTCCCAACACTCCGGCGTGGGGTGACGGAGTAGTCGCGGAGTCGTTTCCCGCGCTAGCTGGGGACGCAGAAGCCGACGTCTGCGTCGTCGGCCTCGGCGGGTCGGGGCTCTCCTGCATCCACGAACTTCTCCGTCTCGGCCAGAAAGTGGTTGGTGTGGACGCCGGTATCGTCGGCGGCGGCGCGGCGGGCCGCAACGGAGGATTTCTGCTCGGCGGCACCGCGGAATTTCATCACAAGGCAATAGCGGGACTCGGGCACGTACGCGCACGAGAGATCTACCAACTCACACTGGATGAGATCGGTCGCATATCCGCCGAGACAGCGGCAACCGTGCGACGTGTCGGCTCGCTCCGCATCGCTGCGTCGGACGCGGAGGAGAGAGACTGCGATCTCGAACTCAAGGCGATGCTCGCGGATGGATTTCCGGCGGAGCCGTATAACGGACAGGAAGGCACTGGGCTGTACTTCCCCAGCGATGCCGTCTTCAATCCGCTCGAACGGTGCCGGATGCTGGCGCATAATGCGGCGGGGGACGGTGCTGAGCTTCACGAACAGACACGTGCGATCTCGATCGGCGACGGCAAGGTGAACACGTTGGGTGGCAAAATCAGGTGCAAGCATATAATCGTCGCAGTTGACGGAAAACTCGAGATCCTGCTCCCCGAAATCGCAGGACGAGTTCGCACGGCGCGACTTCAGATGCTCTCGACAATCCCCGCGCCCGAAGTTGATTATCCATATCCAGTCTACCGCCGATGGGGCTTCGACTACTGGCAGCAACTGCCGGACGGTCGAGTCGTAATCGGCGGCTGCCGCGACCGATTCGAAGCGTCAGAATGGACAACAGACTCCGAACCGACCGATCAAGTGCAGGAGTGTATCGAGTCGGTTCTGCGAAGCGTCGTTGGTGTGCAACAGCCGGTTGCGCGAAGGTGGGCCGCATCCGTCGCGTACTCAAATAGCATTCTTCCGGTGCTGGAGCAGCCACGTCCGGGAGTGTGGGCGATTGGCGGTTATAATGGTACTGGCAACGTGATTGGTGCGATCTACGGACGCATGGTCGCGCAGATCGCGGTGACCGGGGAGTCTGAATTACGGGCCGTGTTTGAGGGCTGAGTAGTCGTCTGCGCGAAAATATGGATTC